>Ga0209371_1000755_pt1 | contig 26966 bp, 22 predicted proteins | sample AgamicAtAmrz_FD_187165 | JGI IMG/M metagenome (GOLD analysis project Ga0209371, IMG submission 187165) | Agave microbial communities from Guanajuato, Mexico - At.Am.rz (SPAdes) (version 2) | ecosystem: Host-associated > Plants > Roots > Rhizosphere | place: Guanajato, Mexico | collected 2012-06-07
GCTGGATCGTTTCGAGGTGGAGGGCATCGGCCACAATCTGCCCTTCCTGTCGGCCGTCATGCAGCATGAGCGTTTCCGCGCCGGTAGGCTCACGACGGGCTTTATCGCGGAAGAGTTTCCGGAAGGATTTTCCGGCGTGGAACCGGATGAGGGCGCTGCACGTCAGCTTTCCGCCATCGCCGCCATCATCCATCAGCGGCTGCAGAGCCGCGCGGTGGAAATTTCCGGCACGATCGGCAATCATCGCCGCATCGTCGGTCAGGACTGGGTAGTGTCATCAGGCGCATCCCGCCACAAGGTTAGCGTTGAAACCGGCACGGATGGCACGGCGGTCCGCTTTGAAGACGGGGCGGCGCTCACCGTCGATACCGGCTGGCTTCCCGGCCAGAGCCTCGGCCTGTTCACGGTGGCGGGTGAGGTTATCGCCGCCAAGGTCGATCTTGCAGGTGCTGCGATCCGCCTGCGCTGGCGCGGCATGGATATTCGCGCCCATGTGCGCAGCCCGCGTGTGGCGGAACTGGCGCTGCTGATGCCGGAAAAACTGCCGCCGGATACATCGAAACTGCTGCTCTGCCCCATGCCGGGCGTCATCACCGGTATTTCGGTGGGTGAGGGCGATGAGGTGGAGGCCGGGCAGGCGTTGGCGACGGTGGAGGCCATGAAGATGGAAAACATCCTGCGCGCGGAAAAACGCGGCCGCGTTGCCAGAGTGGCGGCAAAACCGGGCGATAGCCTCGCGGTGGATGAAGTCATCCTCGAATTCGACTAGCGAAGTTACGTCAAAAGTCCCAAGCCAATAATCATTTGGCTGAATTCGTTTGAGGCGGTGTGCTGCGTATTCATTGATGGAGAATAACGACGGATCAAACGCTTCTCTGCTTCTTCGTGAGAGACACGATCATATGGCGTCGGGGTGTGAATAAGGAGTCGATTCGCTCCAGCTCTTATAGCTTCAGCCAGTCGCTCGTGAGAATTTATTCGTTCGCTCAGTATATTGGCTTTGCCGATATATTTTATTGAATGGGATCCAAAATGTTCTACTGCGAAAGCATAGACCACATTAACGCCGTAGAGTTTGTCTCGAATTCCAAAGCTTTCAAAGCGGTACTGGGTACCAATCCCGTCATCAAGAAAAACGTTTCCAAAAAACGTCGGCAATGCAGGGGTAAGCCGTCCGAGTTCGAAAAGTCCACCGAATATGCCTGTCACAACTTCGCTCATAGCCACCCTCAAGAAGAGTTAACGAGTTATGAAGCAAGATATACATCAAGGCTGACCACTGTACAATATGTAGCTGGGTTCTTTTTTTGTTCCGGCTGGTGACTCTAGATATTGATTCCGCAAGATGAGGAGGGACGTGAGATGACAAAGAAGTCAGTGCGGGATTGGCTGCAGCTTGCCGAAAAAGAGCTGAAGCGTTCACCGGAAACGCTCGTCTGGCACACGCCTGAAGGCATCGAGGTCAAGCCGCTCTATACCGCTGACGATCTGCAAAAGACTTCCCATCTGGACAGCCTGCCGGGCTTTGCCCCTTTCACGCGCGGCCCGCGTGCCACCATGTATGCCGGCCGGCCCTGGACGATCCGCCAATATGCCGGTTTTTCCACGGCCGAAGCCTCCAACGCCTTTTACCGCAAGGCGCTCGCCGCCGGTCAGCAGGGTGTTTCGGTTGCCTTCGATCTCGCCACCCATCGCGGTTATGACAGCGATCATCCGCGTGTGGAGGGCGATGTCGGCAAGGCGGGCGTGGCGATCGACAGCGTCGAGGACATGAAAATCCTGTTCGACGGCATTCCGCTCGAAAAAGTCTCCGTTTCCATGACCATGAACGGCGCGGTTATTCCCGTGCTCGCCAGTTTCATCGTTGCGGGGGAAGAGCAGGGCGTTCCCCGCGCCGCCCTTTCCGGCACCATTCAGAACGACATCCTCAAGGAGTTCATGGTCCGCAATACCTATATCTATCCGCCGGAACCATCGATGCGGATCATTGCCGATATCATCGAATATACGGCGAAGGAGATGCCGAAATTCAACTCCATCTCCATATCCGGCTATCACATGCAGGAAGCGGGTGCGACGCTCGTGCAGGAACTGGCCTTCACGCTGGCGGATGGCCGCGAATATGTGCGGGCGGCGCTGGCCAAGGGGCTGAATGTCGATGATTTTGCCGGGCGCCTGTCGTTCTTTTTCGCCATCGGCATGAATTTTTTCATGGAGGCGGCGAAGCTGCGCGCCGCGCGCCTGCTCTGGTCGCGCATCATGGAGGAGTTCAAGCCGCAGAAGGCCTCGTCGCTGATGCTGCGTACCCATTGCCAGACGTCGGGCGTCTCGCTGCAGGAACAGGACCCCTATAACAACATCGTCCGCACCGCGTTTGAAGCCATGTCCGCCGTGCTGGGAGGCACGCAGTCGCTGCACACCAATTCCTTCGATGAGGCGATTGCCCTGCCGACGGAATTTTCCGCCCGCATCGCCCGCAATACCCAGCTTATCCTCCAGCATGAAACCGGCGTCACCAAGGTCGTCGATCCGCTGGCCGGCTCCTATTATGTCGAAAGCCTGACGGACGAACTGGCCGAGAAGGCCTGGGCGCTGATCGAGGAGGTGGAGGCGCTTGGCGGCATGACAAAAGCCGTGGCCGAAGGCCTGCCGAAACGGCTGATCGAAGAAGCGGCGACGCGCCGCCAGGCGGCGGTGGACAAGGGCGAGGAGATCATCGTCGGCGTCAACCGTTACCGTCTCGAAAATGAAGAGGATATCGATGTTCTCGATATCGACAACGCCGCCGTGCGTGCCGCGCAAATCCGCCGCATCGAAGAGACGCGCCGCCGCCGCGATGGCAAGGACGTGACCGCCGCTTTGGCCGCACTTTCTCAAGTCGCCCGCAGCGGCAAGGGCAATATTCTCGAAGCCGCGGTTGTCGCCGCCCGCGCCCGTGCCACGGTGGGAGAGATTTCCGATGCGCTGCGTGCGGCCTTCGGCGACCATGCCGCCGTGCCGGAGGTGGTGAGCGATATCTACGGCGAGGCCTATAAGGACGAGCCGGAACTTGCCACGCTCGCCGCCCGGCTTTCCGGTGTGGCTGAGAGGATCGGCACCAAGCCGCGCATCATGGTCGCCAAGCTCGGGCAGGATGGGCATGATCGTGGCGCGAAGGTCATTGCCTCCGCCTTTGGCGATATCGGTTTCGATGTGCTGGCCGGACCCCTGTTTCAGACACCCGTTGAAGCGGCCGATCTCGCCGTTCAGAACAGGGTGCATGTGGTCGGCATGTCGTCGCTCGCCGCCGGTCACAAGACGCTTGCGCCGCAGCTGGTCGAGGCGCTGAAACAGAAGGGCGCGGAAGACATCATCGTCGTGGTCGGCGGCGTCATTCCGCGGCAGGATTATCAGTTCCTGCTCGACCACGGTGTCTCGGCGATTTTCGGCCCCGGCACCAATGTCATGGATGCCGCCAACAAGGTCCTCGACCTGCTGGAAGGCGTCAGGCGGAACGCGTGAGGGAAAGACGGCCATGTTCGGAAGATTGAATCACGTCGCCATCGCGGTGCCCGATCTTAATGCCGCCATTGCCCGATACAAGCTGTTGGGCGCAGATGTCTCGGAACCGCAATCCCTGCCGGAACACGGCGTGACGGTGGTTTTCATTCAGGCTGACAATACCAAGATCGAGCTTCTTTATCCGCTCGGCGAAAATTCGCCGATTTCCGCTTTTCTCGAGAGAAATCCGGGCGGCGGCACGCACCATCTCTGCTTCGAAGTGCCTGACATTGTCGCGGCCCGCGACGATCTCGTCAAAAAGGGCGTTCGAATTCTGGGTGATGGCGAGCCGAAGATCGGCGCGCATGGCAATCCCGTTCTTTTCCTGCATCCGAAGGATATGGGCGGCGTGCTCTATGAGCTTGAGCAGGTTTCTCAGACATACGGCTGAAACATAAATCTCCTAGAGCATTTCCAGGAAAAGTGGACCCCGGCTTTCCGTCCGGAAATGCTCCAGGAGGCTGACGTTGTGAAGCACCGCTCACGGCGGCGCTTTCACTTGCGTTTATATGGTTCGTTTATTTTCTTTTGACATTCGTTTTGTTTTCGTTTTTATATAATTGTCTTTCCATAAGGGGTTCCTCCCCTGCATTGTCGCGGAGGCTTCATGTCCGGCGAAAACATTTTCGATCTTTTTGTCATCGGCGGCGGCATCAATGGCTGCGGCATTGCCCGCGATGCCGTGGGCAGGGGCTATTCCGTGGCGCTTGCGGAAAAGGGCGATTTCGCTTCCGGCACCTCTTCCGCCGCCACCAAGCTCATCCATGGTGGCCTGCGCTATCTCGAACATTACGAGTTTCGTCTGGTGCGCGAAGCGCTGATGGAGCGGGAAATTCTCTGGGCCATGGCCCCGCATGTCATCTGGCCCATGCGTTTCGTCCTGCCCATCCAGAAAGGCGGCGTGCGCCCGGCCTGGATGGTGCGGCTCGGCCTGTTTCTTTATGACAATCTCGGCGGCCGCAAGCTTTTGCCGGCGACCCGCACGCTCGATCTTCGCAAGGATCCGGCGGGCAAGCCGCTGAAGCCGGCTTTTGCCAGAGCTTTCGAATATTCCGATGGCTGGGTGGATGATGCCCGTTTCGTGGTCCTCAACGCGCGCGATGCGGCCAATCGCGGCGCGACGATCATGAACCGCACACGGGTCGTTTCCGCACGGCGCGAAGGCGGGTTGTGGCTCATCGAGACGCTGGATGAAAAAACCGGACGGGCGGCGATGCACAGGGCGCGCATGCTGGTGAATGCCGCCGGTCCCTGGGTGGACAAGGTGCTTTCCGGCGTCTTCGGCCGCAACGACGTGCACAATGTCCGGCTCGTGCAGGGCAGCCATATCATCGTGCGCAGGAAGTTTTCCGACCCGCGCGCCTATTTCTTCCAGAACCCGGATAACCGCATCATCTTCGCCATTCCCTATGAGCGCGATTTCACGCTGATCGGCACCACGGACCGCGATTACAAGGGCGATCCGGCCAGGGTTCGCATCTCCGAGGAGGAGATTTCCTATCTCTGCAACGCGGCCAGCGACTATTTCAGCGAACCGGTCCGGCCGGAAGATATCGTCTGGACCTATTCCGGCGTGCGGCCGCTTTTTGATGACGGCGCTTCGAAAGCACAGGAGGCGACACGCGATTATGTGCTGAAGGTTGAAGAGGACGAGGGGAAAGCTCCGCTCCTCAATATTTTCGGGGGCAAGCTCACCACCTATCGGCGGCTGGCGGAACATGCGCTGGAAAAGATCGGTGCGGCGATTGGCGAAAAGGGCAAGCCGTGGACGGCGGGTTCCCACCTGCCGGGCGGCGATTTCGGCGCTGAGAGATATGAGACGCAGGTGCGGGCGCTCGTCTCCCGTTATCCCTTCCTTGACGGACGCCATGCCGAGCGACTTGTCAGAAACTATGGCACCAAGGCGGCGGAACTGTTGGGCAGCGCCACCGATGTCTCCGGCCTCGGCCGGCATTTCGGCGGCACGCTTTATGAATGCGAGGTGCGCTGGCTGGTTGAGCACGAATGGGCCTGCGCGGCCGAGGACATTCTCTGGCGGCGCACGAAACAGGGCCTGCGCCTGAACAAGGACGAGGCTGCCGGTCTCGATGACTTCGTGGCTGTGCTGACGGGCGGCGGGCAAAAGGCCGAAGCCGTGGCGGCGCGGGCCTGAAAATCCGCCGGTTGCCCCGTCAGCTCCGGGAACTCTTCGCCGGCCTCTCCGGGCCGTCAGCGCTCAGGATATAGTCGTCGGCGGCTGAAAGGGCGTGTTCCATATGCCCTTCGAACACCAGTTCCGGCTCGCTGGGCGCTATGGCGATTTTCGGCATGCCGCCGAAACGCACCGCTTGCGATTGCGCCAGACCGTCGCGCAGGCCGCTTTCCAGAAGATCGAAATAGCGGGTGCCGGGGCCGGTGATGAAGACCGGCATATGGCCATGCAGGCTGAAGAGGCGTGAAAGACCGTTGCCGAGCGCAAGTCCGGCGGTGCGGAAGGCGAACCGGGCCATGCGGGCGCCGGTGCGGGCGGAGGCGGCGATCTTGTCCACCTCGGCGATCGGTACGAATTTCGCCGGTTCCGCCTGCGGCGGTGCTTCGAAAGCAGAACGCAGGATGGCGTAAAACCCGGAATAGGCCTCGATACAGCCTTTGGTGCCGCAACGGCACAGTGCGCCGTCGGCCAGATGCAGCATATGGCCGAAATTGGGGGCGCTGACCTCGATTGCGCCACCCGTCCAGCGGGCGATGCCAAGGCCGATGCTGTGGCCGAGCGACAGGGTGACGAGGGCCTCCGGCGCCGGGTTTTCTTTTGCCTGCTCCCGCATCCAGATGGCTTTTGCGGCCAGCAGCGTCTCGTTGTTCAGCGTCACGCGAATGCGGCCGTCCCCGGAAACCAGCCGCTGGAAATCGATCCTCTCGTCACCGAGAACCGGCGACCAGACAAGCGTTGCCGCAGCCGCATCCACCAGCCCCTTGCTGCTGATCGAGACCTGGAGGATATCGTGACGGTCGATGCGCGAGCGATCGGCAAGTCTTGCGAGGCCGGCGAGGATCGCGCCGCCGAATGTGCCTTTTTCAGCCGCAATCCTCTGTTCGGTGAAGCGGTCCACCAGCTTGCCGGAATAATCGACCAGCGAATATTGCACGCTGTCGGAAGAGATGATGACGATGGCGACATGGCAGAAAGCGCCGCGCGGGCCGAAGAGAATGCGTGGCCGGCCGCGGCCGGCAGTGGCGAGCTGCTCTTTCCGCAGAATGAGCCCGGCCCGCTCAAGCTCGGTGGTGATGGCGGAGACTGTTGCGGAGGCAAGCCCGGTGAAAGACGACATGTCGGTGTGGGAAAGGCTGCCGTGCAGGCGCAGCGCCGCCATCACCGACAGGCTGTTTTTCTGGCGCACCAGTTCCGTACTTGCAATGGCGGACATGGGCTGGGGCATGCTCCCTGAACGGCCTTTTTCCTGTCGTGCTGCAAGGCACCCGGATGCTGCCCGCAGCCGTTGTTGACAGCATGGGGAATCTCTGACATTAATTTTCTCGACTGTCGAGAAAATTGTGAAAACCACAGAGACCGGCAGCTTTTTCCGGGCGTTTTTCCTGCATGGAGGTGTGGGGCTTCGCCCTTACCGGGAGGACATCATGAATTCTTTTGCCAAGCTTTTGGCGGGTACAGCCGTACTCGTTTCCCTGCATACCGCGGCTATCGCGGCCGATCTCGTCGTCGGCGTTTCCTGGTCGAATTTCCAGGAAGAACGCTGGAAAACGGATGAGGCAGCCATCAAGGCAGCGCTCGACAAGGCCGGCGCGAAATACATCTCCGCCGATGCGCAATCATCTGCCGCAAAGCAGCTGACCGACGTGGAATCGCTGATCTCGCAGGGCGCCAACGCGCTGATCATTCTGGCGCAGGACAGCGACGCGATTGGCCCGGCCGTTGAAAAGGCCGTTGCCGAGGGCATTCCGGTCGTGGGTTACGACCGTCTGATCGAAAACCAGAACGCCTTCTACATCACCTTCGACAACAAGGAAGTCGGCCGTCTGCAGGCTGCCGAAGTCTTCAAGGTGAAGCCCGAAGGCAATTACGTCTTCATCAAGGGCTCTTCTTCCGACCCGAATGCGGACTTCCTGTTCGCCGGCCAGCAGGAAGTGCTGAAGGCGGCCATTGACGGCGGCAAGATCAAGAATGTCGGCGAAGCCTATACCGATGGCTGGAAGCCGGAAAATGCCCAGAAGAACATGGAACAGTTCCTCACCAAGAATAACAACAAGGTCGATGCGGTCGTCGCCTCGAATGACGGCACGGCCGGCGGTGCAATCGCCGCTCTCGCCGCGCAGGGCATGGCCGGTTCGGTTCCCGTTTCCGGTCAGGATGCCGATTTCGCGGCGCTGAACCGCGTCGCGCTCGGCACGCAGACGGTGTCGGTCTGGAAGGACAGCCGTGAACTCGGCAAAGAAGCAGCCGGTATCGCGCTGGAACTGGCCGGCGGCAAGAAGATGACCGAGATCAAGGGTGTCTCCACCTTTGAAGGCGGTCCGAAAAAAGTGAAGATGCAGTCGGTCTTCCTCAAGCCTATCGCCATCACGAAGGACAATCTGAACGTCGTCATCGACGCCGGCTGGATCAAGAAGGAAACGGCCTGCCAGGGTGTGAAGGCCGGAACCGTCAAAGCCTGCGATTGATCGAATAGGTCCCGGTTCGGGCGCTGCGCCATGGTTCATGGCGCGGCGCCTTTTAGAGCATTTCCAGGAAAAGTGGGCCCCGGTTTTCCGTCCGGAAATGCGCCAGAACAAAGCGTCGGAGCGTTTTCGCGATTCAAGGAAAAGCGAAAACGCTCCAAGATGTAAGGAGCACCGGCAGTTCATGGCCGATATGACCCAATCCAATTCCACAACGTCGCAAAAGACGGAAAAAGCAGGCTCGATAACGCGCTTCATCAACGCCACCGAGCTGGATACCAGACTGCTCGGCATGGTCGGTGCGCTTCTTCTGATCTGGATCGGATTCCATATCCTGTCCGGCGGGCTGTTCCTGACGCCGCGAAACCTCTGGAACCTTTCCGTGCAGACCGCGTCCGTGGCCGTCATGGCGACCGGCATGGTGCTCGTCATCGTCACCCGCAATATCGACCTTTCGGTCGGGTCGATCCTCGGTTTTTCCGGCATGATCATGGGTGTCATGCAGGCGGAAATCCTGCCGCAGATCCTCGGCTTCGAACATTGGGCGACATGGATCGTCACGCTTATGGTCGGCATTCTCGTCGGTGGTGGCATCGGCATGTTGCAGGGCTCCATCATCGCCTTCCTGAACGTGCCGTCCTTCATCGTCACGCTTGGCGGCCTGCTCGTCTGGCGCGGCGGCACCTGGTTCATCACCAGCGGCCGCACCGTGGCGCCGATGGACTCCACCTTTCGCCTGATGGGCGGCGGCACCAGCGGTTCGATCGGCGCGACATGGAGCTGGATCGCCGCCGTCATCGCCTGCGTCGCCATCATCGCGGCCATCCTGAATTCCCGCCATCAGCGCCGCCGTTTCGGCTTTCCGCTGCGGCCCGTCTGGGCGGAATATTTTCTGGCCGCGCTCGGCTGCCTTGTCGTCATCGGTTTCGTGGCGGTGGTCAACAGCTACCCATGGCCGGTCAACATCGCCCGCAACTATGCCGATGCCAATGGCATCGCCTGGCCTGAGGGCGGTCTGTTCATTTCGCACGGCATCGCCATTCCGGTGCTGATGGCGCTCGCCGTCGGTGCGGTCATGACCTTCATCGCCACACGGCTGCGTTTCGGGCGTTATGTTTTCGCCATTGGCGGCAACCCGGAAGCGGCGGAACTCGCCGGCATCAAGACCCGCTGGGTCACGGTGAAGATCTTCACGCTGATGGGCGTTCTGTGCGCCATCGCGGCGGCCATCTCGACCGCCCGCCTCAACGCGGCCACCAACGCCCAGGGCGAGCTGGACGAGCTTTACACCATCGCGGCGGCCGTCATCGGCGGCACCTCGCTTGCCGGCGGTGTCGGAACCATAGCGGGCGCGATGCTCGGCGCGCTCGTCATGCAGTCGCTGCAATCCGGCATGGTGCTGGTGGGCATCGATACGCCCTTCCAGCGCATCGTTGTCGGTGTGGTTCTGGTCGTCGCCGTCTGGCTCGACACCATCTACCGCGCCCGCGCCAAGTAAGAACCGAGGAGAACTCCTATGACGGACCAAGTCACGCCCCTCGTGGAAATGCGCAATATTTCCATTTCCTTCGGCGGTATCCATGCGGTGGAAAACGCCTCTGTCGATCTTTTCCCCGGTGAGGTGGTCGCCCTTCTCGGCCACAACGGCGCGGGCAAATCGACCCTTATCAAAATTCTCTCCGGCGCTTACCGGCGCGATGGCGGCGATATTCTCATCAATGGCGAGGATGCCGATATCCGCAATCCCCGCGATGCCAAGAAATACGGTATCGAGACCATCTACCAGACACTGGCTGTGGCCGATAATGTCGATGCGGCGGCCAATCTTTATCTCGGCCGCGAGCTGAAGACGAAATGGGGCACGCTTGACGATGTCGCCATGGAAGCCTCGGCTCGCGAGGTGATGGGGCGTCTCAACCCCAATTTCCGGCGGTTCAAGGAGCCGGTGAAGGCCCTGTCCGGCGGCCAGCGGCAATCCGTCGCCATCGCCCGCGCCATCCTGTTCGATGCCCGTATCCTCATCATGGACGAGCCGACGGCAGCACTCGGGCCGCAGGAAACGGCGCAGGTGGGCGATCTCGTCAAGGAGCTGAAACGGCAGGGCATCGGCATCTTCCTCATCAGCCACGATATTCACGATGTCTTCGATCTGGCCGACAGGGTCTTCGTGATGAAAAACGGCAAGGTGGTGGGTCATGCCCGCACGCAGGATGTCACCAAGGACGAGGTGCTTGGCATGATCATTCTGGGCAAGGTGCCGGCCGGTGCGGTGCCGGGGCCGGGTGCGGTCGCGCTCTGAACTTAGTGAAATAAAGATATAAAGATTTCTTTATGTCTATTGACATCGTGACGCCCGTGGTGAGAAATGCGGGTGTCATGGTTCTCCGGGCTTGTTTGTTCGATCCCGGAGCTAAGAGGGAATCCGGTGCGCCGACGATCGGCAAGACCGGAGCTGCCCCCGCAACTGTAAGCGGCGAGCCTTTGTCCAACACGTCACTGGGGTAAACCCCGGGAAGACGGACAAAGGCGACGACCCGTAAGCCAGGAGACCTGCCAGGACAAAATAACGTCCACGGGCGGGGTGTCCCGGTGGTTGCTGCAATGGTCCGGCACAGGCCGGGCCTGCACGCGTCCGCTTTACCCATGCCCCCACAACCAAATGGGGTATGACAATGCCAGACAAGACAATTCCAGTCGCATCGCTCGGTTTTCCGAGGATCGGACGCCATCGCGAACTGAAGTTCGCGCTTGAAGGCTTCTGGTCCGGCAAGATTTCCGAGACGGAACTGCTCGAAACCGCCGCCCGGCTGCGTGCCGAAAACTGGGCGCTCCAGCTTGAGAAGGGGATTACCCATATCCCTTCCAACGATTTCTCCCTCTACGATCACGTTCTCGATACGGCCGTGATGGTGGGCGCCATTCCATCCCTCTATGGATGGGCGGGCGGGGATGTTTCCCTCTCCACCTATTTCGCCATGGTGCGCGGCAGCCAGAGCGAAGGGCACGCAGGCTGCGGCCATGGGCATGAAGGACATTCTCATCATGGTCAGGGCGTTCCGGCGCTGGAAATGACCAAATGGTTCGACACCAACTATCACTACATGGTGCCGGAGGTTTCAGAGGATCAGCATTTCGTGCTCACCTCGCAAAAGCCGGTCGACCACTTCCTTGAGGCGAAGGCGCTCGGCATCCATACGCGTCCGGTCATTCTCGGCCCGGTCACGTTCCTGAAGCTCGCCAAGGCGCGCGAGGCAGCCTTCAAGCCTCTTGATCTGCTGGCAAGGTTGCTGCCCGTCTATGAAGAGCTGCTGCGTCGCCTGAGCGCGGCCGGTGCTGACTGGGTGCAGATCGACGAGCCGGTCGCCGTGCTGGACCTTTCCGAAGGGGAGCGTCACGCGCTGGCTGTGGCCTATCGGGCTTTGTCGAAGGCCGCGCCGGATCTGAAAATCCTGCTCGCCACCTATTTCGGTGGGCTTGAGGACAATCTCGAAGCCGTCGCAACGCTGCCGGTCGCGGGCCTTCATATCGATCTGGTGCGAGCGCCCGATGCGCTGGAGACGGTGTTAAAAGCGTTGCCGGAAAATCGCGTCCTGTCGCTGGGTGTCATCGACGGCCGCAACATCTGGCGCGCTGATCTCGCTGCAATCACTACCCGATTGGAACCCGCCATCACGGCACGCGGTGCGGCGGCGTTTCAGATTGCGCCGTCCTGCTCGCTGCTGCATGTCCCGGTCGATCTCGAACTGGAAACCGGCCTCGATGCCGATCTGAAAAGCTGGCTTTCCTTCGCCACCCAGAAGCTCGGCGAACTTGCCACGCTTGGCAGGGCTCTCGGTGAGGGCACGGCTGCTATCACGGCGGAACTGGAGGCTGCCTCCAAGGCCGTTGCCGCGCGTGCATCCTCGCCGAAGGTAACGGACGCCGCCGTGCAGAAGCGTATCGCGACGATTGGCGATGCCGACAGGAAACGGGTGAGCCCGTTTGCCGAGCGGCAGAAAGTGCAGTCGCAGGCCATTGCGCTGCCGCTTTTCCCGACGACGACCATCGGCTCCTTCCCGCAGACGCCGGAGGTGCGCAAGGCCAGATCGGCGCATGCGAAGGGCGCTCTGACGGATGCGCAATATGAAAAATTCCTGCAGAAGGAAACCGAAGCGACCATTCGCTGGCAGGAGGAAATCGGTCTCGACGTCCTCGTTCACGGCGAGTTCGAGCGGAATGACATGGTGCAATATTTCGGTGAACAGCTTTCCGGTTTCGCTTTCACCCAGCATGCCTGGGTGCAGAGTTACGGTTCGCGTTACGTGCGTCCACCCATCATCTTCGGCGATGTGTCGCGCCCGAAAGCGATGACGGTTCGCTGGTGGGAATATTCCCAGTCGCTCACCGACAAACCCGTCAAGGGCATGCTGACCGGGCCGGTGACGATCCTCAACTGGTCCTTTGTGCGCGACGATATCGCCAGAAGCCTGACATGCCGCCAGATCGCACTCGCCATCCGTGACGAAGTCAACGATCTCGAAGCGGCCGGTGCGCAGATGATCCAGATCGATGAGGCAGCTCTCCGTGAAGGACTGCCGCTTCGGCACCGGGACTGGCAGGATTATCTCGGCTGGGCGGTGGAGTGCTTCCGCATTTGCTCCAGCGGCGTGGGCGACCGCACACAGGTTCACACCCATATGTGCTATTCCGAATTCAACCAGATCATCGATGCCATTGCTGCAATGGACGCCGACGTGATCTCCATCGAGACCTCGCGTTCGAAGATGGAATTGCTGGATGCGTTTCGGACCTACAAATACCCGAACCAGATCGGTCCCGGCGTTTACGACATCCACTCGCCGCGCGTGCCGGCGGTTGGTGAAATGGTCGATCTTCTGGCACTGGCGCGAGAGCGGCTTGACGACCGGCAGCTCTGGATCAATCCGGATTGCGGCCTGAAGACCCGCAAATGGGAAGAGGTGAGGCCGGCCCTGGTCAACATGGTCGCCGCCGCTGCGGAGCTTCGCCGCGCGGTGCTTTGATATGAATGGAGGCCCGGCAAAACCGGGCCTCCATCATGGCTTCCGCCGGGAAAATGTGGGGGAGGGCATATGAATGCCTCTCCGGGAGGATGGAGCCAGCCGGACAGGCAGATGAACGTTTCCGGGCTTGCGACTGGAGATCGGTGTGGAAACGCTCAATCCCGGCGGATTTACGCCGTCGCGAAAGCGCTCAATGCAGGTCGGCGGCCTGTGCAAAGGCGCCGACATTCAGCTCTGCGCTTACCGGCGGCAGACCCTGCTGATTGATGTCCTGGGCCAGCGACAACAATGCCATCTCCAGGAAATAGGTCGACATGCCCAGTTCCAGAGATTTCGAGCGCTGGCAAAGATAGGAAACCATCCGCCCGAGCGCCAGAATCTCGTCTGCATTGTCCTGTTCAAGTATAGCTGTGTTAGACGCCGCCATGATTCCCTCTCGACAGTCGACAGTATGAAAACGCGATAATGTTGCGTTGTTCATTTTCGACCACATCGAGCGTCACGCGAGCGTCACACCTGCGTCAATCGTCGTTTTTGTCCGCCGGCGCGGCGGCATTTTCCGCCGCTTCAGTGGCGGCGAGCGATGTCACGAGAGCGACGATGCTTCTGCGCACGGCGGCGCTCTTGATGCGCGAAAAGGCCTGGTTGAGCGAAAAGCCCTCATTCGAAGCCACGAAGGTCTGCATGGCATTGATCGTGCCAAGGGCCGGATTGGCCGGGTCGCCATCGGGCGTGGCATTGGCGAACAGGGAGCTGACCTCAACGCCGAGAATCGACGCAATGGCCTGCAGACGGGACGCGCCGACACGATTGGCGCCCTTTTCATACTTCTGGACCTGCTGGAAGGTGATGCCCAATCGCCCGGCCAGCGCACTCTGGCTCATGCCGAGCGACTTGCGGCGCATTCTGATTTGTGCGCCGACATGGACGTCGATCGGGCTGGGTAGTTTGGCGTGCATTACAAATTCCTCCGGTTGAGGTTCTTAAATCCGATGATTATCAATTAATATTGTTGAAGGTATACATTCAACACAATTTCCACGGGTATTATGACGCTTTATTGACGAAATTGCACGATTTTTCGTTCATAATCGCGTGTCCGGGCCGCGATTTATTATTTTTGTTGCACAACGCAACGCCCCGTTGCGGCTGGAAAGATGGCTCCATCCGGCCACGCCGATGGTCTGAAAGCCGATTCTGTCCCAAATTTTTCGGTTCATTGCATCGAATTCCTCAAGCGACTCGGTATCGCCGAAATGCGGAATCCAGACGAATGGCCGTTTCTGACCGGAACGTATGACATTTTCAAGAAGGACATTGTTGTAAAGTCTGGGCAGGCATTTATTGGTGTCGATTGTCGGCGAAAGCGGGATGGGATTTCGTTCGACCGCAAAGCCCTGCCGCGCGAGCCAAAGTGCCGAGGCGTCCAGTTTTCGTTTCAGCTCGGTTGCGGCGCGGGCGTTGCATCCGCCATGCGCGACGGGGTCGGCAACGAGCAATAGCGGCCGGCCGCCGCCTCTCAGACCGGTGACGGAAACGAACTGGTCAACGTGGAAGCCGCATTGGTGCATTTTTTTGCCGGCAATTTCCGCTCCGCAAGTTTCCGTTGCTGAAAAATCGGCAGAGGCCGGGACTTTGCCGAGATCTTCCGGCCGATATCCGAAACTGAAGATGCTTCTGCCGTCGAGAGCCTGAATCTTTCGCCACCGCTGCGAAGGGATGGCCGCATCCCTTCCGATCCCCCTGTCATCATTCAGGCTGGACTGGCCCACCAGCCGAAAATCCGGGCCGACAAGCTGGTTGCCCCCTGCCAAGGCGACATCCGAATGCGTGGTTGCCGCTCCCAGATATTCGGCCAGGCTGACGCCTATGGCCTTCTCCGCCACCAGGACGAATTCTGTCGCGGGATCAACCGCACGCACATGGAACATGTCCTGTATCCATGGATGCGAAACGCTGTCGTTTCCCGCAAGGGGCATCAGCTCGGTGCTGCAGGAGGCTGGCAGGCTGCCGAGCCAGTCTCGTGCTGACCCGAGACTGGCTCGATCGATCAGGATAACGGCGGTGATATCCGCAGGCAGGGCCGAGAGCAGATTTCCGATTGGAACGAGCGGTGAAACAGTGTCAGCGGCCCTGTTTTCCGCAAAAAAAGAGGTGGGCAATGCGAGCGCAATCGTGCGGATCAGCCCGCCGCAATCGGGCTTCAGAGGCAGTGGCCGGATGGCGCTCAAGACGTTTTGTCCCCTGCCGCCCGCCTTGCGGCCAATTGCTGGAAAAACATCGTATTCTGAAGTTTCCATGATGGCGGCGGTGGGGATGGCAACGTTTCGCCCGTAAGCATTGCCAGAAGCCTCATCGCATCGTTTCTTTTGACGGAAATCGCATTGGCCCTGAGCAGATTCGCCGTCTGCGAGCCGAGGCCCGCTTCCGCGGCGATGGCGCGCCATGTCCTGCGGGTAAAATGCAGATTGTTGGCAGCGCGGGTGAGCGCGTCATATTCCTTCGGAGTGACCGTATCGCGACAGGCGGCAAGCGTCGCCTCGGCATCGACCAGCGCGATTGTCAGCGGGCGGTAATCGAGCGCGCCGGGTGCATGGCTCACCGCCACATCGGCATCGGAAAAACGTTGCCCGTCGCGATAGGCCTCGAAAATCTCGCCGATGCCGATCATGCCGAAGGAGGCGCATTCCGCCGCCCGGAGCGCGCCCATGCTGGCGGCGCCGAAAACGGCGACGCCGCTCGCCAGTGCAAACAGGATTTCCTTGTGCCAGACGGCGGCGCAATCGCCGTAAAGTCCGTCGATCAGCCCGATTGTTCCGACGCCTTGCCGAACCGCATCGAAAATATCGCCGCAGGCGGCCGGACCGCGAAGATCGAGACCGGATATATGTTCGCCTGCGATGCCGTGGATGGACGGGCCTGCAAAAACCACCGGCTTCATCCGAGACCTCCGACGGTCAGCAGGTGATCGAGAGTGCGCTGCGAGATGTGTTGCAGGCCAGCGCCGGCCGGAGCAAGGCCGCTTGCCACAACCCGCACGACGTGCAGGCCGGATACCTCCGTTTCCAGCGGAAAGACATAGATATCCTCGATGCCGCCGGCGAACAGATGCGTCGCAAGCTGACGCCATGGCGGCGAAGACGCGACGTCATGTATAAAATCGAGATTGGCGGGCACCCTTTCCATCGGCTGCACACCGGAGGCCGAAGACCCGGCCGCAACCATATCCCGCTGGTAGCGGAGAGGGGAAAGGTCGTCCCTCGCGCCGCTGATATCCGTCAATCGCGACTGGATCGCCTCCAGCAAGGCTGCAATCGCAGCGCCATGGATATCAGGCCGGCAGGCAGCGCCCGCGGCGCTGCGGGTGGCTGGCCCGTCCTGCGCCTGAAGCGACCGGGGCAGGCTCGCCATCACCACCGGCACGCCAAGCCCATTCGTCATGTCGAAGAAGGACGGCGGCAGGCCGATATCCGAGAGGTGTTGAACAAGACCGTCGAAGGAAGGATCGACGCCCGCCGGAATGAGGACCGGTCGCGGCGCGATGGCGCGCGTCTCGAAAGTGTCGACGAGAAAGCAGGCATCGTTTTCAATGAGTTCGAGCAGGGCATGGAGGACCGCATGGTCATGGTCGAACCCCGCCGCGAGCCCCTGGGAACTCATGCGGAAGGCCTGCCGGTCCCATGGGAAATCCACCCGGAAATCCATGCCGACAAGTTCGTAAGGCGCAAAAACCTGCCCCTGCCGGCGAATGGATGTGCCCTTCACCCAGGCACGTTCTTTTCGTGGATCGAGCGCGTCGCAATCGACCCTGCCGACGGTTTCGAAGGGAATGAGAGGAGTTCCCTTGTCCCGCATCTCCTGAATGGAGCTGAAGGCGGCGATATGTTTGCGGGTTTCTTCGGCAACCGCGCCTTCGATCGCCTCCATGATCGCCGATAGACGGGCCTGTTCCGCGACAAGCCCCTTGCCCTGCGAGACCGACAGCCCGCGCGAATTGGGCCGGGCCGCGAACCAGACGGGAATACCGATAATATCGAGGCCGGTTACGTCGCCGACACGGGTAATCCCGAACCGCCGAAGCAGTCCGGGATCGAAGAACGAAGCGTCGACATGCCTTGAAGCCGCTATCGCTGATATGGGAGCACCGGCGCCGGTCAAGGCTGCGAGACCGCGATCAGGGCGCCGTGTTGCTGTCGTCGGCAAGGATGGCGTCGAACAGCTCGCCGGTGACGGAGCCGGCCGGACCGACCGCCTTCAAGGCCGCTTCGATCGGCGCCTGTACCATGCGGTTGAAATCCCAGCCGGCGTCGTTCACTTCGCCGATAAAGGCGAAATCGGCTTCGGAAACCACGGCGCCGCCGGAGACGAGGGCTTCGATGCCCTGAATCTGAACCTGGTCCAGTTCCGCTTCCGGCTGACCGTTCTGGCGAACGAGCATGGACTTTGCGGCGGCCGCTACGCGGGCATAACCATCCACGCCGGGATGGCTGGCTTCATAGGCGGCAATCGTCTCATGCGACACGGACGCAACCCTGAGCGGCGCCGTGCGAATGAAGAGAACGCCGAAACCCTTTTTTCCGACAATGAAGAAATGCGAGGACATAGTATCTCCTATTTGATCCCAGCTAATCGAAGTGCGTGATAGAATTTTTCATTCGCTATCGGGTCCCGGTCTGGAGACAGGCTGCTGATCTCCCTCGCCGTCATACCCGGATAGTTTTCCTGAAGCCTGTTGCCGGATTCCCGGGCAGAGGCCAGATCGCCATGCAGCGCGTGGCTTGCGGTGAGGACGCGCAGCGCAGGCTCGTCATTTTCCATCCGCCCGCACAGTTCCACCGCCGTGCCGTAATCCTCGCGCTTGAACGCGATGCTGGCGCCGGCCCACCAGTAGATGTCGGGCGCCAGCGGATTGAGGTCGATGGCCTGCTGAAACTTCTCCCAGGCGATTTCCGCATCGCCGAAATGAGCGAGCGCATCGGCATGCTGGAGCAGGAGGTCGGCCGAATTCGGCGCCAGCGCCTCCGCCTCGAAGAATTTTTCGGCGGAGATGTCGAAGTCCCGCTGGTAGAGCGCCACCACCGCGCACATCCAGTGGCCCACGCCGAGGGCGGGGTCGATCTCGACGGACGAATCGGCCTCCGCCTTGGCGCGGTGCAGGAGATGGGGGTCGTTGCCGCCCAGCATCAGCCATTCCAGCTGCAGGCTCTGTGCCACGCGGGCGCGGGCAACCGCCATGCTGTGGTCGAGATCGACCGCCTTGCGGAACATCGAACGGGCTCTTCTGAGAAGCGGCAGATCGCACTTGCCGCGCAGAAGCTGCTGGCCTTCCAGCAATTGCCGGTAGGCCTCGCCGCTATGGTTGCGGTCGGGCTCCACCTGAAGCCGCTCGATTTCGCGGGCAAGCGCCGCCGCCACCTGTTTGGAGAGCAGCCGGAAGGCGGCGTGGATATGCCGCTCAGTCAGGACCGCTTCCAGTGACCAGACGATTTCACCGCTTGCATCCTCGATCAGCGCAACCGACATGCGGGCTTCGTCGAACACGGTCGAAATGATGCGGTAATCCGCCCGCAGCATGGCGTAGCCGTCATCGGCCCGGTCATGCGCCAGCGCAAAGGTGCTGTGTGGCGAAAGGACGGTGAAGGTTCGGTATCGGACAAGGCTGTTGGCGACATCCTCGACGAAGGCATGCATGACCGGCGAGACCGGCTGCCCGTCGACGCGTGCCGGGCGGACGAACGCGACACGCGGTTTTGCCATCGATTTGCGGCGACTGCCTTCTTCCGGTTCGGCGGGGGCCGTTATCGTGGCGGCCAGACTTTGTATTCTCCGCCTTAGCGCCACGGTTTCCGCTTCCGGCGAACGACCCTCCTGACGAAGCTGTTCCATCAGGAGCTGGTACATGCCCTCGCAGGCGCTGATATTTCCGATCCGCGCATAGGCCGCCATGGCGGCGCGGTAGGTTTCTTCGCGCTCCGGTTCGATCTTGCAGGCGCATTCGGCAAGTCTGGCGATGTCGTTCGAGCTGGCGCGGCCGAACCGCGTCAATTCCTCCAGAAGCTGGGTGTAGCTCGAAAAGAACAGGTCCCTGAGACGGCGGCGCTCCGAAAGCAGCCAGAGATAAAGATGGTCCTGCCCGGCCTCCAGCCCCTCCAGCAACTCGCCGCCGAATTCGAGCAGCGCATTGAGCCGCCGCATCGGGTCTTCGGCCCTTGCGCCGGCAAGGAAGATGGCAAGGTCGGTGCGCTGCGCCAGCTTACCGGCCTTCAGGTCGTTTCCTTCGGTCAGAAGGATGGCATCGTCCTCATTGGGCAGTTTCTGCAGGCGGAGAATGAGCTGCCGCAAATTGCCGAGAGCTCTTTTCTGCTCGACATTTTCCCACAGCAGCGATGCGGCATGCTGGCGGGAAAGGGACTGGTTCGGCGCAAGGATGAGGGCGGCGGTGAGGGCGAAGCCCTTGGACGGAAAAAATGCCTCCCGCACCGCATCACAGCGCGGGGTGCCAAAAAGCCGGATCGGTATCAGTTCAACGTTCCCAGCCACTTTCGTCCCCTCATGAATCATCATCTAACAACGTGTCCGGGAAATTGAAAGTCATCATAGCGTTCCATTTGACGCTGGTGTGACGCGGCCTGCCTATTGTCGCAGACAGAAGCATGAATGACGGGTGGAAAACAGCGGACATGCGACGGGCAGGCATCGGGAATTTTCGACAGTGATAGCGTTTAACGGAAGCTACATGGCCTTCGAGCCGCGTATCGAGCCTTACCAGCGTGCCGACGATGTCGGTTATGCGGTCAGTGAATTCATGTGGTTCAAGGGCCGTCCGTTCTATCCGGTCTCGGCGCTGGTCCATGCGAAGGTCGCGCATGCCAGGCTGTCGGCGGAAAAGGGCGACGACGAGGACGAGGATAATCTCGATATTCTCTTTCGTATGCCGCTGGTGGCGGGCGGGCACTTTTTCGAGATCGTGCTGCGTTCGAATGAGGGAACGTCCTACGGCGGCTGGGTGTGGGGAGAAGAACTGGAAATCCTGAATGAATTCGTCAACGGCTATCGCGTTCTGGCGGGGAAGTTCGACGACAGGCTCATCCGGTTCGAATATTCCAGGCGGTTTCAGCGCTACCGGACGATTGAGCCGCTGCCGGTGGAAAAATCCGTCTTCCTGATCCAGCGGGAGGCAAAACCTTATGCGGGCAGGCGTGGTCTGCCGGGCGTTCCGGTAGCCTGATTGCGGGGGCGCCCTTTGGGTCAACGGGCGGAAGGCATGGAGGCGCGTATTGCGGCATGTCCGGTAAAGCGCGGCTTTATCGGAAGTCACCCGGGAATATTTTTATTTTTATTGTGTGGAACATTATGATGCCCAATAGAGGTAAAGTGCGTAACAGGGGGATGTCATCGCAGCTTGTGGCGGTGGATTGCCTTTCCGGCGACGATACGCTTTCCGATGCGGAGAGCGTTGAGGACGAGCCGCGCCCGCTTCTGCGCAGCGACAGGCTCTACGTTGTCAGCGAGCCCGTTTCCCAGACATTGCCCACATCCGCCGTCGGCGATGATCGAGCCGGAAAAGAGGCGTCGGGCAGGACCGAGATTAGAAACAGGGTTGTCGATGCCGATATCAGGGCCGCAAAATGGGCCTGGGCTATATTGGCCATCGCGCATTGCTGGCTGATTTATTTCATGGTGCACAATCTCGGCTAGCAGCTCCCGCCGGAAGACATCGTTTCAGCCCGCTGCTGCGCAGAACCATCGCCGCAATTTGGGGCTATTTCGCCGTTTGAGCGGACCCGAGCGTCCGCAACGTGACCCTCCGACAGCCTCCCGCGCATTTCTTCACGATGCTGCCGCCTGTCCAGCCGCGAAGGCCCGTTCTCCCTGCTGTTTGCCTGCGGAAATGTCATAAAGCTGTAAATGAAGAAACTTAATTGAGTGATCGGTTTCAACGGAAACGGATCACCATGTCCCGGTCGCTTTTTACCAAAACGGCGGCGACCTCGGACTTTCTTACGACATCGCATCGCCCGGGATAGACGACGTCAATATCGACCGCCCGGACCTGTTTGAAGTGGCGTCGCATGTGCGGCGTCCGAACTCCCATGACCTTTCTAGCCCTGGAGATGACGAAGTGAGCAATCTTATAGGTACCGGCTTCAACGCCGGCTCGGATGATGGCGAACTGGCCACCCTCGAAAACGATCTGCGCGCGCTTGCCGAAATTGGTTGCGATACCGTGGAAATCGCCGCAACAAGCCTCGACATGATCGCCGGCGGCCGGATCATCGAGGAGCGCGCCGACCGTTTCGTGTCGCTCGCAAAGCAGTTCGACTTCCGCTACACCGTGCATGGTCTCGTCTCTTCGAATTTCATGGATCCGGTGACATGCCGTTACCAGATCGATGCGGCCAAGGCGCTCGCCGTTCTATGCGACCGTATCGGCGCGGGCATCCTCGTCCAGCATGGCGGTGCCCTGCGTGCCGACCAGATCGCCGAACGGGCCGATGCCGACAGCCGCGAGCGGGAAGCGCTTTTCGAACTGGCGGAATTCTGCAGGCCCTATGGCGTGCGCATCGCCCTTGAGAATATCTTCTCCACCGAACCCGGCCAGTATCGCCAGACGCCGGCCGAAGTGGCAGCGACCGTGAAGGCTGTTGGTCACGACAATCTCGTTGCGTTGATCGACTTCAGCCATGCCTATCTCGAATCCACCTATCGTGGCCTCGATTTCCGCGATGAGCTTCGCGCCATGGCGCCGGTTGCCGGCCATCTGCATGTGCACGATTCCTTCGGTCGCCCGCAGGGCTTCTATCAGCCGTATTTTCCTCAGGAAAATACGGCGCTCGGCATCGGCGATCTGCACATGCCGCTCGGCTGGGGCGATATCGACTGGCAGGACATCTTCTCGGAACTTTCCTTCCTGCCCGATACCGTGCTGATGATGGAAATCGGCCGCCGTTATCGCGCCGAGCAGCCGGCAAGCCTCGAAACGGCGCGGCATCTGATCTCGCTAAATAGCGCCCGCCCCCAGCTCGCGGCCGAGTGATGGGCCTGAACGAGGCGTAAGCCGACGGGTTGATGTTTGAAACACCGGCAGTCCCGATGCGACTGCCGGTGTTTTAATTCATGCTGCCCAGTCGGAGAGCGAATAGGCCCTGATATAATCGATCATCATCTGAGAGCCGTCGCTGAAATCAGCGTCCGATGGCGTTCCCGCCGTGCCGCCGACGGCAAGGTTTACGACCATATACATGGGGTCATGCATATCGTCAGGCGTATCCGTCTGCGCCACGGCGACATCGTCGAAATACCAGGTTATGTGCTCGGCATCCCACAACAGGCCGTAAGTGTGAAACCCTTCGGTGCTCGGCACGCTGACATTGTTGATGACCGAGGTCTGTTCACCGGTGGCGTTGGAGTGGGCGGACATGATGAGCGTATTGGGGTTCTGACCGCGCATTTCGATGACATCGAGTTCAGGCGGCCAGGAGCCGTCTTCGGGCAGGAGCCAGAAGGCAGGCCAGGCGCCCCGGTCGGTCGGCATATCGGCGCGGATTTCGAAATAGCCATAGGTCTGGCTGAAGGAGGAATAGGTGTTCAGCATCCCCGAGGTATAATCATAACCTTCGACCTCGTCGGCAATCGATTGCGGGGTCTCCTCGGCGGTAATGGTGAGGACGCCGTTTCCGACGCTGAAAGGGTTGACCTCCGACGTGCCGGCATAGGCCGGGTTGATATACCATTGCGCTTCGCCATTCGTCGTCAGCGAGCTTCCCTTTTCCGGCGCCCACCAATATTTGGCGTCCCAGGTGCCCTGGTCACCGCTGCGCAGCGACAGCGTATCGAATTCATCGGCAAAGGTCTGGGTAAGGGACGATCGGTCGAGACTGAGTTCGAACTGGTCGGCCTGAAGGTCGTCCATGGTCGTTCCAGCGAGAACGATGGCCTCGCCATTCGAAAAATTGAGCCACAGGTCGCTGCCTTGCTGCGTGGCGCTGCCGACAAGCTGATCGAAAGATGTGATGCCGTAGCCATTGAGCCGGATCGTGTCATTGGCGCTGAAATCCGTGATGAGATCGGTGCCGTTGCCGCTCGTGAAAACAAAGGTGTCGGCCCCGCCGCCGCCGATCAGCACGTCGTTGCCGGCCCCGCCATCGATCGTCTGGCTGCCCGATCCGCCGGTGATGATGTTGTCGAGCGAATTGCCGAAGGCATAACGCCCGTCACCCGTTACCCGCAAATTCTCGAAATTGTCGGGCAGGGTGTAACTCATCCAGGTATCGATGGTGTCGATGCCTTCCCCGGCATTTTCGGCGGCGCGATTGATGCTCGAATAGAGATAATAAATATCGTCGCCCGTGCCGCCCGCCATGGTCACGTTGACGGAACTGTCGCCCCACATGGAATCATTGCCTGCAGTGCCGGTGAGCAGCGGGCCGGAACCCGTGGCGGAGAAAAATCCCGTGGAACTGCCGCTGTAATAGAGTGTGTCTCCAAGCGCATTCACTACTGTCCGGGCCATGAACCGTCTCCTGTCCGTTAGCGTTGGTGTCTCACTCCTCCTGCTGCATACCCTAACAGGGCAAAAAGCCTCCTGTTAGGCCGAAATATGAGGGGTATGTTCCGTTGCGGTTGCATTCAGCTGTTGAACCGGCGCGTTGTCATGACCCGCTTCCGCCTGTTACATGTCCGTTTTTGAACCGGCGCAGCGCGGTCTTGCGGTGCCCCTGCGGGCGATGGCAGGATGGCGGCGGATCGCAGATGTCCGCAGGGCATATCGGGAATGGAGTGTCAGGATTGAGTGTAGCCTTTACCAAGGAAGACAGTGCGGAAACCGCGGCCGAAACCGTTCTGCCGGATCGGGTAATCTCGCCGCATCCCAATCTGGTAACGCAGTCCGGGCTGAGGGCGCTGGAAGAGCAGTTGCGGGCGGCGCGCGAAGCCTGCGAGGCGGCCAATGCCATTGAAGACATCAATGAAAGACGACGCATTTCCGCCAGCCCGCTACGCGATCTGCGATATTTCTCCGAGCGGGTTCGCACCGCGCAATTGATGCCTGATCCGCCAGCGGATGGCGTCGTCATTTTCGGCAGCCTGGTGACGTTCAGCCGCGATGACGGGCGAACGCAACGGTTCCGGATCGTCGGCGAAGATGAGGCTGATCCCGCTGCGGGAACGATGTCCTATGTCTCCCCGGTTGCAAGGGTGCTGATGGGAAAAGCGGCGGGCGATCTCGTCAGTTTGGGCGGGAGGGAGATCGAGATCGTCGATGTCGCCTGAAGCGTCCCGTCAGAACATAGGCGGACTTAGACCCGGCCTGTTGCCGATGAGGCTTCCTTCTTCCCTGTTGCGCGCATTGTCTGTCGTGCCCAGCATCCGCATCATCGTGTTTTTCAGGAAAAGCCTGAAGTCCAGATCAATGGCGGCATAGGCAAGCGCAAGTCCCACATGGGCCATGAAGACGGGGTTGAAATTCAGCTCTTCAAATTGATAGCCGATAATGACGCCGATTGCCGAATAGGCGAAAAAGCCGATTTTCCGTTTCCGGAAAATTGCATAAAAAAGCGCGAAGGCGCTCATGATGCAAAATCCCAACCCGGAAGCATAGGCGGTGGCCATGAAGCCATTATGTGGCGTGCCGATCCTCGATATCCGCGCAAGTTCTTCATATCGCGCGGTAAATCCTATGCCCAAAGGATGCTGGAACATGACCTGAAAGCCACCTGTGATCGTCTCCCACCGCTCATGCAAGTTGTTGCTGCTATTGCTGTCCTCGAGAAAACGTTTCGAAAAGGCCTGTTCCGCAAAGTCGAAAGCGCCGAGCGGCAAAACGGCGGCAATGGCGAGGGCGCACAAGGCAAAACCGAAATAGGTGCTGAGCAGCATTTTGACCGAAAAATTCCGGACGTAGAAATAGAGTCCGATGGCAAGGACGGCAAACACCCCCGAGCGGTTAAGCGTGAGGGTAAAGCTGGCAAGATATACGAGCAGAAACACGGCAAACAGCGCGGGGCGCTTGTGGCGTTCGGCGACATAGGCCACTGCTGCTCCGGCCAGCGCGAAGGCCGGTCCAGCCGTGTTGCCGACGGGCCAGATGCCGCCTGCCTTTTCGACACGCAAAAGTAGCGGGGTTATCTCACCTTTCGCCGCAAGCTCCAGCACGCCCGCCTCATCGAACATGAAGGACAATCCGAGGGAGGCGAGCTGGTCATGGATGACGATGTCCAGGAAAAGCAGGATCGTCACCGCTATGAAGCCCGCAAATATGCCCCAGCAGAACAGTTCGAGCAGGTTTTCCTTGAACAGCATATAGGCAAAGAACAGAAAATAGACCGCATAAAAATAGGTCATCGCCGTCGTATAAAACTCACCATCGCCACGCGCATCGGCAAAGAGCGCCGTGAGGACAAACAGCACCGTCAGCGGCAGAAGATAAAACAGGATGATCGACGGCGTCAGGCAGCGAACGTAAAGCAGCGCGATGACGGGCAACGTCATCAGCACCAGCATGTCAGTAATATTGAGGAAACGCAGGCCAATATTGCTGGTCGCTACATTGCATTGAATGAAGAAACCAATGGCGAAAACGAATGTCGCGAGAAAGATGCCGGGAATATTGATCGTCTTTAAAGGGTAAAGCGGCATTGCCAAAACAAAACCCGGTATAGCAGGCTGGCGCGATGCCGCACGATTTGCTCTTCTTTTCATCCGCGGTCTCTGTCTTTTATGAGCGGATTTCGACTGTCCACAGGACAGCGCTACCGCGTGCAATCAATATAATATGGCGACTATTAGTGGGCTCGATGACGTCGCCGCGCAAGATATTTTATCGTTTCGTCATGAGATCAGATTGCCTTTCGGCAAATCCCCTTCGACCGCGATGATGCGCTGAATGTGAACCGGTTCATTCGAAGTGGGCGCGCTGGTGCCGAATGCCGGAAAGATTCGCAGAAAGAAATTATACCCCGCCGGGTTGATATCGTGGTCTATGGCGATCCCGTTGGCGACCGCCCACATCCAGCCGCTATTGCCGGCGATGTTGGCACCTCCGAATTGCAGGGCGGAGCAAGCGATTGTCCGGATTGAGCCGCCGCTTTTCGTAACCAGAGTTATGTAGGGCAGACGCTGCTTCTCGTTGTTCTTGTAAAGTACAGCGAAAGAAACGGTCCTGCCTATCATCGCTATCGCTTCTGCATTGCGGAGGTAGCGCGTAAGCCCGGCGATCTGGCTGCCATTTGGATAGAGGGCGAGGCTGCTTTCGAAGGACGGGGAGAAGATGATTTCGGTGACTTTGGTGGCGGAACCTGGTGAAGTCATGCCCCAGCCCGTCGGAACGGAACCAGTCCAATCGGTGAAATCGCCGTTGCCGATGAGATTGGCGGCGGGCAGCTTTGGCCAGCAAGGTGTCTGGAAGCTGTTATCGCGTGCCGATCCCAGATAGGAATCGAACAGGGTCCGGGCAACCAGCCGGGAGCCCGTCTCGTTCGGGTGAACATTGTCCCGATAAAGGGCGGCGTCCTTGCCCTTCGCCAGAAATACGGCATGCGTATCCACCAGCGTGAGGTTCGGATGGGCTCGGGCCAGGTCGAGGATTGCCTGATAGACCTTGTCGTAACCCGTTCCATCCCGCCACGGGTTCTGCGTGGTGATGAGTTGCGGAGCATTTGGCCACTGCCATTCGGTCATTCCCAGCGGTCCGAGCAGGGTGGATCGTCCGGAGCTCAAAATGCCGCCGGGCGCTTCGAAGGTCTGCATATTGTG
>Ga0209371_1000757_pt1 | contig 26922 bp, 26 predicted proteins | sample AgamicAtAmrz_FD_187165 | JGI IMG/M metagenome (GOLD analysis project Ga0209371, IMG submission 187165) | Agave microbial communities from Guanajuato, Mexico - At.Am.rz (SPAdes) (version 2) | ecosystem: Host-associated > Plants > Roots > Rhizosphere | place: Guanajato, Mexico | collected 2012-06-07
AGCTTCATGAAACTCTTCTCCCGATTTGGTGGACTTGCCCCAGGAAAACAAACCCGTCTCAAGTCTAAGCGCAGCGCCTGGCTTTGTAACGCGTCGTCGGCTCCATTCCCCCACCGACACACGTTTCGGCCGGTGGAGAGGGAGCCTTGCGGCTCCGCCTGCACACTGCCCGATCACAAGGGACTGCATCAGTGCATGGCGCACAGAGGCCTTTGCAGAAACCTTGCCAGATCCGGCAAAGGGCCAGAAAACAAGTAGTTGCGCACAATGCTCGGGATTAGCCCATGGCCAGTACGCTGAAAGCTGCACGATTCTGGTGCATCGAGCCGCCAGCAGCTGCTCAAAAAGTGTGCGCCCGACCGTCGAAATGCGCCGTGCTACACTGCCCACCTTTCACACGCCACGGAACAGCCTGACCCATGCTCGCGCCCAAAGCCCTTCTCGACGCCCTGAGCGACCAAGCCTCGCGCCTGTTCAGCGGCGACACCGCGCAGCCGCGCGCCGAACTCGAAAGCCAGTTCAAGATCCTGATGCAGAGCGCGTTCAGCAAGCTGGACCTGGTCAGCCGGGAAGAATTCGACAGCCAGATGGTGGTCCTGGCGCGCACCCGCGCGCGCCTCGAAGCCCTGGAGAAGCAAGTGGCCGAGCTGGAAGCGCGCATGGCGCCACCCGCCCAGGACTAGCCACCCTCAGTGATATCCGGCCGGCCTCCGCGCAGAGGCCGGCCGGAAACTTCAAACGCTTCCTACAAACAACAGGGAGCCCTCAAGCAAGATGAAACTTATTTAAAGTTCACCTCCCCGGTTGACTTCGATACTACCCTTGAATAAAGTTCGCTCGCCCTGAGAGAAGGGGCCTTTTTTCCATTCACTGAAGAATTCAATGGACACAGTATCTAGTCGCTGCCTGACCACCGCCGTACGGCCCGGTCAGGCACTTGAACCGGAACACCGGTCCCGACACCCTGGTCGGGCAAGCCGCGCCAGAGCCTGATGCTCCGCCGTGACTTGCCACAGCCGGTGTCCGCCGGTTGGAGGCAAGCTCATGAACCTCACGTCATTCGTTTCACATCGCCTGCACGCCTGCCTGGCGCGTTTGCAGGCCCGCGCCTGGCCGCCCCGTGGCCCGTGCGCTCCAGCCCAGCCCTCGGCCGCCGTGCGCGGCCCGCAGTTGCGTGCCGTATGGCAGGCACACCCCTGCCACGGGAAACTCCAGTTGCGCCTGCAGTGGCACCATGACGACAGCCAGGACCCTCCAGGTAGACGGGGGCCGCTGGCACGCGTTTGCGCTCGCCTGAGACCCCACACGCTCCACTGAACAACTGATATTGAACAGTAACTTTTGATCGAACTTTCAACATTGAAAGTTCGCCGGACCGTTATTGCCCATTATTTATCAACGAGGAATACAAACATGGACTGCGCGAGTAGAAAGTTCGCTGCCGAAACAACTTCCGACTCTCGGCAGCGGACAGACAACTGTCGGAAACCAAGCATTTTTCTGCGACCCGACATGCCTACGTTCACCCCCTGAGTGAAACGTCTGTGTGTCGTGCCGCCGCAGCGGCAGGAGCACAGCAACATGACCGTCAAACACCGCAACACCGCACCGGCCAAGGCCGAACGCGAAACCCGCCTGTCCACCCGCGCCGCCCGTGAAGCGCGCAATGGCCTGTCCGTCACCCTCGCCAACCTCGATGCCAGCGAGCATGGCCTGACCGAACACGAAGCCGCCAAGCGCCTGCAGCGCGACGGCGCCAACCAGGTCGCCCACGACCAGCAACCCCACGCCCTGGTGCAACTGCTCAAGGCCCTGCACAACCCCTTCATCTACGTCCTGCTGACCCTGGCCGGGATCAGTTTCGTCACCGACTACTGGATGCCGATCAGCGCAGGTGAAGCGGACGACGCCGACCTGACCAAGGTCATCATCATCATGACCATGGTCAGCCTCAGCAGCCTGCTGCGCTTCTGGCAGGAGTACCGCTCGAACAAGGCCGCCGACACCCTCAAGGCGATGGTGCGCACCACCGCCACCGTGCTGCGCCGCGAACAGTTCGGCCAGCCGCCGCGCCTGCGCGAAGTGCCCATGGACGAACTGGTGGCCGGCGACATCGTGCAGCTTTCGGCGGGCGACATGATTCCCGCCGACATCCGCCTGCTCGAATCACGCGACCTGTTCATCAGCCAGGCGGTGCTCACCGGCGAGGCACTGCCGGTCGAGAAGTACGACACCCTGGGCAATGTCGCGCAGAAGTCCGCCACCGATGACAGCGGCAACCAGGACAACCTGCTCGAGTTGCCGAACATCTGCTTCATGGGCACCAACGTGGTCAGCGGCCGCGCCCGCGCCGTGGTGGTCGCCACCGGCCGGCGCACCTACTTCGGCTCCCTGGCCAAAGCCATCGCCGGCTCGCGCAGCCAGACCGCCTTCGACCGCGGCGTGAACAGCGTCAGCAGCCTGCTGATCCGCTTCATGCTGGTGATGGTACCGGTGGTGTTCATGATCAACGGCCTGGTCAAGGGCGACTGGGGCGATGCCTTCCTCTTCGCCCTCGCCGTGGCCGTGGGCCTGACCCCGGAAATGCTGCCGATGATCGTCAGCGCCAACCTGGCCAAGGGCGCCGTGGCCATGGCCCGGCGCAAAGTGGTGGTCAAGCGCCTGAACGCCATCCAGAACCTCGGTTCGATGGATGTACTGTGCACCGACAAGACCGGCACCCTCACCCAGGACCGGATCATCCTCGAGCACCATGTGCGCATCGACGGTGAGCGCGACAAACGCGTGCTGGAACTGGCCTGGCTCAACAGCCACCACCAGAGCGGCGTGCGCAACCTGATGGACCAGGCCGTGCTGCACTTCGCAGGTCAGGAGCGTGAATTCCAGGCGCCCTACGCCTACGCCAAGGTCGACGAGTTGCCGTTCGACTTCATTCGCCGTCGCCTGTCGGTGGTGGTGAAGAACGCCCTGGGCGATCACCTGATGGTGAGCAAGGGCGCCGTCGAGGAAATGCTCGCCATCGCCACCCATGTGCAGGAAGGCGACAGCGTCGTGGCCCTCGATGAGCGTCGCCGCCAGCGCCTGCTGGCCAGCGCCGATGCCTTCAACCGCGACGGCTTCCGCGTACTGGTGGTCGCTACCCGCGACATTCCGGCAAGCGAAGGCAAGGCGCAGTACCACACCGACGACGAGCGCGACCTGGTGATCCAGGGCTTCCTGACCTTCCTCGACCCGCCCAAGGAAACCGCCGGCCCAGCCATTGCCGCCCTGCGCGACATGGGTGTACGGGTCAAGGTGCTGACCGGCGACAACCCGGTGGTCACCTGCAAGGTGTGCCGTGAAGTCGGCCTGGAGCCCGGCCTGCCGCTGCTCGGCCAGGACATCGAGCGCATGGACGACACCACCCTGAAGATTCAGGTCGAAGAGCGCACCGTCTTCGCCAAGCTCACCCCGCTGCAGAAATCCCGCGTGCTCAAGGCGCTGCAGGCCAACGGTCACACCGTGGGCTTCCTCGGCGACGGCATCAACGACGCTGCAGCCCTGCGCGACGCCGACGTCGGTATCTCGGTAGACAGCGGCACCGATATCGCCAAGGAATCGGCCGATATCATCCTGCTGGAAAAAAGCCTGATGGTGCTCGAAGAGGGCGTGCTCAAAGGTCGCGAAACCTTCGGCAACATCATGAAGTACCTGTGCATGACCGCCAGTTCCAACTTCGGCAACGTGTTCTCGGTGCTGGTGGCCAGTGCGTTCATTCCCTTCCTGCCGATGCTGGCGATCCACCTGCTGCTGCAGAACCTGATGTACGACTTCTCCCAGCTGTCGCTGCCGTGGGACCGCATGGACAAGGAATTCCTCAGCGAACCGCGCAAGTGGGATGCCCGCAACATCGGCCGCTTCATGCTGTGGATCGGCCCGACCTCGTCGATCTTCGACATCACCACCTTTGCCCTGATGTGGTATGTGTTCGCCGCCAACAGTGTCGAGATGCAGGCGCTGTTCCAGTCTGGCTGGTTCATCGAAGGCCTGCTGTCGCAAACCCTGGTGGTGCACATGCTGCGCACGCGCAAAGTGCCGTTCTTCCAGAGCACTGCAGCGCTGCCGGTGATCCTGGCCACGGGCCTGGTGATGGCACTGGGCATCTACATCCCGTTCTCGCCGGTGGGCGCGATGGTCGGTCTGGTGCCGCTGCCGTGGGAATACTTCCCTTGGCTGGTCGCCACCCTGCTGGGCTACTGCGTGGTCGCACAGACCATGAAGACCCTCTACATCCGCCGCTTCGGACAGTGGTTCTAAGCCTGCAGGGAGAGCAGACCATGCGCGTACTGATCTGTGCGGGACGCAACTACGCCGACACCCGGCGCTGCCGCCAGGCCCTGGACGATGTCCAGCGCCAGCGGTCGATCCGGGTGTTGATCCACGGCGGCAGCCAGTTCCTTGGTGGCGAGATCGAAAGCTGGGCACGCGAGCACGGCGCCGACCTGGTGCGCTACCCGCCCAACTGGCAGCTGCACGGCAAGCAGGCCGAACGCCTGCGCAACCTGTTCATGTTCACCGACAGCCGCCCCGAGTTGTTGCTCGCCCTGCCCGGGGGGGACGACACCGAGGAGCTGCTGGCCAGGGCCCGCGGCGCTGGTGTGCAGGTGATCTGCGGCAGGCAACCACGACACCCCGAGCACGAGGAGCATTGCCATGACGCCTGAAAAGCCTGATGAGCGAGCCCGTTTCTCGCTCACCCACGACCTGCCACCCGCCCAGGCCCGGGCGGCGCGGCGCAATGTGCTGTTTGTGATCGTGACCTTGGTGTTGAGTGGGGTGTTGGTAGTGTTGTTTGGGGTCGAGGCGCGGTTGTCTGGATGATGCACCAGCTCCGAAGCCAGCAACGCCTGCTTAGTACGGCGGACTCTTCGAGGCGCCGCGAACAACAGCGCAGCAGGTGCCATTCACAGCGGTGCCTGCTTCGCGGGCAAGCCCGCTCCCACAAGTACTGCACCGGTTCCGATGGAACTACAAGACCCCTGTGGGAGCAACTGTCTTGTTCAAAACCTAAAGGTCAGCCCAATCCCCTGTGGGAGCGGGCTCGTCCCGCGATCGGGCGCGCAGCGGCCGCCAACCAGGCAATGTAGATAACCCTGAAACAGCACGAAAGCCGCTTCACGCTTGCACGCAAGACCCCAGGACAATCGACCTATGAAAGATCTAGAATTGCATCGCTCTGCGGGGCCTTCCTGATCCCTTTGGGTGGTAACGTCAGAAAACATGCCTTCAGCGATTGTGACCCCGGATAAGATTTGCCAACTCGACCAGCGCCTGGTCATCCGCTCGCTGGTGATCATGTGACGAAACATACCCTTCATACTGGGTAAAAAACTTATCGACACGAGAATTTATCTTCTTGAACGCAGACGTTTCCCCTGTCCCGTGCATGGGAAATAGCTTGGCATGAAGATGATCAACACCATAGCCCTCAAAAATCATGGCCGTTCGTCCAACCTCTGGCAATGAACGATCCAATATAAGTGCAACCTGTTTGGCCGCTTTGGTGAGCGCACAAAGCGTTTCATCTGCAACCGAAAATGCGTAGCTTGAATGGTGTACCTTTGGGATCACCACAGTAAACCCGGGAGTATTTGGGTAAATAGAAAGAAAAGCCAAATGGCCTTCACCCTCCCAAATGACATGTGCAGCCTCCCGGCCAGCGACAATCTCGCAGAACATACACTTCATTGATGGAGCCTCTATATGACCTTACACAAATCTTCCATTTTCCGCTGACTAACGGAAGTGTCCGGACGCCCAAAACTCCTATAAGCAATAGATTTAATCACCCGATCAGAAATCTCCGCCGCCAGCGCCATATTCATCGGACCATAACTAGGCATAATAGAACTCGGAAGCCTCTGCCAATCAATAGGGCACGCCACATGACCATCATTAATACTGGCAGAAGAATGTGGCATGAAGGTAAATATAATCATCGAACCATGTATATACCCTCCACTAATGACAGGCACACCACACTCATCGGTGATACGCCTGGCTTGGCTAGCCAAGGTACCTGGATTGTCCGCTGTGACCACCAACGCATCTACATCCGAGGCGCATAATTCGCACAGCTGAACGATGCTTGTCTCGGCGCTCTGAACCTCTAGAGCAAGCCCTTCGAAACGGGCCTTCAAGACCTTCGCCAATGTCTCAGCCTTGAACCTTCCTAGATCCTGCAAGGTCCAGAACAGTTGCCGATTAAGGTTACTTTTCTCTATGACATCAGGATCTATGAGCCGAAATTTTTTGATGCCACTACCTGCTAGCAGCAGTGCCACAGCACTACCAATCCCCCCACAACCCGCGATCACCACCGTTGAGCACGCGAGGTCATCGAGATCTTGGATAACATCCGCGCAACACCGAGCGCCACAAAGAAGATAGCTAGCCGTTCGGCTGGTAATAGGATCTCCCAGTAATGCTTGGATCTTCGTGATTTCTTCAGGAGTGCCGGGGACAAGTGAACCACTGGAGGAAAGCGCATCCTGCAACCCCGGCTCATCTTCGGTTCTCAGTAAACCTATCCCGTGAGGACCGTTAAAAAAAATACCATGCCGACTTCTAGCAAATAACATGGAAGGTGCGATTATCCCTATGGGAGCACCACTGCGGTAGAGTACTAAATCATCCATATAATTTGGACCAGAGGCGATAAGCCTCTGGCCACCATCCTTAGTTATAGCAGTGGGAGATCAAGCTTGAATAGGTGTAATCACTACAGTTCGGATCAAAAATGGAAGCCACCATCAAATTCTGCTTATCGACCTCTTGCTCCTTAGTTGTCAGAGGGGCATCCGCACTCGCCGGCACAGGAACTGACGCAAAAGTAACCGGCGATGCCATCAACACTACAGAAGCTACGCCAAGCATTTTCTTCATATGAACCTTCCTTAGTCTAATTTTCACGAACGAGTAGCGTTCGCGTTTAAGATTTGGCCCCAACAACACCGCCCGCGTCAAGAACAAAATTAAATTCCATGAAAGTAGAATCGGTAAATACGAGATCAAAGCTTAGCAACCAAGGAGTTGTTGAGCCCTAGAAGGGCCACTAGCAAGCTCCGTCTTCTTAAAACATCAGAGATTTGAAGAAACCGCATGTACGAAAAATCCCAAAACTCCTAAATAAACTATTTATCAAAGCATCTTAGGAAGTATCCTACGCGCTTTGCGGAAGCCTCTTAATTGTCAGGGAAATGCCTCAGGGATAACTTCGCTGGGTCGCCCACATTGGCGACTGGGTGTGAGAAGCCCAAGTGTTTCAGGAATGGCTTCCCGTCATGGTAGCCGTGCGCGAGCAGGTTTCGACCTGGCCGTGTCCCTGGACCACGGACTTCTCACCTCGTGCACGGCTGCCACCCTAATCCGTGAGAAGGGTTCTGGTGGCAGCTCCAGATGTCGTCCAGGAGTTGAACCATGAAGAAACTCGTCCCCGACCCACCCCGCCTCAAGCTCATCAACAACCCCTACTTCTCCATCCACACCGACATGACCCCTCCCGACGCCCTGGCCCACGCCAGCGAGCTGTTGCGCGGTGTCGCCGAAACCATCGACGAACACTGCCGCACCTATGCCGGTGTACCCGGCCTGCACATGCTGTCGAACGCCGCGCACTCCGCCGAAACGGCTCGCGCGCTGATCGAACATGCGTTGAACCGGATGTGACCCTGAGCCCGTCAAGGAGTGATGAACATGAGCGGTAACCAATCCGGTCGCACCACCGCAGGTGTTGCCACCTTTCTCGAGATGTTTCGCGTACAGCCCGGTGTCCCCTATGAGCGCGCCATCGAAGAAATCTCAGTGCTGGTGGGCTGTACACGTGATCTGAGCGATCAGTTCACAGGGGAGGCAAACCCTGCGGCAATCACCGCCCTGCACTACCTCAGCGCCCTGGCCAAGGCGTTGTTGAATGATCTTGAAGTCAGCCGCAACGCTGGCGTCTGAAACCTCACGACCAAGCCTCGATACCGCCTCGGCATCGAGGCCCAGGCAAATGCTGCACGAGCACGCTTCAATGAGCTGAAGTCTCAGGCCGCGCAAGAATCCGTCACTAAAGTATTCCCTCCCTGTGCCGTTAACTGCCTCAACTGGAAGGATTTATTTAGCTGGACTTTGCGTAAGTCGAGCTAACCCATGGAAGGCACCGATGCAAAGTGACCGGAAAGGACATGCAGCTGCCGTAACGCTGCAGACCGGGCAAGGCGGACTGTTGTCCGTCGTGCGACATACGAAAATGTCAACACATGGAAAATACGCTATGCAATTCAAGAAACGGATCTTCGCGGCCCTGGCCGTTACCTCCCTGTTCGCTGCCGGTGCAGCGCATGCAGGCCCTCCCGTGCAGATCACCGTCAAGAATCTGGGCACTGCCGAAGCCAAGTACTCGATGATCGGCAACAACGAAGCCCTGACCAACGCCAGCGCAACGCCCAAGCCCAAGGATTCGATCCTGCCGAACCAGGCCTTCACCTTCGTCGTGACCGGCCCCCTGAGCCCAGACATCACCACCGCCTTCGTGCGCTACGCCATCGGCGGCAAGTCCTGCGTGTTCCGTACCTCGTTCGTCAACACGATTGCCCCGGGCGGGCTGGGTGGCACCATCACCAAGATCCCGAAATGGACCAAGGATGCCGATGCCAGCGGCGGCGCTCGCTGCACCGCAACCATCACCTCGACCAGCCTGTCGAACTATTCGTGGAACGTCGAATTCACGATCAAGTAAGTCGCTGAACGTTCTGCCCCGGAGCGATCCGGGGCAGAACGGGTCCAAAGTAGACGCAGCATCCCCGCTGCCCAGAGAGATACGGAGACGATCATGGATGGTGTCAACAGCCTGCCGGCGTCACAGGTAAAAACCCTCAACGCAACTCAAGGCACTGGCAAGCCAGATGAAAAGCCTGACGCCACGGCCTCGGTCGCGGCGCCCCAGAAAACGGGCAATTCGGATAACGCCAGCATCTCGCCACTGGCGCAGTTGCTCAGCGACGCAGCAGCACGGGCGGCAAAGCGCGACGCCAGCACTGACCGTAGCGGCCTGAAAGCCATCGCCGAGCAGGTAACCCGCGCTATTCACAGCCCGGCGTTCGAGCAGTCCAAGGTCGAACGCGATGCCGAAACGCCCGCTTCGGACGCCCCACAGCGCCTCGAGCAAGCACGTCAGGCAACCGCCTTCCTGAACAACAAAGGTTCCAACCCGTTCGCGGGCATGTCCATGGAACAACTTTCTCTAATCGTGCATGACGACAGCGGTGCATTTACAGTCAACGAACGGCGCGCAGCGCTGGTGGAGACCGGTGCACAAGAAGAGGCTTGGTCCAGGGCGGTTTCGCAGAAGTTGATGGACGAGTACAACCGCGACGGGCACATGTCACCTAAAACCCTTCAAGGCATCCTGGATTATTACAAGGGCCTGCCGCCGATCATGGAAGCCCAGCTTCCCGACAACTACGAACACGATTTGAACAAACTCATCCAGTACGCCGAAAAAGAACAATCGCACAGCAAGGATCAACTGCAATCGCTGCTCGATCTGGTCTTGGCAAAACGCCTTGAATACACCGACAAGACAGCAACGCAAGACACCTGAATTTATTCGACCAGGTGCCCATCGTGTTGAGTGGGGTACCTGGACAGATTCCCAAGGATCGTGGGCAATGGATGCCTGAGTCACCCAACCAGACGCTGATTCGCCTGCAAGGCGTGACGCATGCGTACAGCTCCCATAGCGCCGCGCGGCCCGTGCTGCGTGATGTCTCGTTGTCGGTCGAGGCCGGCCAAAGTTGCGCCATCGTTGGCGCCTCGGGCTCGGGCAAGAGCACCTTGCTCAGCCTGATCGGTCTGCTCGACCAGCCCACCCAAGGACACCTCCACCTGGCAGGCCGCGACATGACCCTGGCAACCGATGGCGCCCGCGCAGTGATGCGCAACCAGCACATCGGCTTCGTTTTTCAGGGCTTCAACCTGCTGCCGCGTCTGGATGCCCTCGACAATGTCGCCTTGCCGCTGCTTTACCGTGGCGAGCCACGCAACTCGGCACGGGCGGCGGCGCGCCAGCAGTTGCTGCGGGTAGGCCTCGGCGAACGGCTGCACCACCGCCCGGCAGAGCTCTCCGGGGGCCAACGCCAGCGAGTGGCCATTGCCCGCGCCCTCGTCGGTGAGCCACAACTGCTGCTCGCCGACGAGCCCACCGGCAACCTCGATGACCAGACTGCACAAGACATCATCGAACTGCTGCTGGCTCTCAACCGTGAGCAGGGCGTCACCCTGATCATCGTCACCCATGACCTGGGGATTGCCCGTCGTCTGCAACGCTGCCTGCAGGTTGTCGAGGGCTGCATATGCGAGGTCGTGCATGGTTAGCACGCGAGCCTACGGCCCATCCCTCGCTCAGCGCCTTTCTGAACCATTCGATAGCCTCCAGCGCCTGGGACGCCGGGCCATTCTGGCGTTGCTCGGTATCGCAGTCGGCTGCGCAGCCGTGGTTGCGCTGCTGAACATTGGGCACAACGCCCAGCGCCAGGCGATGGCGGTGTTCAAGGGCATGGGCAGTGACCTGCTGGTCGCCGACGTGCAATGGCCTGCAGGCGCCCACTTGTCGGCACAGGCAACGCAGCCCTTCGACGCCCAAGCCGTGCGCGAAGCCGTGCCGGGACTGCGTGCAATCAGTCCGCTGAGCCTGTCGTCGGTACGCGTGAGTCTGCACGGACGAACACACGACGCGCTGCTAGCCGGGGTAGATCCGCAACTGGCCGAAGTACTCGACCTGAGATTGATAGAGGGGCGTTTCATCAGCCCTTACGACAGCCGTAGCACCCATGCGGTACTGGGCGAGCGCCTTGCCGCCGATCTGGCCGTACAGGGCATGCCGGTCATGCCTGGCGCACAGCTACAGATCGCAGGCTACGTGTTCCAGGTGATCGGCGTATTGCACGGCATCGGACAAAACCCACTGCTGCCGCTGTCGATCGACGACAGCTTGCTGATCCCGCTCGAAGGTATGCGACGGCTGGTCAGCGCACCTCAGGTGGGTACCGTTCTGGCGCGCACTGCCGACGGTGCCGACCCACTTGCCGTCGCCCCTCGCCTGCAGGCGCGGTTGCAGACCGCACTGCCCGGTCGCACGATCGATGTCCAGGCTCCCCAGCAGTTGCTCGCCGGTATCGCCCAGCAGTCGCGGCTGTTCTCCTGGCTGCTGGCAGGGCTGGGCGGCATTGCCCTGCTGGTGGGCGGTGTCGGGGTGATGAACGTGATGCTGATGAACGTCTCCGAACGCCGCCGCGAGATCGGCGTGCGCATGGCACTAGGCGCCCGCCCGCAAGATATCGCCTGGCTGTTTCTCCTCGAAGCGGTGGTACTGGCCGTGACCGGCGCAGCTTGCGGTGCAGTGCTGGGCGTGGGCGCGGGGTGGCTGTTTACTTTGCTGTCTGGCTGGGCCGACTTCAGCCTCGCCCCCCTGTCGTTGCCACTTGGCATCGGAGGCGCAGTCCTCACCGGGCTGTTCTTCGGCTTGAGCCCGGCGCTGTCTGCCGCCCGCCTGCAACCGGTACAGGCATTGCGCGATGATTGAGCGCTGCCTGGCCTTGCTACTGCTGATCATGAGCACCGGGCCTGCCCTGGCCAGCCTGGCGCTCGCGCCTTCCCAGGCGACCCGGTCGAGCGCACCTTCGCCAGCCGTTTCCAGCCTCTCGCTGAAGGCACAGCGCATTGATTTGAGCCTAAGCGACGCGATCTACCTCGGTCTGCGCGACAACCGCGGGATCCGCAGCGCCTATCTGGATCGAATTGCTCAGAAGTTCGACCTGCGGGTGGCCGAGGATCGTTTCAGCCCCAAGCTGCTCATCCGCGGCAACTACCTGTCCAATCACAACCAGGCCGACCGCTATCGCCAAGGGGATATCACACCCACTACGACCCTGCTGACTCCTTACGGCACCCGCCTGAGCCTGGGCTGGACCTATCGTCACACCGAGGCCGATCTGGCCGGGCTGACCCGTAATGACGGCGCCAACATCACGGTCATCCAGCCGCTGCTGCGCGGTGCCGGCAGGGATGTCGCCACGGCACCGGTGCAACTGGCCCGCCTGGGCGAGCAGGTCAACCGGCTGGCGTTGAAAGACACCGTGGCGCAGACCATCACCCGAATCATCATCGGTTATCACACTCTGCTGCAGACCCAGGAGCAGTTGCAGATTGCCCGCGACGCGCTGCAGCGGGCCAATCAATTGCTCGAGGTGAACCAGGCAATGATCGCTGCCGGTCGCATGGCAGCCTTCGAGATAGTCCAGACCGAAGCCGAAGTCGCCACCCAGGAGCTCGGACTGGAAGACGCCCGCAATCAACAGCAAGCCGCGCGCCTGGCTCTGTTGCAGATGCTGGCGCTGGATCTCGATACCCCCATCGTCGCCAGCGACACGGTCAAGGCAGACGCGATCGATGTCGACACCTCCTTGGCCCTTCAACAGGCTCAGGCCCTGCAACCGACCTACCTCATCGAACTGATTGCCGGCGAGCAAGCAACGATCAACCTGACGGTGGCGCGTAACGAGCGCCTGTGGGACGTCTCTCTGGTCGGTGGTGGCGCCCAGGTACGTGAACGCAACAACCTCAACGGCAGCGCGCGCAGTTGGGAGAATTATGTGGGTGTTCAAGTGGAAATTCCGATCGGTGACCTGAGTACCCGTCAGGCTGAAGTACATGCGCGTGTCGGGGTGGAAACCCAGGAAGTCCGGTTGCAGGAAGCACGTCAGCAACTCCAGCGGGACGTGACCAATGCCGTGCGTGACATCGGCGTGCGCTGGCGCCAGTACCAGATTGCCCTGCGCGCGCAGGAATTGTCGCAACGCAAACTAGCGATCGAACGAGAAAAACTTACCGTCGGCCGATCGAGCAACTTCCAGGTTCTGAGTTTCGAGAACGACCTGCGCACGGCGCAGAATACGCGCCTGGGTGCGCTCATCAGCTACATGAACGCCCAGGCCGAACTGGACCAGACCCTGGGCACCACGCTGGACAGTTGGGACATTGCACTGAATGACTAGGTTTTGCTCGATCACTGGCGGCCGCGCGCTACTGGTGCTGGCCCTCGCCAATCTGCCGGGCTGCTACGGCGATGCGGATGAGCAGCCGGGCGCTTCCCCGCAAGCGCAGTGGGTGCAGGTAGCACCGCGCCTGCTGGAAAATCGCCTGGGCCTGGTAGGCCACCTGCAGTCAATGGACCACATCACCCTCGCTGCACCTTTCGATGGGCTGATCGCCGACGTGCGCGTACAGGAGGGCCAGCACGTCGAGAAAGACCAGGTGCTGGTGACGCTGGACCCTGCGCAGCTGCAAGTGCAATTGCGCCAGGCACAGGCTGAGCTGCTCAAGGCCCGTCGAGAGGCGCAACGCCTGGAACGTTGGAGCTCCAGCCCGGAAGTCGCCCGCGCACGGCGCGCAGTGGCGGCCGCGAACCAGAACCTATCCCGCAGCGAGAATAGCCTGCGCGATACCCAGGCGCTGTTCGAGCGCGGCATCGTCGCGCGAATGGAGGTCGAAAGCCTGGCTCAGCAAGTGAACACCCAGCGCCAGGACCTGACCGCCGCCAACGAGGATCTGCTTACAACACTTGCGCACGGCCACGGCGAGGAGCTCAGCATCGCGGCAATGGAACTGGCCAACGCCCAAGCGCGCCATCAGGCCCTCGAGCAGCTGTATGCACGACGCGAACTGCTCGCTCCGCTGGCCGGGTATGTGGTTCGCCCGGCCCCTCAGGAGGGCGGAAAATCCGTTCCCCTGCAAACGGGTGTCGCCGTCACCCAGGGGGTACCGCTGCTCGGCGTGATAGGCCAGGAGCGCTTCCAGGCCTTGAGCCGGGTGGAAGAGACCGACCTGCGCCTACTGCACGAAGGCATGCCGGTGCAGATCAGTGGCGACGGCTTTTCCGGTGAACTGAGCGGTCGCCTGACCGCCATCGGTATCCAGAGCGAGACGGCTGATACGCAAGGCGCCGGAGCCCAGTACCCAGTGAAGGTGTCGATCGACCTGCCAGCACAGCCCTTGCAGCACCCCATGCGCGCGGGGATGAGCGCACGCCTGTCGATCATTCTGCAGCGTGACGAACAGGGTATCGCCATTCCCCCGCACGCATTGCGCGATGATGGGCAGGGGGGACGCTACGTGGTGTATCGAGCGACGCCACAGGCTGCGGTCGAGCAGATTCCGGTGACGACCGGTGCAGCGGTGCCCGAGGGCGTGATGGTGCGGGGGTTGGAGGCTGGGCTGGTGGAGGTGCAGGAGCGCACGCCTGACTGAAGAACTGCCACGTTCGAAGACCAAAATCCGGAAACCAGGATGATCTGACAGTGTTCAATGCGTGAACTGAGCTGCAAGGTCCGCATGTATACATCGCCTTCCATGCGGACCTCGTGGCTGGCCACCACCGCACCATGCCCGCAGTCTGTTCCCAAGGCTTCCAATGCCGATATCGCCTCAGGCCGTGACGATGGTATTGCCCAAGGGCTCGAGCAGGCCCTGGCGAGTAGCCCTGCACACGGCACTGATCAAAGCCTGCAGCGAAGCCTGGAGAATGCTGCTGTCTTTACCAACACCGAAAAGCAGCTGGTTGTTGACGCGAATTTCCACATAGGCGATCGCCTCGGCCTGGGCGCCATCACGTACCGCATGCTCGTGGTAGTCGGCGATGTCGAAATTCAGGCCAAGTGCGGCAAAGGCGTTGACCAGCGCGGCGAGCGGCCCGTTGCCCTTCCCGGTCAATGGCAGGCTGTCACCGTCAACGAGCAGTTGAGCATTCACGTAGGTGCTTGCTTGGTCACTGGTGAGCATGGGCTGGGTCAGGGTGTAGGGCCTGCCCTGCTGCAGATAGGTTTCAGTGAAGCAGGACAGGATCATATCGCTGGTCACTTCCCGGCCTTCGGCATCGGCAACCCGCTGGACCACGCTGCTGAACTCCATTTGCAGACGCCGCGGCAGCATGATGCCCTGCTGCTCCAGCAGATACGCCACGCCTCCCTTGCCCGACTGGCTGTTGACCCGGATCACCGCCTCATAGCTGCGCCCCATGTCGGCAGGGTCGATCGGCAGGTAGGGGATTTCCCAATAACCGTGAGGGTTTGCGCGGCGGCGCGCGAAGCCTTTCTTGATCGCGTCCTGATGAGAGCCGGAGAACGCAGTGAACACCAACTCACCGGCATAGGGATGACGAGGATGGGTAGGTAATTGGTTGCAGTACTCGACCTCACGCTGAACGTGGGTGATGTCCGAGAAGTCCAGTTCCGGGCTGATGCCGCTGGTATACAGATTCATGGCCAAGGTCAGGATATCGACGTTGCCGGTGCGCTCGCCATTGCCGAACAGCGTCCCCTCGACCCGTTCGGCACCCGCCAGGCACGCCTGCTCGGCAGTAGACACCCCGGTGCCGCGGTCATTGTGTGGGTGCACGCTGATGATCACGCTGTCTCGCTGGCTCACATGCCTGCAGAACCATTCGATCTGGTCGGCGAACACGTTGGCCGTCGACACCTCGACGGTTGTGGGCAGATTGAGAATCATCTTGTTGCACGGCGTTGGCTGGAACTCGGCGATGACCGCGTCGCAGATTTCCAGGCCGAAGTCCAACTCGGTGAAGCAGAACGTTTCCGGCGAATACTGGTAGGTCCACTGGGTTTGCGGATTGGCCTGCATCAACGCCTTGATCTCACGGGTGGCCTGGGTGGCAATGTCGATACAGCCAGCGCGGTCGACACCGAACACGACTTCGCGGAACACAGGGGCCGTGGCGTTGTAGACATGCACAATGGCCCGCGGCACGCCCTTGAGCGCCTCGAAGGTGCGCTCGATCAGGTGGGTACGCGCCTGAGTCATGACCTGGATAGTGACATCGTCGGGGATTGCGCCGCTTTCGATAAGCTCACGGACGTAATCGAAATCAGTCTGCGATGCCGCCGGAAAACCTACCTCGATCTCCTTGAAACCGACCTTGACCAGCAGATCGAAGAAGCGGCGCTTGCGCTCGGCGTTCATCGGTTCTATCAGGGCTTGGTTGCCGTCGCGCATATCAACGCTGCACCAGACCGGTGCGGCTTTCTGTACCTGGCCAGGCCAGGTGCGGTCCGGCAGATCAACCACGTTGAAATGGCGGTATTTAGTGGAAGGGTTCTTCAACATCATGGTGGCGTTCTCCTTGGCCTGTAAGCGATCGTGCTGGCGCTGGGTGAGGTGAGCGTATATCTGATATTGGATCCAATTTATGCTGAAAGCGCTTAGTCTGGATTGCGTTCTGTTTACCCAGAAACAGGGTTATGTTTTTTAAAATTGCTGAGAAATAAGTTTTATTAGTGATTACTTGCCATATGACATAAAAAGTCTCTTCACGCTGCTGCGCCACGGTGGGCCTGACGTACTTGTGTCCACTCGACAAAAAAACGCCATGCCTTGGCAAAATCTCGTCGCACTCTTCACCCGCCACTGCCCACGCCCCTGGCTATCCTTGCCCCTGCCGCAGGACGCGGCATCCCCAGTGACCAAGGAGTGTCCATGTCCCTCGCCCTCGTCCACAGCCGCGCCCAGGTCGGGGTGCTGGCGCCCGCTGTCAGCGTCGAAACCCACTTGGCCAACGGTCTGCCTAACCTCACCCTGGTCGGCCTCCCCGAGGCCACGGTCAAGGAAAGCAAGGACCGGGTACGCAGTGCCATCGTCAATTCCGGCCTCGAATACCCGGCCCGACGCATCACCCAGAGTCTCGCTCCCGCCGACCTGCCCAAGGATGGCGGGCGCTACGACCTTGCCATCGCCTTGGGCATCCTCGCCGCCAACGGCCAGGTGCCGGTGGCGACCTTGGTCGATTTCGAATGCCTGGGCGAGTTGGCGCTATCCGGGGCATTGCGCCCGGTGCAGGGCGTGCTGCCAGCGGCGCTGGCGGCGCGGGAGGCCGGGCGGGCACTGGTGGTGCCGCGGGAGAATGCCGAGGAGGCGAGTTTGGCCAGTGGGCTGGTGGTGTATGCGGTCGGGCATCTGCAGGAGCTGGTAGCACACCTCAATGGCCAGGCACCGCTGCCAGCCTATGCCGCCAATGGCCTGACACTGCGCGCGCGCCCCTATCCGGACCTCAGCGAAGTACAGGGGCAGATCGCGGCTAAACGCGCCCTGCTGGTCGCGGCGGCGGGAGCGCACAACCTTCTGTTCACCGGGCCACCCGGCACTGGCAAGACCTTGCTTGCCAGCCGCCTGCCGGGCTTGCTGCCACCGCTGGACGAGCACGAGGCGCTGGAGGTTGCGGCCATCCAGTCGGTCAGCGGCAAGGCACCGATCGACTGCTGGCCGCAGCGGCCGTTTCGCCACCCTCATCACAGCGCGTCGGGCCCGGCACTGGTCGGTGGCGGCAGTCGGCCACAGCCTGGGGAAATCACCCTGGCCCATCATGGGGTGCTGTTTCTCGACGAACTGCCCGAGTTCGAACGGCGTGTGCTGGAGGTGCTGCGCGAGCCGCTGGAGTCTGGCGAGATCGTGATTTCACGGGCCAGGGACCGGGTACGCTTTCCTGCGCGCTTTCAGCTGGTAGCGGCGATGAACCCCTGCCCCTGCGGCTACCTGGGCGACCCGGCAGCCCGCTGCCGGTGCAGCCCTGAGCAGATCCAGCGCTACCGCAACAAGCTCTCGGGCCCGCTGCTCGACCGCATCGACCTGCACCTGACCGTCGCACGCGAAAGCACCACCCTCAGCCACCAGCCCAGTGGCGAGACCAGCGCCAGCGTCGCCACCCAGGTCGCCCAGACCCGGGAGCGGCAACAGCGTCGCCAGGGTTGTGCCAACGCGTTTCTCGATATGCCAGGCCTGCGCAAACATTGCGACCTGAAAGCCGCCGACCAGTCATGGCTGGAGGGCGCGTGCGAGCGACTCAACCTTTCGTTGCGCGCCGCTCACCGTCTGCTCAAGGTGGCCCGCACGCTGGCCGACCTTGAACAGGCCGAACATATCGATCGTTCTCACTTGGCTGAAGCCCTGCAATATCGACCCGCCGGTTGAAACCCGACCAGGGCGGCACACAGCCCCAGCCCCCATGCCAGATTGATAGCCCTCGTCCACTGGCCCGATCACGTGCTACCACGGTAGGCGCCCGCCTGCGCCTAACCCTCAAACTCATGGGGCATATCCAGGTGGTTACTAAAAGGTAAGTACTTTACCAAAGTAAAGTGAGGTTCTAGTATCCAGACAGCTCAAGTCCTTCTCGCGGCAAAGGCATCCTGCACCTGAAGGTTGTGGTGGGTTGAACCGAGACCTTGCGGGGTTCTGCGGATGACTCCCTGCCTCCCAGATATCGGAACCGCCCTGGATGCCAACGCTTGGATTCCTACTCAAGGAGTATCGAAATGCCCCCTAAGACCTTCAAGGGCCAACTGGGCCTGGCTGTCCTGTCCCTAGCGCTGGCACTGCCCCTCCAGAGTTTCGCGCAGCCTGCCAAACCAGATGCCGAAGGCACGCCCATCATCACCTACAAGGGCGATGTTTCAGATGCGGCCCTCGTTGCGACCTTGCCTGGCTTCAAGAACGGGTTTGCTGAAGTCAACGGGGTCCGACTGCACTACGTCACCGGAGGCAGCGGTGAGGCCGTGGTGCTGATGCCTGGCTGGCCGGAAACCTGGTGGGCTTATCACAAGGTGATGCCGACACTGGCTAAACACTACCGAGTCATCGCGGTCGATATTCGTGGAATGGGCGCTTCGGGCAAACCGGAGGACGGCTACGATAAAAAGAACATGGCCAAGGATATCCGTGAACTCCTGGCCCAGCTCGGTTACGACAAAGCGCATATCGTTGGTCATGACATCGGTGCACAAGTGGCGTGGAGCTATGCCGCAAATTATCCGAAGGCCACCAGCACCCTGACGATGCTCGACGTAACACATCCGGATCAGGACATGGCGAACATGCCCATGCTTCCGCAGCACGGGACCTTCGGCCCGAAGCTCGATGAGGATCACGCCTATCTATGGTGGTTTGCCTTCCACCAGGTGAAGGGGTTGCCGGAAAAAATGCTGCAAGGCAGGGCAGAAATAGAACATGACTGGTTCTTCCGCTACCTGCTCAAGGATGAGTCGGCCATCGATGCCCGCGACCGCGCAGTCTACGCGGCAGCCTACAACCGTGAAGGTGGCGTACGGGCAGGTAACGCGTGGTACCAGGCCTTCACCCAGGACATCATCCACGAAAAAGGCTACGCCAAGCTGCAGATGCCGGTACTCGGTATTGCCGGGCCTGGTTACACCTGGGTCAACGCAACGCTCAAGGCGAAGGCTATCGATGCCAGGACTTACAAGCTTCCCAAGAGCGGCCACTACGTCGCCGAGGAAGATCCAGAAGGCACGCTGAACTACCTGCTTCCATTCCTGAAAGAACACAGCGATCGCTGATCCGAAGCCCCAACTGAGAGGACCCTGTCATGACTTCCATTCACCACACCAAGCACGAAGGCAAAGTCGCCCTGGTAACCGGCGGCAGCTCAGGCCTTGGATTGGCGACGGTTCAACGCCTGGTTGCCGAAGGCGCCTTCGTCTATTTCACCGGCCGCCGAGAGGCCGAACTTGAGGCCGCTGCACTAGCGCTCGGCGATCATGCACAAGCTATCCAAGGCGATATTACCCGCCAGGAAGATCTGGATCGCATCTTCGCCCGCATCAAGGAGCGCCATGGTCGCCTCGACATCTTGTTTGCCAACGCTGGCGGCGGCGAGTTCAGCCCTCTCGGTGCAATTACCGAGGCTCAGTTCGACAAGTACTTCGGGATCAATGTGAAAGGCACGCTTTTCACCGTTCAGAAAGCGATCGAACTCATGCCCGAGGGATCGGCGATTGTCGTCAATGGCTCAATGGTGTCGATCAAGGGCATTCCGGCGTTCAGTATCTACGCCGCGACCAAGGCAGCGCTGCGCTCAATGGTGCGGACATGGGTGTCGGACCTCAGAGGCCGAGGTATCCGCGTCAATATCATCGCGCCTGGCACTATCGTCACTCCCGGCTACAAGTCCGAACTGGGTTTGAATGACGAGCAGATCCAGGACCTTGTCAAACATGCATCCGAAGCATCCCCGCTCGGGAGGGTCGGGCAGCCTGATGAAGTCGCCAAGGCCGTTTCGTTCCTTGCCAGCGACGATGCCAGCTACATCACAGGCGTTGAACTGTTCATCGACGGTGGTACTACCCAGATCTGATACTCGGCGTACCAGGGGCAGCCGCCCCTGGTGCCTGCGCCCCGTTAGTTAGCGAGTTTCGATGATGATCACTGATAGCTATTCGCGTCGACTGCTGCTCAAAGGCCTCGTTGCCGGATCTGCTGGGCTTGCAATGGGAGTCGGCAGGGCGCAAACACGTTTGCCAGACACTGTTGCGCAACTGGTGCTCGCAAAGGCATCAGACGCCATAGAGCCCTTCCGCGTTTCAATACCGCAGGCGGCATTGGATGATCTCAGGCAGCGACTCCAACTGACGCGTTTTCCCGACCAGGAGACGACGCCTGGATGGGCGCAGGGCGTTCCACTGACGAAGGCGCGAGCACTGGTCGAATACTGGCTTCAACGCTATGACTGGCGGAAATTTGAAGCCCGAATAAATGCTTATCCGCAGTTCAGAACGCGTCTTGATGGCCTGGGCATCCATTTCATCCACGTACGATCGCGCCATCCAGGCGCGCTACCTTTGCTGTTGACCCACGGCTGGCCAGGATCGATCGTTGAGTTTCTGAATGTCATCGAACCCCTGACCAATCCCACTGCCCATGGCGGCAAGGCATCAGATGCATTCGATGTGGTTATTCCCTCCCAGCCGGGTTTCGGCTTCTCGGACAAACCCGAAGCTGCAGGGTGGGACATGGCCCGCACCGCGAACGCATGGGCCGAGCTGATGCGTCGCCTGGGTTACCAGAAGTGGGTAGCTCAAGGCGGTGATTGGGGCTCAGGCATCACTCATGCCCTGGGACACCTGCGACCGGATGGACTGGTGGCTGCGCATGTGAACTGGCCACTCGTCTTTCCAGACAAGCTCCCCGACGATCCAACGCCGCAGGAGAAAGCGGCTATCGATGCGGCGAATGACTTCTTCAATAACCAGATGGGCTATTTCATGCTGCAGGCCACACGTCCCCAGACGATTGGCTACTCACTTGCTGACTCCCCGGCCGGTTTGGCAATGTGGATCTATGAAAAATTCCAGGCATGGAGCGACAACAGGGGCAACCCTGAGGATGCAATCAGTGATGAAGCCATGCTCGACAATATCTCGCTGTACTGGTTGACGAACACAGGGGCTTCCTCGGCTCGTATCTACTGGCAGAACAAAGGGACAAAGCCCGGCTTCAACGCGGGCAGGATAGAACTGCCGATGGCAGCCACCATTTTTCCACGGGAAATCTATCGAGCGCCACGTAGCTGGGCGCAGGAGCACTGGCCTAACCTGTTCTACTGGAATGAAGTGGATCGGGGCGGACACTTTGCCGCTATGGAACAACCACAACTGTTCTCGGAAGAAATGCGACGGGCTTTCAGTCGCGTGCGCTGAGCTTCTGTGTAGTGCAGCCGATGGCTCGCCGGAAGCTGAGTGGGCCAAGGATTCACCCTCCGGCTCAATGCAAGCAAGCAGTTCAGATCGCTGGCTGCAAGATGTTAGAGTATGCGTTCTTTGGTAAGTAGGCTGAGAAACGATGGGCTCGCCGATCCCGCAGTTCAGTTGTGGTCTGGATGCTACCTTGAGAGTCGTCGGAGGTAAGTGGAAGCCCCTGATCCTCTTCTTCCTGTTCGACGGGTCCAAGCGTTACGGAGAGTTGAAGCGCTTGGTTCAGGGCGTCAGTGACAAAATGCTTATCCAGCAACTCAAAGAGCTGGAGTCTGACGGCATTATTTCCCGGACCGATCACAAAGAAGTGCCCCCACGCGTGGATTACGCGTTGACTGCCATTGGTCGCACACTCGCCGAAGCCTTGATCCCGCTTTGCGGATGGGGGACCGAGAATGTGGCGTTGATCGCCTCAGCCATCGCCAAGCGGGCCGAGTCCTGACACCACGGCTTATGGTTATTTGCGGCCTTCTCTGAGCGAGAAGGCTGGCCGAGGCCTTACCTTTCGAGCAGCAGAAACTGACCGGCCTTCTCGACTCTGCAAGGCAGAGTGCCGGTGCTGCGCGGGCTGACATGCCAAGCACACCCATTCGGGTCCTCTGAATCACCCAATAACCCCACTCAATCTTCTCCATAGCGGAAATATATTTTGCGCGCTAAATATTTGCGCGCAATATTCACCTCAAGCAGCAAGCAGTCGCTGAACCCTTACCGAACCCTTGGAGAACGATCATGACCACTCTTCGCAAAGCCTTCGCCATCGCCACCCTGAGCCTCGGCACCACTGCAGGCGCCTTCGCCCAGTCCATCGAGGCCACGCCGTACCACTACGGCATGAACCTGGACATCGCCCAGGTCATCGCGGTCGATGCCCCGAACAGCACCCGCAGCCATGCCTCGGCCGCCACCCTCACCTACCGCGACAGCAGCGGCCAGGTGCAGAAGGTCAGCTACATCCACCCCACCACCGCCGCCAACCAGAACTGAACCCCACGGCCCGACACCAGAGGAGCTTGAACCATGAAACTGTCCCGCACCCTGACCACCGGCCTGCTGGCCCTCGCCGTCAACAGCGCCTTCGCCGCCGGTAGCCCCGGCGTCGAGCACACCACCCAGGGCTTCCTCGACGCCCTGGCCGCCGGTGGCGGCAAGCCGCTGGAAACCTTGGCGCCCAAAGACGCACGGGCCGTGCTCAGCGGTGCGCAGGCCAGCGTCAAGGTCGACCTCTCGGGTATCGAGGTCGAGCGTCGCACCCTGCAGATCGACGGCAAGCCGCTGGACATCCGCGTGGTGCGCCCGCAAGGCGCGAAGGGTGAGCTGCCAGTGTTCATGTTCTTCCACGGCGGCGGCTGGGTGCTGGGCGACTACCCGACCCACGAGCGGCTGATCCATGATCTGGTGATCGGCTCCGGCGCGGCGGCGGTCTATGTCGACTACACGCCATCGCCAGAAGCCAAGTTTCCCACCGCTATCAACCAGGCCTACGCCGCGACCCGCTGGGTAGCCGAGCACGGCAAGGAAATCGGTGTCGATGGCAGCCGACTGGCCGTGGCCGGCAACAGCGTCGGCGGCAACATGGCGGCGGTGGTGGCGATCAAGGCCAAGGAAGCGGGTACGCCCAAGCTGCGGTTCCAGGCGCTGTTGTGGCCGGTCACCGATGCCAACTTCAACAATGCGTCGTACAACCAGTTTGCCGAAGGGCACTTCCTGACCCGCAACATGATGCAGTGGTTCTGGGACAGCTACACCACCGACCCGCGCCAGCGTGACGACATCCATGCTTCGCCGCTGCGGGCCAGCCTGGATCAACTCAAAGGCCTGCCACCAGCACTGGTGCAGACTGCCGAGATGGATGTGCTGCGTGACGAGGGCGAAGCGTACGCCCGCAAGCTCGATGCCGCCGGTGTGCCGGTGACTGCCGTGCGCTACAACGGCATGATCCATGACTTCGGATTGCTGAACGTGCTGGGGCAGGTGCCCGGAACTCGTAGCGCGATGGGCCAGGCGGCGCAGGCGCTGAAGGAACATCTGCAATAACGATAGTGGCCTCACGGGCCTCTTCGCGGGCAAGCCCGCTCCCACATTTGTAGGAGCGGGCTTGCCCGCGAAGAGGCCCGTGAGGGCTACAAAGGCTCCAAATCCTGAACGCTGCTTCCCACCCCCGACGGTTGCCCCCTCCCCCCGCCGAGACGAAAATGCCTACCGTCCCCGGCGCCTGCTCACACAGCGCTTCATCCAAGCCTCCTGGAGTTCTACCCATGCCACATGAAGGCAGCATCCTGCAGACCGCAGTGATCTTCCTGCTTGCCGCCGTCGTCGCCGTGCCCCTTGCCAAGCGCCTGCAACTGGGTGCCGTCATCGGCTACCTGCTCGCCGGCGTGGCCATCGGACCACAAGCACTGGGCCTGATCCGCGACACCGAGAGCGTGGCGCACATTTCCGAACTGGGCGTAGTCCTGCTGCTGTTCATCATCGGCCTCGAACTTTCCCCACGACGTCTGTGGCTGATGCGCAAGGCGGTGTTCGGCGTAGGCCTGGCACAAGTGGTGCTGACGGGCGCGATCATCGGTGCCATCGCCCTGTTCGGCTTTGCCCAGTCCCTGCCAGCAGCCGTGGTGCTCGGCCTGGGCCTGGCGTTGTCATCCACCGCGCTGGGCCTGCAGAGCCTGGCCGAAAGCAAGCAACTGAACGCCCCCCATGGGCGCCTGGCCTTTGCCATCCTGTTGTTCCAGGACATCGCGGCAATCCCGCTGATCGCGCTGGTGCCCTTGCTGGCGGCCAGCGGCCCTGACACCAGCCACGGCGACAGCATCGAACATGGCCTGCGGGTGTTCGGCAGCATCGCCATCGTCATCGTCGGCGGGCGCTACCTGCTGCGCCCGCTGTTTCGCATCGTCGCCCGTACCGGCCTGCCGGAAGTGTCTACGGCCACCGCACTGCTGGTGGTGATCGGCACTGCCTGGCTGATGGAGGAAGCCGGCATTTCCATGGCGCTGGGCGCGTTCCTCGCAGGTCTGCTGCTGGCCGACTCGGAATACCGGCACGAGCTGGAGTCGCAGATCGAGCCGTTCAAGGGCCTGCTGCTGGGGCTGTTCTTCATCAGCGTTGGCATGGGCGCCAACCTTGGCCTGCTGCTGGAGGCACCCGCGCTGTTGCTGGGCCTGACCTTGCTGCTGGTAGCGGTGAAACTGCCACTGCTGATGCTGGTCGGGCGTGCGGTGGGCGGCCTGAGCAACCTGAGCGCGCTGCGCCTGGGGCTGGTGCTGGCGGCGGGCGGTGAGTTCGCTTTCGTGGTGTTCAAGCTGGGCAAGGACCAGAACCTGTTCGACACCTACACCTACGATCTGCTGCTGATGACCATCACCCTGTCGATGGCCCTGACGCCGATGCTGCTGCTGGCCAGCTCGCGCCTGATCAAGCGCCCGGCGCCAGCCCGCGAAGTGCCAGAGCAATACCGCACGATCCAGGCCGACGCCCCGCGCGTGGTGATCATCGGCATGGGCCGCATGGGGCAGATCGTGGCGCGTATCCTGCGGGCCCAGAAAGTCTCCTTCATCGCCCTGGACACCTCGGTCGATGCCATCGAGATGACCCGCACCTTCGAACAGGCCCCGGTGTTCTACGGCGACCCGATGCGCCCCGAGGTGCTGCATGCGGCCAAGGTGGGCGAGGCCGAGTACTTCGTCATCACCACCGACGACCCGGAAGCGACCATCCGCATCGCCGAGCGGGTCAAGCATGAGTATCCGCACCTGAAGGTGATCGCCCGGGCGCGTAACCGCCAGCACGTGCACAAGTTACTCGACGTCGGCGCCGAGCCGATTCGCGAGACTTTCTACTCGAGCCTGGAGATGACCCGCCTGACCTTGATCGGCCTTGGCCTGAGCGAGGCCCAGGCGGCAGACCGCATCCAGCGCTTCACCGAGCATGACCAGCAGGTGCTGGAAGCACAGGGACGGGTTCGCGATGACCGGGCGAAGGTGATGCAGACGGCCAAGGAGGCCAGGGTGGAGCTGGAGCGGTTGTTCGAATCGGATAGCGACTGAGCTGAGTGATACCAACCTCACCCAACCAAAACCCACCACACAAACAGCAAAAAGGGCGACTGTCTCCAGTCGCCCTCAATCCCGCAGTTGCGCAGGCCCGGCCTCAGCCAGTCACTTCGCCAGAAACGCCAGCAAGTCGTCGTTCAATTGCTGCGCGTGGGTCACGGCAAAGCCGTGTGGTGCACCCTGATACACCTTCAACTGCGCCCCCTCGATCATCTCGGCGGCTTTCTTGCCGGTGGTCTCGAACGGCACGATCTGGTCGTCATCGCCGTGGATCACCAGTGTCGGTACATCGATCCTGGCCATGTCCGGGCGGAAATCCGTTTCGGAGAACGCCGTTACGCAGTCGATGGTGCCTTTGAGCGAGGCCAGCAGGGCAATGTTCAGGGTCTGGGCCTGCACGCCCTGGGAGACTTTCTGCCCATGGTTGATGCCATAGAACGGCGCGGCGAAGTCGGAAATGAACTGCGCACGGTCGGCACGCAGGCCGTCGCGAATACCGTCGAATACCGACTTGTCGACGCCCTCGGGGTTGTCGGCGGTCTTGATGAACAGTGGCGTCACCGCACCCAGCAGCACCAGCCCGGCCACGCGCTCGCTACCATGCTTGGCGATGTAGCGGGTGACATCGCCACCGCCCATGGAGAAGCCGACCAGGGTGACGTCACGCAGATCCAGGTGCTCGATCAACTGGGCGATGTCATCGGCAAAGGTGTCATAGTCGTAACCGTTCCACGGCTGGCTGGAACGCCCGAAGCCGCGGCGGTCGAAGGCGATGGTGCGATAGCCGCGGCTGGCCAGGAACTCCATCTGGCCATCCCACATGTCGGCGTCCAGCGGCCAGCCGTGGCTGAACAGCACGGGCTTGCCGCTGCCCCAGTCCTTGTAATAGATCGCGGTGCCATCGCGGGTAACTAGTGTGCTCATGTCGGAATCTCCTGAAAGTCGGGTAGGTCTGGATCTTGAGTGCGGGGCGCGAGGAACATTCCATCGCGCGGCTGGCCGGTCGGTCACGAGGCGTACCGACCGGCGTTTGGCTGGGTCACTTGCTCGCGGTGAGGGCGTTGTAGCTGGTGATCAGGTTGCGGTAGTCCGGGATGTGGTTGGAGCACAGCGCGGCCAGGCCTTCGACGTCGTTGCGCCAGTCGCGGTGCAGCTCGCAGGCCACGCCGAACCAGGTCATCAGTTGCGCACCGGCAGCTTCCATCCGGCGCCAGGCGGCATCGCGGGTCATC
>Ga0209371_1000759_pt1 | contig 26909 bp, 26 predicted proteins | sample AgamicAtAmrz_FD_187165 | JGI IMG/M metagenome (GOLD analysis project Ga0209371, IMG submission 187165) | Agave microbial communities from Guanajuato, Mexico - At.Am.rz (SPAdes) (version 2) | ecosystem: Host-associated > Plants > Roots > Rhizosphere | place: Guanajato, Mexico | collected 2012-06-07
TGTGAGCGAACGATTGAGCAGGTGAGTCGCCGTGTGGTTGGCTATTCGCAGTAACTTTTTGTGAACAAACTTGGAGGTTTTCATGGCTGTCGCTGCCAACAAACGTTCGGTAATGACGCTGTTTTCTGGCCCCACTGACATCTTTAGCCATCAGGTACGTATCGTACTGGCTGAAAAAGGCGTCAGCGTGGAGATCGAGCAGGTCGAAATGGATAACCTGCCGCAGGATCTGATTGACCTCAACCCGTATCGCACTGTGCCGACGCTGGTAGATCGTGAACTGACGCTGTATGAATCGCGCATCATCATGGAGTACCTGGACGAGCGCTTCCCGCATCCGCCGCTGATGCCGGTTTATCCGGTTGCGCGTGGTGAAAGCCGTCTGATGATGCACCGCATTGAGCAGGACTGGTACAGCCTGATGCACACCATCGAAAAGAGCAGCGGTCAGGAAGCTGAAGCTGCACGCAAACAGCTGCGCGAAGAGCTGCTGGCGATTGCGCCACTGTTCGCTCGCACGCCGTTCTTTATGAGCGAAGAGTTCAGCCTGGTAGATTGCTATCTGGCACCGCTGCTGTGGCGTCTGCCTTCAATGGGCATTGACCTTGCTGGCGCAGGTTCGAAAGAGCTGAAAGGCTACATGAATCGCGTATTTGAGCGTGACTCTTTCCTCGCTTCACTGACGGAAGCGGAACGTGAAATGCGCCTGCAAGTCCGGGGCTAATTTATGGAAATGTCGCAACTCTCGGCTCGTCGTCCCTACCTGCTGCGCGCGTTTTATGACTGGCTGCTCGACAACCAGCTGACGCCGCATCTGGTGGTCGACATCAATCTGCCAGGCGTCCAGGTGCCGCTTGAGTACGCTCGTGATGGCCAGATCGTGCTGAACATTGCGCCGCGCGCAGTGGGCAACCTTGAGCTCGGCAATGACGAAGTGCGCTTCAACGCGCGTTTCGGCGGTGTTCCACGTCAGGTTTCCGTGCCGATGGCCGCCATTCTGGCCATCTACGCGCGTGAAAACGGTGCTGGCACAATGTTCGAGCCGGAACCGGCCTATGAACTGGGCGCACAGGATGCGGAAGAAGCAACGGTCGATCCCGTTATGTCCGTTATTGATGGCGATCGTCCAGATGACGCCGTTGATGAAGACAACCCCTCGCCAGACGACGATCCGCCACCGCGCGGCCATCGGCCGTCACTGCGCGTGGTGAAATAACGCATAAAAAAAGCCGGCTGCGATAGCCGGCTTTTTTGTCTCTGTACGAAGATTACACTTCCAGATAGTCCATAATGCCTTCGGCGGCTTTACGGCCTTCAGCAATCGCTGTGACTACCAGATCCGAACCGCGTACCGCATCGCCACCGGCGAAAATTTTCGGGTTGCTGGTCTGGTGCGCGCTCTCGGCATGCTCAGGTGCGATAATGCGGCCCTGGCTGTCCAGTTCCACGCTGAAGTCGGCGAGCCACTCCATTTTGTGTGGACGGAAGCCAAACGCCATTACGACTGCGTCAGCGGGCAGCACATGCTCAGAACCCGGCACGATTTCGGCGCGACGGCGACCTGCCGCATCCGGCTGGCCCATTTCAGTACGTGCTACTTTCACGCCGCTAACGCGGCCGTTAGCGTTGATTTCAACGCCCAGTGGCTGCACGTTGAACTGAAACTCCACGCCCTCTTCGCGCGCGTTTTTCACTTCACGCCTGGAGCCCGGCATGTTGGCTTCGTCACGACGGTAAGCACAGGTAACGTGCGTCGCGCCCTGACGGATCGACGTACGTACGCAGTCCATCGCCGTGTCGCCGCCGCCCAGCACCACGACGCGCTTGCCTTCCATGTTGACGTACGGCTGATCGTCCTGCTGCGCAAAGCCCATGGTGTGTTTGGTGTTAGCGATGAGGAACGGCAGGGCATCATAAACACCTTGCGCTTCTTCATTCTCCAGCCCGCCGCGCATTGACTGATAGGTGCCTACGCCGAGGAACACCGCGTCATAGGCATTGACCAGGTCACTCATCTGCACGTCGCGCCCCACCTCGGTATTGAGCTGGAACTCGATACCCATCTCGGTGAAGAGCTTACGGCGCTTAATCATCACCTCTTTTTCCAGCTTGAACGACGGGATGCCGAAGGTCAGCAGGCCGCCGATTTCCGGATGGCGATCGTAAACCACCGCTTTCACGCCGTTGCGCGTCAGCACGTCCGCACAGGCGAGACCCGCCGGGCCTGCACCAATGATTGCCACGCGTTTGCCGGTCGGTTTGACGTGCGACATATCCGGCTTCCAGCCCATCTCCATCGCTTTATCATTGATATAGCGTTCAATGTTGCCGATAGTCACCGCGCCAAACTCGTCATTCAGGGTACAGGAGCCTTCACACAGGCGGTCCTGAGGACAAACGCGCCCGCACACTTCCGGCAGGCTGTTGGTCTGATGCGACAGATCCGCCGCTTCCATAATGCGGCCTTCGTTCGCCAGCTTCAGCCAGTTAGGAATGTAGTTGTGAACCGGGCACTTCCACTCGCAGTAAGGGTTACCGCATGAGAGACAGCGATCGGCCTGCGCCTTCGCCTGGCTCTCAGAAAAGGGCTCATAAATTTCTACAAACTCAATTTTACGGATTTTCAGCGGCTTTTTTGGCGGGTCAACGCGCTGTAAGTCGATAAATTGATATACGTTTTGACTCATCGTAACCTCTTACGGCTATCCCGTCCGGCGCGCAACGCCAGACGGGGCGAACTATTACTGTGCCTGCACGCGCAGCTCGGCTGCGGAACGACTGCGGTGACCCAGCAAGGCTTTAACATCGCTGGACTTAGGTTTAACCAGGGCGAAGCGCGACGACCAGAGCGGCCAGTTGGCGAGGATCTCTTCGCCACGGCTGGAACCGGTGTACTGCACATGCTCGGTGATCAGACCGCGCAGGTGCTCTTCATGGATCGCCAGCTCGTCGACGTTCAGCACTTCTACCAGCTCCGGGTTGACGCGCTTGCGGAACTCGCCGTCTTCATCGAGTACGTAGGCGAAGCCGCCCGTCATGCCCGCGCCGAAGTTAACGCCGGTACGGCCCAGCACGCAGACGATACCGCCGGTCATATATTCACAACCGTTGTCACCGATGCCTTCTACCACGGTGATGGCGCCAGAGTTACGCACCGCGAAACGCTCGCCCGCGCGGCCAGCGGCGAACAGCTTGCCACCCGTCGCGCCATACAGGCAGGTATTGCCTGCAATTGTCGCTTCATGGCTGCGAAACGCAGAACCCACCGGCGGACGAATCGCCAGCATACCGCCAGCCATCCCTTTGCCGACGTAGTCGTTGGCGTCACCGGTCAGCGTCAGCTCAACGCCACCTGCGTTCCAGACGCCGAAGCTCTGCCCGGCGGTGCCGGAGAAGTGCGCACGAATCGGATCCGCTGCCAGCCCCTGATCGCCGTGGATCGCCGCGATAGCACCTGAGAGCGTCGCGCCTACCGAACGGTCGGTGTTGCGAATATCAAAAAAGAACGTCTTACTCTGTTTCGCTTCGACAAACGGCATCGCCTGATCGTGCAGCGCCTTGTTCAGCTCGCCCTTATCGAAAGGCGGGTTGCAACTTTCGGTGCAGTGCAGCGCTTTGCCCGGCATCGGCGCGGCGGTTTTCAGCAGCGACGAGAGGTCCAGGTTCTGCTGCTTGGCAGTGAAGCCCTCCAGCTCTTTCAGCAGGTCGGTGCGGCCGATAAGATCAGTCAGGCGTTTTACGCCCAGGCTGGCCATAATCTCGCGGGTTTCACGCGCGATGAATTCAAAGTAGTTGGTCACTTTGAACGGCAGGCCGTGATAGTGGTTCTTACGCAGCTTGTCATCCTGAGTTGCCACACCGGTTGCACAGTTGTTGAGGTGGCAAATACGCAGGTATTTACAACCCAGCGCCACCATCGGGCCGGTACCAAAGCCGAAGCTTTCCGCACCGAGAATGGCTGCTTTGATGATGTCGCGGCCGGTTTTTAGCCCGCCATCAACCTGCAAACGAATCTTGTGACGCAGACCGTTGGAGACCAGCGCCTGCTGGGTTTCCACCAGGCCCAGCTCCCACGGACAGCCCGCATATTTCACCGAACTTAACGGGCTGGCACCGGTGCCGCCGTCGTAGCCCGCAATGGTGATCAGGTCAGCATAGGCTTTCGCCACGCCGGTCGCGATGGTGCCAACGCCAGGCTCAGAAACCAGCTTCACCGAGATCATCGCCTTCGGGTTGACCTGCTTCAGGTCAAAAATCAGCTGCGCCAGATCTTCAATCGAGTAGATGTCATGATGCGGCGGCGGTGAAATCAGCGTTACGCCCGGTACGGAGTAGCGCAGCTTCGCAATGTAAGGCGTTACTTTATCGCCCGGCAGCTGACCGCCTTCGCCCGGCTTCGCGCCCTGCGCCACTTTAATCTGGATCACATCAGCATTCGCCAGATAGGCTGGCGTCACGCCGAAACGGCCCGAAGCAACCTGCTTGATACGCGATACTTTGTTGGTGCCGTAGCGCGCCGGATCTTCACCGCCTTCACCGGAGTTCGAGTAGCCGCCAAGCGAGTTCATCGCTTCGGCCAGCGCTTCATGCGCTTCCGGGCTGAGCGCACCAATCGACATCGCTGCGGTATCAAAACGCTTAAACAGCTCGCTGGCGGGCTCGACATCGTCGATATGGATCGATTCGGTGCCCGGCTGCAGCGCCAGAAGGTCGCGCAGCGTGGCAACCGGGCGCTCGTTTACCAGCTTCGCGTAGGCCTGATAATCGCTGTACTCACCGCTCTCAACGGCGCGCTGAAGCGTGCCCACTACATCTGGGTTATAGGCGTGGTACTCGCCGCCGTGTACGTATTTGAGCAGGCCGCCCTGATCCAGCGGTTTACGCTGCAGCCAGGCGCGTTTCGCCAGGTTAACCAGATCCTGCTGGAAGTCAGCAAAGTTCGCGCCGCTGATGCGGCTGACCACGCCCTGGAAGCAGAGACCTGACACATCCGCATGCAGGCCGACCGCTTCGAACAGCTTCGAGCAGCGATAGGAGGCGATAGTCGAGATGCCCATCTTGGACATGATCTTGTAGAGGCCTTTGTTGATGCCGTTACGGTAGTTCAGCATCACGGCGCGGTAATCTTTCTCGATGACGCTGCTGTCGACCATCTTCGCCAGCGACTCATAGGCCAGATAGGGATAGATAGCCGTGGCGCCGAAGCCGAGCAGTACCGCGAAGTGGTGCGGATCGCGCGCGCTGGCGGTTTCAACAATAATGTTGGCGTCACAGCGCAGGCTCTTCTCAACCAGCCGCGTCTGCACTGCACCCACGATCATCGGTGCCGGAACCGGCAGGCGTGTTTCGCTGATGGCGCGATCGGAAAGCACCAGCAGTACGGTGCCGTTACGCACCATACGCTCCGCCTCATCGCACAGCGCGTGCATCGCCTGCTCCAGCGTTTGCGTCGCCGGGTCAAAGGTGCAGTCGAGCGTGTCGGCGCGATAGTATTCGCCTTCCATGGTGGTCAGTTGCCTGAAATCTGACCACAGCAGAATCGGCGATTTGAAGCTCACGCGGTGCGCCTGACCTTCTGCTTCACAGAAGACGTTCATTTCACGGCCAATGCTGGTCGCCAGCGACATAACGTGATTTTCACGCAGCGGATCGATCGGCGGGTTGGTCACCTGCGCGAACTGCTGGCGGAAATAGTCATAGATAATGCGCGGGCGGCTGGAGAGCACGGCGAACGGCGTATCGTCGCCCATCGAGCCGACCGCTTCCTGGCCGTTCTCGCCCAGCACGCGGATAATGGTATCTAGCTCTTCGCTACTGTAGGCAAACTGCTTCTGCCAGGTCGCCAGCTGTACATCGTCCAGTTCGCGGCTGCCCACCTGATCGTCGGCCAAATCTTCGAACGGCACCAGGCGCTTAACGTTCTTCTCCATCCACTCTTTGTAGGGATGACGGCTTTTGAGATCGTTGTCAGTTTCTGCCGAATGCAGAATGCGACCGATACGGGTGTCGATCACCATCAGCTCGCCAGGCCCTACACGGCCTTTTTCCACCACTTCGTCCGGCTGGTAATCCCAGATGCCGACTTCAGAGGCGCAGGTGATCAGCTTATCTTTGGTGATCACGTAGCGCGCCGGACGCAGGCCGTTACGGTCAAGGTTACAGGCAGCGTAGCGGCCATCGGACATGACGATGCCCGCTGGGCCGTCCCACGGCTCCATATGCATGGAGTTGAAGTCGAAGAAGGCGCGCAGCTCCGGATCCATATCCGGGTTGTTCTGCCAGGCAGGCGGAACCAGCAGACGCATCGCGCGCACAAGATCCATGCCGCCGTTCAGGAACAGCTCCAGCATGTTATCCATCGAGCTGGAGTCAGAACCGGTTTCGTTAACAAAGGGTCCGGCGTTCTGCAAATCAGGGATCAGCGGCGTGTTAAATTTGTAGGCACGGGCACGCGCCCATTGACGGTTACCGGCAATGGTATTGATCTCGCCGTTGTGCGCCATATAGCGGAACGGCTGCGCCAGCGGCCAGCGCGGCACGGTGTTGGTGGAGAAGCGTTGGTGGAACAGGCAGATCGCCGATTCCAGGCGCAGGTCCGCCAGATCGAGATAGAAGCGCGGCAGGTCCGCCGGCATACACAGGCCCTTATAAATATTGACCTGGTTCGAGAAGCTACAGATGTAGAACGCTTTATCGTCGGTCTGCTCAATGCGTTTTTCTGCGCGGCGGCGTGCCATATAGAGACGACGCTCCATATCGCGTGGACGCCAGCCGGCCGGGGCGTTAATAAACAGCTGCTGGATGCGCGGCATAGAGGAGAGGGCAATCTCTCCCAGCACGTCCTGATTGACGGGCACATCGCGCCAGCCGACCACGGAGAGGGTCTCGCGAACCACTTCTTCTTCTACGATGCGGCGGCTCGCCTGGGCTTCTTCCTCATCATGGCTGAGAAACAGCATGCCGACGGCGTAGTTTTTGGCCAGACGCCAGCCTTTTTCTTCCGCCACCACGCGGAAAAAGCGGTCAGGTTTTTGTAATAACAGACCACAGCCGTCGCCGGTCTTGCCGTCAGCAAGAATCGCACCACGGTGTTGCATACGGGCCAGTGCGTGGATCGCGGTACGCACTACCTTATGGCTAGGTTCGCCTTCTATATGGGCGATGAGGCCGAAACCACAGTTATCCTTTTCAAGGGATTTGTCATACAACATTTCAGTGAACCTCCCCAGGCTCTGTGGATTCCCTTTGGTCGGGCTGCGGGCGCAGGAAGGGCAGACGACGGAAGCGCGCATCATGCGCTGCACTCCTGTGTCGCCCCATCTGTCTGGCCGTTGGCGTCGTTGTCACAAGCGTCGAGGTCTTGTTACAGGGGGAATCTCTGTTACTGCATAAATATGACGGATTGAGCACCCGTCCAGAAAGCTTCCAGCGGATTTCCAACTTATCGGGAAAGCGGAATAAGGTCAAATAGCGTTCCTGGTCGTCATTTCAGGCGTTGTTCTTAACTTAACTTTTTGATATTTATAAAAATTAAAGGTAAATAAGTGTCAATAGGCCAAATACCCGGTACGACGGAAATGTGAACTGTCTCACTGTAGGTAAGCGCTCAAATCCCTTCACCATGCTGGATAATATGGTATTAACAGCAGGATATGCTGCATAGCAGATTACCCGCACATCATGTATCTGTTTTTCTTATAACGGTATCTTTGAATAAAACAAGCCGGCTTCATAAGCAAAATTAATCACGCCGGATGTGAAGATTCATGCAAATAAAGCGAATGGATATTCAAAAAATAAAAAGGGTGCCGAGACAACAAGCTGCTGCCGACAAGGAAAATGAAGGGCTTATAACGTAGCCGCCCTTAAACAGGCGGCCCTCCAGATTATTCAGTCAGGGAATTTAGTCAAGTTATTTAGCGGCTAAGCAGGCAACGTCGGCGAACGTGACGTCAGTTGCACCATAATGGGGCGCAAGATACGCTTTCCTGTGTATCACAGCGCCATCTGCGTTCTAATTACGCTATGATGAGCCTGTTATTTTTCAGGGAGTTCGTATGAAACAGATTCGCCTGCTTGCGCAGTACTATGTGGATTTGATGGTTAAGCTGGGACTGGTTCGCTTTTCGCTGCTGCTGGCATCGGCGCTGGTGGTGCTGGCGATGGTGGTCCAGATGGCAGTCACGATGGTGCTGCGAGGGCATGTCGAGAGCATTGATGTGGTGCGCTCGGTATTCTTCGGCCTGTTAATTACGCCCTGGGCGGTCTACTTCCTTTCCGTGGTGGTCGATCAGCTGGAGGAGTCGCGCCAGCGATTGTCGCGGCTGGTGGATAAACTGGAAGAGATGCGCACCCGAGATTTAGAGCTGAACCAGCAGATGAAAGAGACCATCACCCAGCTCAATCAGGAGATTAACGATCGTATCAAGGCGGAGCAGGCGCGCGAACAGGTGATGGACAAGCTGCGTGAAGAGATGGCCCGCCGCGAACAGGCGCAGATCGAGCTTGAGCAGCAATCTTCTTTTCTCCGTTCTTTCCTGGATGCGTCACCTGACCTGGTGTTCTACCGTAACATTGATAAGCAGTTTTCTGGCTGTAACCGCGCCATGGAACTGCTTACCGGCAAAAGCGAAAAGCAACTTATTGGCCTGACGCCGCGCGATATTTATGACGACGACGCCGCAAGCAAAGTGCTGGAAACCGATGAGAAAGTTTTCCGCCACAACGTCTCGCTAACCTACGAACAGTGGTTGCAGTATCCAGACGGCCGCAAGGCCTGCTTTGAAATTCGCAAAGTGCCTTATTACGACCGCGTCGGAAAACGCAGCGGACTCATGGGCTTTGGCCGTGATATTACCGAGCGTAAGCGCTATCAGGACGCGCTGGAGAATGCCAGCCGGGAAAAAACCACCTTTATCTCTACGATAAGCCACGAGCTGCGTACGCCGCTTAACGGCATTGTTGGCCTGAGCCGCATCCTGCTGGATACCGATCTCAATCAGGAGCAGCTGAAGTACCTGAAGACCATCCACGTTTCCGCCATCACGCTTGGCAATATCTTCAACGACGTGATTGAAGTGGACAAGATTGAGCGCCGCAAAGTGCAGCTGGATAACCAGCCGCTCGATTTCACGGGCTTCCTTGCAGACCTGGAGAATCTCTCTGGGCTACTGGCGCAGCCAAAAGGCCTGAAGTTCGTAATGGCACCGGACTTACCGCTGCCGCACAAAATTTGCGCCGACGGCACGCGCCTGCGGCAGATCCTGTGGAACCTGATCGGCAATGCGGTGAAGTTCACCCAGCAGGGCGAAATCGTGGTGCGCGTCGCCTACGAACAGAATGAGATGCTGCGTTTTGAAGTCGAAGATTCTGGGCAGGGCATTCCGCAGGAAGAGCAGGACAAGATCTTCGCTATGTATTATCAGGTTAAGGATCAGCACGGCGGTAAGCCGGCAACCGGCACTGGAATCGGGCTGGCGGTGTCGCGACGTCTTGCGCAGGCGATGGGCGGTGATATCAGCGTTCGCAGCGCGCCGGGGCAGGGCTCCTGCTTTACCGTATTGATCAACGCGCCTCGCGTGGCTGAAGAGGTGGAGGATGATGATATTGATGACAGTATGCCGCTGCCCGCGCTGCATGTGCTGCTGGTGGAAGATATTGAGCTGAACGTTGTTGTGGCGCGCTCGGTGCTGGAAAAGCTCGGCTGTAGCGTCGAGGTTGCTATGACAGGGCAGGCCGCGCTGGAGATGTTCGACCCGCTGGAGTTCGACCTTGCCCTGCTGGATATTCAGCTCCCTGATATGACTGGCCTTGATGTTTCGCGCGGCATCCATCAGCGCTATCCCGACAGCAGCCTGCCGCCGCTGGTGGCACTGACTGCTAACGTGCTCAAAGATAAAAAAGAGTATCTGGATGCGGGTATGGATGACGTATTGAGTAAGCCGCTGTCTGTGCCCGCGCTGACCGCTATGATCAAAAAGTTCTGGGATCATCAAAGTGAAGAGGCCGAAGTGGAATCCGCAGGCAGTGATGACAAAACGCGTGCGCTGCTTGATGTGCCGATGCTGGAGCAATATATCGAACTGGTTGGGCCTGGCCTGATTACTCAGAGCCTGACGATGTTTGAACAGATGATGCCTGGCTATCTTGAGGTACTGGACTCCAACCTGATGGCGCGCGACCAGAAAGGTATCGCCGAAGAAGGGCATAAAATCAAAGGTGCAGCGGGATCGGTTGGTTTACAGCATTTACAGCAGGTCGCTAAACAGATTCAGAGCCCGGAACTGCCAGCATGGTGGGACAACGTCGGCGAATGGGTTGAAGAGTTAAAGCGCGAATGGCGTCACGATGTACAGGTGCTGCGTGACTGGGTAGCGGAACAAGAAAAATAAGGTCCATAAAAAAAATGACCCCAGTCGAGACCGGGGTGCGCGAATACTGCGCCAACACCAGGGAAAAAGTCGCTGTTGCTATACTTATAGGAGTGAAAAGTGCAGCAGCGTGGTATTGGTTAACGCTTGACATCACCTTAGCAAATTCATTAACGACTGGGTGAAGATTCATTAAAATGTGTGATGTTGAGCAGCGTTTAAATACAGAAAACATTAATTTGGCAACACAGTCAAGTAAGGAATTAATTTCTGCGTTGCATTGCGCTCATTTTGACCAATTGTCCCGGTTTTCGAGCAGTTTTCGTTTGCCGTAATAGTGGAACCCGTGTCAAAAAGCGCATTAACCCAACTCTGGCGTAAAGCAATGAGATTTTTGTGCCTAACATGATGAAATATAAAGCGTAACGGCGTATACGGCTCACTTTATCCAAAACGTTTTGGAAAGAGGGCGTTTAAAGTTCCAGATTTATATCGCACCAGTCAAATCTGCAAAAAGCATGGGCTGAAATTATGTACTGCTGGGGCGCGAGTTCAGACAAAATAAGCGGCCGGATATTGGTTATTGCATAACCAGCCGCATAAAATTGTGTAAGGTTCGCTTCTGTCTCTCAGATGAAGGTTTAATGATGTGAATGTATGGTCTGTGGCTTTATCACAAATCGTTAAGTATAAGTCGTCAAAAGCCATAAGCGTGCAACAAGTATGGAACCGATTCCTTTTTAACGGAAGTGCTTGATGTCATTCGATCTGTTTTAAGATTCTGAGAACAAAATATCTGGCTGGTGGATAAAATATGCGCAATTTTTTGCACTCCTTCAGCTATTTTGACAGAAATGCGGCTGTCATCACGTCAGTAATTGATTAATGCAGGGAACAGGTAAGAGAACATTGCATGAGTAAGAATAAAGGGAGCCTCTGGCAACGTATTAAGCGAGTCGGAACGCGCGTCGTACTGGCAATACTGGGTTTATGGGTTGCCGGAATAGTCCTGTTTGCCTTTTTACCCGTGCCATTTTCCGCTGTGATGGTGGAACGGCAAACGGGTGCCTGGCTGCGTGGCGACTTTCATTACGTGGCCCATTCAGACTGGGCAGGTCACGACAAGATTTCACCCTGGATGGCGCTGGCGGTAGTGGCTTCGGAAGATCAGAAGTTCCCGGTGCACTGGGGATTTGATGTCGATGCGATTGAGTCGGTGCTGGGTAGCGAAGGCGAACGCATGCGCGGGGCTTCGACGCTGTCACAGCAAACGGCAAAAAACCTGTTTTTGTGGGACGGGCGCAGCTGGGTAAGGAAAGGGCTGGAAGCGGGACTCACGGTTGGCATTGAAACCGTCTGGACCAAGCGGCGCATCTTGACGGTCTATCTCAATATTGCAGAGTTTGGCCCGGGGATCTTTGGCGTAGAGGCGGCATCGCAGCGCTATTTTCATAAACCGGCTAGCCGTCTGACAATGGCAGAAGCGGCGCTGCTGGCGGCAGTATTGCCAAACCCCATCCGTTTCCGCGCTGACGCGCCGTCAGGCTACGTTCGTCAGCGTCAGCAGTGGATTATGCGCCAGATGCGGCAGTTGGGCGGAGAGGGCTTCCTGCAGCGTAACCACCTCAATTAAACCTAATCTTCGTCGAAGCCAGCCTCAAAAAGCTCAATGACCGCCGCCAGCGCCTGGTTCTCTTCCGGGCCGCTGGCTTCAATCTCGATATGCCCGCCTTTCGCCGAGTCCAGCATCAGCAGGGCAATAACGCTGCTCGCTTCCGCCTCGGTGCCCGACTCGTTACGCAGCAGGACCTCCGCGTCAAAGCTCTGGACCAGTTCAAACAGCTTCATCGCGGGTCGCGCGTGCATGCCCAGCTTATTTTTGATCTCAACGGTTTGTTTGACGGTCATGATTTGCGTTTTTCCAGCGTGCGATGGCGAGACTGCACATTTTTGCCGCGTGAACGAAAATAGTCCGCCAGCTGTTCAGCGATGTAAACCGAACGGTGTTTGCCGCCGGTGCAGCCGATGGCGACGGTGAGATAGCTGCGGTTATTGGTTTCCAGCATTGGCAGCCACAGCTCGAGGTAGCTGCGCGTCTGGTAGATAAAGTTGTGCACTTCGGTATGGCGGTCGAGAAACGCCGCCACCGGGCGATCGAGGCCGGTCATCGGGCGCAGCTTAGGATCCCAGTGCGGATTAGGCAGAAAGCGCACGTCAAAAACATAGTCGGCATCAATGGGTATGCCGTGCTTAAAGCCGAACGATTCGAATACCATCGTCAGTTCACGCTCGCGCTTGCCCAGCAGTCGCGTGCGCAGCATTTCTGCCAGTTCGTGTACCGACATTTCTGAGGTATCGATAATCAGATCCGCCCGGGAGCGCAACGGCTCCAGCAGGTCGCTCTCTTCATCAATAGCGCTTTCCAGTGACAGATTTTTGCTGGAGAGCGGATGCAGGCGACGCGTGTCACTGTAGCGACGGATCAGCGTGTTGCGATCGGCATCCAGAAACAGCAGCTGCGGTGAAAAGGCATCCGGCAAATTGTTCAGTGCCGTTTCGAAAACTTCCGGCGATTCCGGCATGTTGCGTACGTCAATACTGACCGCTGCCGAGATATTGCGTTCCACCAGCGAATTGGCCAGCTCGGGTAACAGCACCACGGGCAAGTTGTCGACGCAGTAGAACCCCATGTCTTCAAGCGCGCGCAGCGCCACCGACTTTCCTGAGCCTGACCGACCGCTAACGATCATCAGCACCATGACCTTCTCTCCCGTTTTAAACCGGCGCGTACGCCGGTAAAAGCGCAGCGCGCGTTACTGCTCCTCTGGAGCTTCTGTAATAATGGCGTAGAGTTCTTCATTGCTCTGCGCAGCGCGCAGGCGACGACAGACGGTTTTGTCTGCCAGACGTTTCGCGACCAGAGACAGGGTATGCAGGTGAGTTTTGCACTGATCTGCTGGCACCAGCAGCGCAAACAGCAGATCAACCGGCTGGTTATCCACTGCATCGAAGGCAATAGGCTGGTCAAGGCTAATAAAGACGCCCACCGCGCGCAGCGTATCCTCTTCCAGCTTGCCATGCGGAATCGCAATACCGTTGCCGATACCCGTACTGCCCATGCGTTCACGGGTCAGGATCGCTTCAAACAGCGTTTGATGCGGCAGATTAAGCTGCTTCGCTGCCAGCTCGCTGATAATCTCCAGCGCGCGTTTTTTACTCTGGCAGTGTACGCCGCTACGGGTACAGTCCGGCGTCAGCACGGTGCTCAGTTCCAGTGTCAGATCGTTGTTCATTATCGTTTCACTTGCGAGTTCACAGAGCCGCAGGCTTACCGCGTTAAACCTTCGCGCGATATCCCGTGGCGCTTGCACAGATGGCAAAACGGGGCGGTAAATCCGCCCCATCCAGACCGCCCTGAGCGCGCGGCGCGCGCTCTGCAAGCGTGAAGGTTAGTGTTTTTTCAGTTTGTCTTTATGCTTTGTCAACTGACGGGCAAGCTTATCAACCAGCCCATCAAGCGCCGCATACATATCTTCCGCTTCCGACGTGGCGTGCAGCTCGCCACCGTTGACGTGTAAGGTTGCCTCCGCAACCTGAGTGACCTTTTCTACTTTCAGAACAATATAAACCTGATTGATACGATCGAAGTAGTGTTCCAGTTTGGCAAATTTATTGTTTACGAATTCACGCAGTGGTTCGGTGATTTCAACGTTTTGCCCAGTAAGGTTCAGCTGCATAGGTCTTCCTTCTCATTTCTGTCAAACCAGCTGTTTACGCTGGTTCGATGGCGGAATAGATAAAGACTCGCGATATTTAGCGACGGTTCGGCGCGCCACCATGATGCCCTGTTCAGATAACATGGAGGTGAGCTTGCTGTCGCTCAAGGGTTTAGCGGGATTCTCCGCTGAGATTAATTTTTTCACCAGCGCACGAATTGCCGTGGAGGAGGCTTCGCCGCCGCCTTCGGTGTTGACGTGGCTGGAGAAAAAATACTTAAGTTCAAAGATGCCGCGCGGGCTGTGCAGATACTTTTGCGTGGTCACGCGAGAGATAGTGGATTCGTGCATATCCACCGCTTGCGCGATATCCGCCAGCACCATGGGGCGCATAAACTCCTCGCCCTGCTCAAAAAATGCCTGCTGCTGCTCGACAATACAGCGCGTCACCTTCAACAGCGTATCGTTGCGGCTTTCCAGGCTTTTAATCAGCCAGCGCGCCTCCTGCAGGTTGCTGCGAATAAACTGGTTGTCGCTGTCGTTACGCGCAGCGCCACCCATTGCAGCATACTGCTGATTGATGCGCAGGCGCGGCACGCTATCGGCATTCAGCTCCACCGTCCAGCGCTTACCGACCTTACGCACCAGCACATCGGGAATGACATATTCAGGTTCGCCGGTCTGCACCGACTGGCCCGGACGTGGGTCCAGCGACTGGATCAGCAGCATCGCCTCTTTCAGCACATCTTCTTTGAAGCGGGTAACGCGCATCAGGCTGCGGAAATCGTGGTTAGCGAGCAGGTCAAGATGTTCGCTAACGATAAGGCGCGCTTCGGCCAGCATCGGCGTAGCGGGTGCAAACTGAGACAGCTGCACCAGCAGACAATCGCGCAAATCACGTGCGCCAACGCCAACCGGATCAAAGCGTTGAATGCGTTTCAATACCGCTTCGACTTCATCCAGCGCCAGCTCGTCATTGCCCATGCTGTCGAGGATTTCATCAAGCGAAACGGTGAGGTAACCGGTATCATCAATCGCATCGACAATTGAAGTCGCAATGGCGCGGTCGGTATCGGTGAACGGCGTCAGATCGACCTGCCACATCAGGTAATCCTGAAGTGACTGGGTGGTTTCGCCCTGATAGACCGGCAGCTCGTCATCCTGATAGTCGGTGCCCGTGCCGGAAGGCGTACCTGCGGTGTACATCTCATCCCAGGTTGCGTCGAGCGGCAGATCGTCCGGCATCTCTTTCTGTTCAAGCGCCTCGCGCGTGTCCAGCACCTCATCTTCCTGATAGTCGCGGCTGTCGATCTCTTCATGCACTTCAGCCTGTTCCAGCAGCGGATTGCTCTCCAGCGCCAGCTGCAGCTCTTGCTGGAGCTCAAGCGTAGAGAGTTGCAGCAGTCGGATGGCCTGCTGCAACTGCGGAGTCATCGCCAGCTGTTGGCTGAACCTGAGTTGCAAACCTTGCTTCATATTCAGGACAGGATTTCCTAAGCAAACATCGTATTAACGACACCTTATCAGAGTCTGAACTCTTCGCCCAAATAAACCCGTTTAACCTGCTCATCTGCAAGAATTTCATTCGGCGTGCCGTGGGCAATTAAATGCCCCTGGCTGACGATATAGGCGCGCTCGCACACCGCTAAGGTCTCACGTACGTTGTGGTCGGTAATCAGCACGCCGAGGCCACTGTCGCGCAGGTGCTCAATGATCTTTTTGATGTCGATAACCGAGATGGGATCGACGCCCGCAAAAGGCTCATCCAGCAGGATAAATTTCGGATTAGCGGCAAGCGCGCGCGCAATCTCGACGCGGCGACGTTCACCGCCCGACAACGCCTGGCCCATGCTGTCGCGCAGATGGGCGATATGGAACTCATCCATCAGCTCGTTGGCGCGATCCTGGCGCTGCTCTTCGGTGAGATCGTCGCGAATCTGTAACACGGCCATCAGGTTGTCATAGACGCTCAGACGACGGAAAATCGACGCTTCCTGCGGCAGGTAGCCGATTCCACGGCGCGCGCGGGCGTGCAGCGGCAGGATGCTGATGTCGTCCTCGTCGATAACGATGCGGCCAGCGTCACGCGGCACAATGCCGACGACCATGTAGAACGTGGTGGTTTTACCTGCACCGTTAGGGCCCAGCAGGCCGACGATCTCGCCGGATTTCACCTGCAGGCTGACGTCTTCTACCACGCGGCGGCCTTTATAGGCCTTCGCCAGGTTTTCTGCAATTAGTGTGGCCATAGCGATCAGTTACTCTTCTTCTGGCTGTTAGCGTTCTTATCCTGCAGCTGCGACGGCACCAGCACGGTGGTGACGCGTTTGCTCTGTCCCTGGCTGTAGGCCTGCATTTTCTGCTCTTTAACCAGATAGGTAATGCGGTCGCCTTTGATATTGCTGTCCTGCTGCTCAATATAGGCGTTGCCGGTCAGCTCAACGAAATCCTTCGCCAGCTCATAGTGCAATTTAGCCGCATGGCCCTGCACCGGCTTACCGCTGTCCTGCATTTGGTAGAAGGTGGCAGGGTTACCCCATGCATCAACGATCGTTTTGTTGCTGTCGCCGCCGGGGCGCGTCACCACCACTTTATCAGCGGTGATTTTGATGGTGCCCTGGGTGACGATGACGTTGCCGGTAAAGGTCGCCACATTGCCTTGCAGGTCCAGCGCCTGGTTTTCAGAGTCAATGTTGACGGGTTTGTCCGAATCGCCGGTCACCGCCAGCGCGGGCAAACTGGCCGCCAGCAGCGCGCCGACCAGGAAAAACTTAAGGCTGTTGTTGTGCATTTTGAATTTCATAATAAGTTTTGACCTTTTCAATCAACTCGGCGTTTTTCGTCCGTAAATTTCCGCGCATCTTCATGCCGGTAGAGTTAAAACCACGTCCAAACAGCGTGACCTGGTCGTCGGACGTCACATCCTGAGAGACAAGGTTAACCTGCGCGTTGTCGGTTTTGATGCGTTGCAGCTGCGAATCCTGCGTCAGGGTATTCACCTCAACGTGTCCATACAGATAAAGCATACGATCTTTCGTCAATTTGGCTTTATCAGCACGCACAGACCAGGTCGGCACTTTATTTTCGTCATAGGTGGTCATGACCGGATTGTCGAACCAGCTGACTTCATCCGCTGCAAAATAGGTCACTTTTTCCGATACCAGTTTGTAAGCCAGCGCGCCCGTCGGGTTATAAACCACAGTACTGGAATTCGCGCTGGTATAGGTTGGTTCCTGATCGTTGGCCGTAACCGGTGCGCCATTCTCATCCTGACTGGTCAGGTTCCAGCCGATCAGCACCAGCGCAATCAAGGCCAGAATCAGCGTTATCCAACGCCTGCTTTTACTCATACTGATTGCCCTTTGGCATCCTCAAATTTGTTCTGCGCCATTAAAATCAGGTCGCACAGTTCGCGCACCGCGCCGCGTCCACCTGCAATGCGCGTCACGTAGTGGGCGCGTGGCAGCAGCACCGGATGTGCATCCGCAACCGCCACGCTCAGGCCGACTCTGGCCATTACCGGCCAGTCGATAAGATCGTCGCCGATATAGGCAACCTGATCGTCGGAAAGCGACAGTTTATCCAGAAGTTCGCGATAGGCCAAAAGCTTATCCGACTGACCCTGATAAAGATGGCGAATCCCCAGCGTCTTACAGCGATCTTCCATCAGTCGCGCATTGCGTCCGGTAATAATCGCGACTTCTATATCAGAGGTTAGCAAACAGCGGATGCCATAGCCGTCGCGCACGTTAAAGGCTTTTAGCTCTTCGCCATTATTGCCCATATAAATCACGCCGTCCGACATCACGCCGTCGACGTCGCAAATCAACAGGCGGATTTGGCTGGCACGCGCCATAAACTCAGCGCTGACCGGACCGTAGCAGGTTTCCACCAGGGAAGTATTTACCGACATTCTCGTTTCCTGTTCAGACTACGCCGGCGCGCAGCATGTCATGCATATGTACCACACCGAGAAGACGATCGTCATCGGCCACCAGCAGCGCAGTAATGTTTTTGTTTTGCATCAGATTCAGCGCGTCCACTGCCAGCATATTGGGGCGCACCCGAATGCCGCCGCGCGTCATCACTTCTGAAATGGTGGCGTTCTGGAAATCGATGCCCATATCAAAGATGCGGCGCAGATCGCCATCAGTAAAAATACCTTCGATCTTCATCAGGTCATCGACGATCACCGTCAGCCCTAAGTTTTTGCGCGTGATCTCCAGCAACGCGTCACGCAGCGAAGCGTCACGCGTAATGTGTGGGATTTCGTCACCGCTATGCATGATGTCGCTAACGTGTAGCAGCAGCTTGCGTCCCAGCGCACCGCCCGGATGGGACAGCGCGAAATCTTCGGCGGTAAAGCCGCGCGCTTCCAGCAGTGCGACCGCCAGCGCATCGCCCATTACCAGCGTCGCGGTGGTGCTGCTGGTGGGCGCGAGGCCGAGTGGACAGGCTTCCTGCGGCACTTTCACGCACAGATGCACGTCGGCAACGCGGCCCATGGCGCTGTCAGGACGGCTGGTGATGCAGATCAGCTTCACATGCTGTCGTTTTAGTACCGGAATCAGCGCCAGGATCTCATTCGATTCGCCGCTGTTAGAGATAGCGAGCACGATATCGCTGCTGCCGACCATGCCGAGATCGCCGTGGCTGGCTTCACCCGGATGCACAAAAAAGGCGGGCGTCCCGGTGCTGGCAAAGGTTGCGGCCATTTTCTTGCCGATATGGCCCGATTTGCCCATGCCCATCACGACGACCTTGCCCTGGCAGTGATAGATCATCTCACAGGCGTGCGTAAAATCGTCGTTAATATACTGGTCCAGCTGCTCCAGACCTTCACGCTCAATGCGCAGTACCGCTTTTCCCGCTGTCTGAAAGTCGAAGTTCGCGATTGAAAGCTGAGTTGACATGGCAAATCGGTCCTTTGTTATCCGTCGATGAAAGCGGGCTGAATCCACAACAGCGCGACCCAGACAGTAAAACCACAGAGTAAAAGTATGCCTGCCAGACGACCGATACGGCGGCTACGCTGCAGGCAGAGCAGGGCAAACAGGACGCTCACGCCCAGCATTACCCAGTAATCGCGCGCAAAAGCATGCTCATCGACGCTGCCAGGATTGATGAGCGCCGGCAGGCCGAGCACGATGGCGATATTGTAAATATTGGCACCGATCAGGTTGCCGATAGCGATGTCGTCTTCGCCCTTCAGCGCACCGGCAATGACTGTGGCCAGCTCTGGCAGGCTGGTGCCTACCGCAATCAGCGTCGCACCCATCACCAGTTCGCTGACGCCGAAATAGTCAGCAAAGACGGTCGCGTTATCAATCACCATGCGTGTTGCCATCGGTAAAATAATCAGCGCGACCGCCAGCCAGAGAAACGCAACCGTATTGCCGCTCTCTTCGCGCGGCAGCTCCGCGAGCTGCTCTCGCGTCAGGGTATCGTTGTTATCCCGTTCTGCGCGGCGAGCAATGCGGATCGCCACCAGCAAATAGATCAGCGCAATGGCGATCAGGCCAATACCGTCAAGACGGCTCAGGTAGTTATCAAATAACATCAGGCCGCTGAGTAGTGAGACCAGCAGCATCAACGGCAGTTCGCGCCGCACCAGATTGGAGTGTATGTTCAGAGGGTGCAGTAGCGCTGCGCCGCCGAGGATGAAGAGAATGTTGGTGATGTTGGAACCCAGCGCGGTGCCCACCGCGAGGTCCATTTGTCCGTGCTGCGCGGCTGAAAAGGAGAGGATCATTTCTGGCAGCGAGGTGCCGATACTGACAACTGTCATGCCGATAATTAGCGGCGGAATACCAAAGGATCGACACAGGATCGCGGCGCTGAACACCAGGCGATCGGCACCATAAGCCAGTAAAATCAAACCAACGATCAGCAGGGCAGAGGCTACGAACATGAAAAATCCTTGGATGAAATGCGTGGCCAGCACGTCGTGTGCGGCAGGTTTCAGGTTCTGTCATCACAAACAGGCGCTGATTTTGACCGTCCGAGCGGCAAAAGTAAATTTTATGGCCGCTTTAGCCAAATGAAGACGGTAATTTCTGCAAAGCTATCGTGCATTGACGCGTTACAGGCTACCATCCTAGGCTTTATAACGCCCGATCCACAGAAGAGGTAATAATGAACCAACAGGAAACGAACCTGGTTGAGGTTCGTGGCGTCAGTTTTTCACGCGGCGATCGCCCAATTTTCGACGATATTTCGCTGACGGTGCCAAAAGGAAAAGTTACCGCCATTATGGGGCCGTCGGGCATTGGTAAAACCACGCTGCTGCGCCTGATTGGCGGCCAGCTACAGCCCGATCGCGGTGAAATCTGGTTTCGTGGCGAAAACATTCCCCGGCTGTCGCGCGCAAAACTTTATGAAGCGCGCAAAAAAATGAGCATGCTTTTTCAGTCTGGCGCGCTGTTTACCGATTTGACCGTTTATGAAAACGTCGCCTGGCCGCTGCGCGAACATACCCAACTGCCCGCGCCGCTACTGCACAGCACGGTGATGATGAAGCTGGAAGCGGTAGGGTTGCGCGGTGCGGCGCAGCTGAAACCGGCTGAGTTGTCTGGCGGAATGGCGCGGCGTGCCGCGCTGGCTCGCGCAATCGCGCTTGAGCCAGACCTGATTATGTTTGACGAACCCTTCGTGGGTCAGGACCCCATTACCATGGGCGTGCTGGTTAAGCTGATCGATGAATTGAACCATTCGCTTGGCGTGACCTGCATTGTGGTGTCGCATGACGTGCCCGAGGTGCTGAGTATCGCCGATCGCGCCTATATCGTGGCCGGGCAAAAAATTATTGCTCAGGGCAGTACGCCAGAACTGCGGCAAAACCCGGATCCGCGCGTGCGTCAGTTTTTGGATGGGATTGCGGACGGACCTGTCCCGTTCCGGTTTGCCGCCGGGGACTATCTCGCCGATTTAACCGGCTCAGGGAGAGTGTAAGACAATGTTGTTTAAGGCGCTGGCGTCATTGGGACGTCGCGGAATCGATACCTGCTCCAGCTTTGGTCGGGCAGGCTTAATGCTGTTTCATGCGCTGGTGGGCAAGCCCGCCTTTCGTAAACATGCGCCGCTGCTGGTCAGGCAACTCTACAGCGTCGGCGTCCTGTCGCTGCTGATCATTGTGGTCTCAGGCCTGTTTATTGGCATGGTGCTGGGGCTACAGGGCTATCTGGTGCTCACTACCTATAGCGCGGAAACCAGCCTGGGTATGCTGGTGGCGCTGTCGCTGCTGCGCGAACTGGGGCCGGTGGTCACCGCGCTACTGTTTGCCGGGCGCGCCGGATCGGCGCTAACGGCAGAAATTGGCCTGATGAAGGCTACCGAGCAGCTTTCCAGTATGGAGATGATGGCGGTTGATCCGCTGCGTCGCGTTGTCTCACCGCGCTTTTGGGCGGGTTTTATCAGCATGCCGCTACTGGCGTTAATCTTTACCGCCGTGGGTATTGCCGGTGGCGCGCTGGTGGGCGTGAGCTGGAAAGGCATCGATCCCGGCTTCTTCTGGTCGGCGATGCAGAACGCGGTCGATTTTCGCACTGACGTCATCAACTGCATAATTAAAAGCGCCGTTTTCGCCGTTACAGTCACCTGGATTGCGCTGTTTAACGGTTATGACGCGATTCCAACTTCGGAAGGGATCAGCCGCGCGACGACGCGTACCGTGGTACATGCCTCACTGGCGGTGCTCGGTCTGGATTTTGTGCTGACAGCACTGATGTTTGGGAACTAATGCAATGCAAAGCAAAAAAAGCGAAATTTGGGTTGGCGTGTTTATGCTTCTGGCGCTGGTGGCGATGTTGTTTCTCTGCCTGCGCGTAGCGGATCTTAAGTCGCTCGGCACTCAACCGACGTGGCAGCTCTATGCCACTTTCGATAATATTGGCGGCCTGAAAGTGAGCTCGCCGGTCAAAATCGGTGGCGTAGTGATTGGCCGCGTCACCGACATCTCTCTTGAACCTAAAACCCTGTTGCCGCGTGTCACTATGGCGATCAGCGATGAGTATGCAGATAAAATCTCCGATACCAGTTCACTGGCGATCCGCACGCAAGGCTTACTCGGCGAGCAGTTTTTAGCGTTGAATTTAGGCTTTGACGATCCCGAGCTGGGCTCGGCGATGTTAAAAGACGGCGACACGCTGCGTGACACCAAGTCAGCTATGGTGCTGGAGGACCTGATTGGTCAGTTCCTGTACAAAAGCGGCGACAATAAAAACGACACGAATAACAAGGATTCGCAGGGCAACGACAGCGCGCCTGCGGCCCCGGCCCAACCCTGAGAGGTAAAAACAGATGTTTAAACGTTTCCTGATGATTGCCATGCTGGTCGTTGCCCCACTGGCCGCGGCGAATGCAGCCGATCAAACTAATCCTTATAAACTGATGAACGAAGCGGCGGCGAAAACCTTTACGCGCCTGAAAAACGAGCAGCCGAAAATCAAGCAGAATCCTGACTATCTGCGCGACGTCGTGCGTCAGGAGCTGCTGCCTTACGTACAGATCAAATATGCTGGCGCGTTAGTGCTGGGCCGCTACTATCGTGAAGCGACCCCGGCGCAGCGCGACGCCTATTTCAGCGCGTTTGGTGATTATCTGGCACAGGCCTACGGCCAGGCGCTGGCGCTCTATCACGGCCAGACTTACCAGATCCAGCCGGAGCAGCCGCTGGACGGCAAAAATATCGTCGCTATTCGCGTGACCATTGTTGATCCCAACGGCCGTCCGCCGGTCCGCCTGGATTTCCAGTGGCGTAAAAACAGTCAGACCGGAAACTGGCAGGCTTATGACATGGTGGCGGAAGGCGTCAGCATGATTACCACTAAGCAAAATGAGTGGGGCGACCTGCTGCGTACTAAAGGCATTGATGGCCTGACCGCGCAGCTTAAAACTTCTGCGGCACAGCCGATTACGCTGGATAAACAGTAACGATGCACGAGTCATTACGCTGGCAGCGTGACGCCAGCACGCTGTCGCTCTTTGGCGAATTAGATCGCGATACGCTGCTGGCGCTGTGGCAGCAGCGCGACACGCTGATCGACAAGGTAGAGGTTATTGACGTTTCCGCGCTGGCGCGTGTCGACTCAGCGGGCCTGGCCCTGCTGGTGCACCTGCGGGAAATCGCCCGCGCGCAGGGCGTGACGCCGCGTTTTAGCGGCATCAGCGATAAATTACAGTCGCTGATTACCCTCTATAACCTTCAGCAGATTATTGTTTCTGCGGAAAAAATCGCCTGACCGCTTTTATACCCACTTAAGCCCCTGTTTTTCGCAGGGGCTTTTGTATGTTTAAGAGTCCGCCGCTTTCCTCTAAGATGTCACCCTTTATTATTTTCAACTGAAGTAATGAGCGATGGAAAACAGTGAAATTCAGGCCGTGCTAATGAAAGCGCTGCCGCTGGACGAAGTGCATGTGATGAGCAACGACGGCAGTCACTTTCAGGTGATTGCCGTAGGTGAAATGTTTGGCGAACTGAGCCGTGTAAAAAAACAGCAGGCCGTTTATGCGCCGCTGATGGAATACATCGCCGACAACCGCATTCATGCCGTCTCCATTAAAACCTATACCCCTGCTGAATGGGCGCGTGACCGTAAACTTAACGGTTTCTGAGTATTCATCAGGGAGCGCTCGCCACAGGCGAGCTCTACCCGTCTTTAGCTAATTGAGAGCCGTGTTAATGGACAAATTTCGTGTGCAAGGCCCCACCCGTCTGAGTGGTGAAGTGACCATTTCCGGGGCGAAAAATGCCGCGCTGCCGATTCTGTTTGCTGCGTTGCTGGCCGAAGAGCCGGTTGAGATCCAGAACGTGCCGAAGCTGCGTGATATCGATACCACCATGAAGCTGCTGAGCCAGCTGGGTGCGAAGGTTGAGCGCAACGGTTCCGTACACGTCGATGCCAGCAACGTTGATATTTACTGTGCGCCGTACGAGCTGGTGAAAACCATGCGTGCTTCTATCTGGGCGCTGGGGCCGCTGGTGGCACGTTTCGGCCAGGGACAAGTTTCTCTGCCGGGCGGCTGCGCGATTGGCGCGCGTCCGGTGGATCTGCATATTACCGGCCTCGAGCAGCTGGGTGCGGAGATCAAACTGGAAGAGGGCTACGTTAAAGCCTCTGTTGATGGCCGTCTGAAAGGCGCGCATATCGTCATGGATAAAGTGAGCGTCGGCGCGACGGTCACCATTATGAGCGCGGCCACACTGGCGACCGGCGTCACTATTATTGAAAATGCAGCGCGTGAGCCAGAAATCGTCGACACCGCTAACTTCCTGATTACGCTTGGTGCGAAAATCAGCGGTGCGGGCACGGATAAGATCACTATCGAAGGCGTTGAACGTCTGGGTGGCGGCATCTATCGCGTACTGCCGGATCGTATCGAAACCGGGACCTTCCTCGTGGCGGCGGCGATTTCTGGCGGTAAAGTGCTGTGCCACAATACCCAGCCGGACACGCTGGATGCCGTACTGGCGAAGCTGCGTGACGCAGGTGCTGATATTGAGACAGGCGAAGACTGGATTAGCCTGGACATGCACGGTAAACGCCCGAAAGCGGTGAACGTGCGCACAGCGCCGCATCCTGGCTTCCCGACCGATATGCAGGCGCAGTTCACCCTGCTTAATCTGGTGGCAGAAGGTACAGGTGTCATCACCGAAACCATTTTTGAAAACCGCTTTATGCACATCCCTGAGCTGATTCGTATGGGTGCGCATGCGGAGATCGAGAGCAACACGGCGATCTGCCACGGTGTAGAAAAACTCTCTGGCGCGCAGGTCATGGCGACCGATCTGCGTGCATCGGCAAGTCTGGTGCTGGCGGGTTGTATTGCTGAAGGCACGACGCTGGTCGATCGTATCTACCATATCGATCGTGGTTACGAGCATATCGAAGACAAGCTGAAAGCGATGGGCGCCCACATTGAACGCGTCAGCGGCGAATAATTCTCGCCTCTGAGATGAAACCAGCCACGTTCGCGCGGCTGGTTTTTTTTCGCCTTGAGGATCGCGGATCCAGCAAGGCCTTACTTATTCGTCACCGTGTTTAAGCTGGGATCGAATCCGTTTTTTACGATCCAGCAGCATATGTGTTTGCGGATCGTAGTAGCGGCTTGGCCAGATCTCGGCAGGGTGAACGTCGATCGCGTCAGCAATAAGCCACTCGCCTTTCGGCCAGGGACGCGAAAGGGCATTAGCCAGCGTAGAGGAACTTAATCCAGCCTGACGTGATAGCGCCGCCAGCGTAGTGCCGCGCCTGCGCAGTGCAGCAATGACATCTGCCGGATGCCAGTCTTCAATCCTTTTTTGCATATCGCATTCTCCTTGTTCCGTGCGTTAACTATTCCTGTGCCGTTCCGGTGTTACGGGTTTTTCTGTCTGGAAACTTTTAGATTTTTTTATATCAGATAGTTTCCTGTTAATTCCAGTAATTTTTGGCATTGTCCAGAGAAGTGCGCGCCGCTACGCAAAAGCGTGGCAACGAATGAAAGATGTTTCTGTAAAACGAGAAGTGAAGGGCAAAACAGCGGAGCTGCTGATGCAGCTCCGAACAGGCATTAAAAATCGCGCTGAACAGACATATGCGCCAGTGCTTCAAGCGCGCTGCGCCAGGGTGATTCCGGCAGCGCGTTAAGCGCCTCAATGGCCTTATCCGCTTCCTGCTCAGCGCGCTTGCGCGTCCACTCCAGCGAGCCGCACTGCTGCATTGCGGCCAGTACAGGCTCCAGAAGATGACGGCCGTTGCCCTGTTCAATGGCCTCACGAATCATCTTTGTCTGTTCCGGCGTTCCGTTATGCATCGCATGCAGCAGCGGCAACGTTGGTTTGCCTTCGCTCAGATCGTCGCCGGTATTTTTACCCAGCGTCGCACCGTCAGCGCTGTAGTCGAGCAGGTCGTCAATTAACTGGAAAGCGGTGCCAAGATAGCGCCCATAATCCTGCATCGCTTTTTCCTGCACAGACGTTGCCTCAGCGAGGATGGCAGATGCCTGTGATGCGGCTTCGAACAAACGCGCGGTTTTACTGTAAATCACCCGCATATAGCTCTCTTCCGTGATGTCAGGATCGTTGACGTTCATCAGCTGCAGCACTTCACCTTCAGCAATTACGTTCACGGCTTCGGACATCAGCGCCAGAATGCGCAGCGAACCCATGCTGGTCATCATCTGGAAAGCGCGCGTGTAAATAAAATCACCGACCAGCACGCTGGCCGCATTGCCGAACGCTGCATTAGCGGTAGCTTTACCACGACGCATATCAGATTCATCTACCACATCATCGTGCAGCAGCGTGGCGGTATGGATAAATTCGATCAGCGCCGCATTCGTGACGTGCAGGTCGCCCTGATAGCCGAGCGCGCGTGCAGAGAGCACGGCGATCATCGGACGGATGCGCTTGCCGCCGCCGCTGATGATGTAATATCCCAGCTGGTTAATCAGCGAGACATCGGAATTCAGCTGGTCGAGGATGGTCTGGTTGACGGCCGCCATATCCTGCGCGGTTAATTCATTAATCTGTTCTAAGTTCATTCGTCTTTTCAGCTTTGACTCGTTTCAACGGCGTATGGTACGTGCTTTAACCAGCCTGAGTTCAGGTTATCTGTTACTGATTGTACTTGAATTTTCCAGATGAGAAACGTTTGCGATCGGCCTGTGTTTTTTTTCTGCAAGAGAGTGCAAAGTGCACTTGTCTTCTTCTGGAGTTTTGCGTAGAATTCGCGCCCTATTGTGAATATTTATCGCGCCGCCTGATGAACGAAAGGCATGCGCAGAAGCGGAGTTTTATATGTACGCGGTTTTCCAAAGTGGTGGTAAACAACACCGAGTAAGC
>Ga0209371_1000761_pt1 | contig 26871 bp, 25 predicted proteins | sample AgamicAtAmrz_FD_187165 | JGI IMG/M metagenome (GOLD analysis project Ga0209371, IMG submission 187165) | Agave microbial communities from Guanajuato, Mexico - At.Am.rz (SPAdes) (version 2) | ecosystem: Host-associated > Plants > Roots > Rhizosphere | place: Guanajato, Mexico | collected 2012-06-07
TCTTCCAGCATGTCCAGCGCGCCGCCAAAGCCTGACCAGTTGCGGAACTCACCCAGCGCTTCGTCTCGCGACAGGTAGTTGACCTTCGCCACGCCCTGCTCGGCCTGCAGCTGGCCAATCACCTGCGCCGCCGCATCGTCATCCAGGGTTTTGCTCAGGTATACCGTAATTTGCGGTGAAGGATAGTACTGGGTCGCCGCCTGGTTTACGTTCTTGTAAACCATGTAGCAGACGCTCGGTAAGGTCAGTGAAATCGCAATCACCATCACGGTGAGGAAGGTGGCCAGCGGTTTGCTGCGCAGATCGGCCAGCGCGCCCTGCCAGGCATAGCGCACCTGCTCGTTAATCCCACCCTTGCGCGATTTCGGTTTCACATTGTTTGCTTTAGTACGCTTTTGCACAGATCGCCCTGATTCGCCAGACTTATTCAGTTTGTTGAACTTGCTCAGTTTGTTACTAAAGTGCCTGATATTATTCAGCGCATCCTTTTTATTCACCGACCCTGCCTCCATGCAGATGCCCTTCGCTGAGGGTCAACACCGGATAGGGGCGGCGTGCGATAAGGCCGGTATCGTGGGTCGCCATCAGTACCGTTACCCCGACGCGGTTGAACTCTTCGAACAGGCGCAAAATCCCTTCCGACAGCGCGTTATCCAGGTTACCGGTCGGTTCATCCGCCAGCAGCACCGCGGGCTTATTTACCACTGCGCGGGCAATGCCGACGCGCTGCTGTTCCCCGCCGGAGAGCTGAATGGGGAAACTCTTCGCTTTATCCAGCAGCCCTACTTTATCCAGCGCCGCCGAAACGCGACGACGGATGTCCTCCACGCTCGCACCGGCGATAATCAGCGGGATGGCGACGTTGTCATACACGGTGCGATCCATCAGCAGGTGGTGATCCTGGAAGATCATCCCGATCTGACGGCGCAGGAACGGCACCTCGCGGTTTTTCAGGCGGCTGATGTCGTGCCCGCCGAAAAAGATATGCCCGGCGCTGGGCCGTTCAATGCCGCAAATCAGCTTCAGCAGCGTACTCTTACCGGCTCCGGAGTGGCCGGTAAGAAAGGCCATTTCGCCTGGCCGCATGTGGAAATTCACACCCTGCAGCGCCTGTCTCCCACCACGATAGGCTTTGCTGACGTGTTCAAAGCGAATCATTGTTAATCCTCTCGGGCAAAAAGTGCCTCAATAAAGTCGCCCGCGTTAAACGGACGCAAATCCTCAATGCGCTCACCAACACCGATGTAGCGAATCGGGATACCGAACTGATCGGCGACGGAGAAAATCACGCCGCCTTTAGCGGTACCGTCGAGTTTGGTCAGCGTAATGCCGGTCAGGCCGACGGCCTCGTGGAACAATTTGGTCTGGCTGATGGCGTTCTGCCCGGTGCTGGCATCGATGGTCAGCATCACTTCGTGCGGCGCCTCAACGTCCAGTTTTTTCATGACGCGGACGATTTTCTTCAGCTCTTCCATCAGGTGCGCTTTGTTTTGCAGGCGCCCGGCGGTATCTGCGATCAGCACATCCACTCCGCGCGACTTCGCCGCCTGAATGGCATCGAAGATTACCGACGCGGAATCCGCACCGGTATGCTGGGCGATAACCGGGATGTTGTTGCGCTGGCCCCAGACCTGAAGCTGCTCAACCGCCGCGGCGCGGAAGGTATCACCTGCCGCCAGCATCACCGATTTGCCCTGCTGCTCAAACTGGCGCGCCAGTTTACCGATGGTGGTGGTTTTACCCACGCCGTTCACGCCAACCATCAGAATAACGAACGGGGTTTTCCCTTCAATATTAAGCGGTGCGTCAACTTTCGCGAGAATATCGCTCATCTCTTCTTTCAGCAGACCATACAGCGCCTCGGCGTCGCGCAGCTGCTTGCGGCTCGCGCCTTCTGTCAGATTCGTGATGATTTTGCGCGTGGTTTCCACGCCGACATCGGCAATCAGCAGCTGCTCTTCCAGCTCTTCGAACAGATCATCATCGATTTTCTTGCCGCGGAACAAGCCGATAAATCCGGAACCGAGGTTCTCTTTGGTTTTTACCAGGCTGCGCTTCAGGCGCGCAAAGAAACCCTCTTTGGTCGGTTTTTCCTGCTCCGGAGCCGCCGCAACGACCGGTTCGGCGATCTCCTCTTCCGGCTCGACCACCGCATCATCGGTGTTATCCGCCGCCAGCGCCTGGGCTTCCAGCTCTTCGTCACTGAGTGCGCCGACGTCCGTCGCCTGCTCCTCTTCCGGCAGCCAGGCTTCCGGCTCAGGCTCCTGCACCACGACTTCTTCCGGCAGCGGCAGGGTTTCGTGCTCTGGCTCTGGCTCTGGCTCTGGCTCTGGCTCTGGCTCTGGCGCGGACGCTACCACCGGCTCAATAACCTCTGCCACCTCAGGCTGGGCCTGCTGCTCCGCCACGTTTTGGGTAACGTTAACCACTTCTTCGGCGAACTCTTCCGGGTCGGGCGTGGTGACGGGCGCAGCCGCGATCTCCTCAACAGGCGTAACCTGCTCAGGCTCGATTTTTTCTTCTGTAACAGATTGTTGCGTGTCGACCTGCTGGTCGATTTCTTTATCCTGCGCCCGATCTTTTTGACCTAAGCCCAGCCAGGAAAATAAGCCACGTTTTTTATTCTTTGCCATTGGCGACCACACTCCCCGCTATTCATCATGGCGCAGCTCCGGTATTGCGATGCGGAAGCTGAAAATTTTTGAATTAATTCGTGAGTCTACCACTTTCGACCCCTGGCGGCACAGCCTGAGGTTTCACCCACGCGTCTGCCCCGTTAGAATAGCCTCCCGGAATTAACATCGTAGCGATCACCATGAAAAAACCTACCCGCGGCGCAAGCGGCCAGATTCGTATTATCGGCGGCCAATGGCGCGGCCGTAAATTACCCGTCCCCGACAGTCCCGGCCTGCGCCCGACCACTGACCGGGTGCGCGAAACGCTGTTCAACTGGCTGGCCCCCCATATGGTGGACGCCCGCTGTCTGGACTGTTTCGCCGGCAGCGGCGCGCTGGGGCTGGAAGCGTTGTCGCGCTATGCCGCTCAGGCGACGCTTATTGAGATGGAGCGCGGCGTGGCCCAACAGCTGAGCCAGAATCTCGCTACACTTAAGGCATCTCACGGCCAGGTGGTGAATGCCAACACGCTGGAGTTTCTGAGCAAACCCGGCCAGCCGTTCAACATCGTATTTATCGACCCGCCGTTTCGCAAAGGCTTGCTGGAGCAGACCGTCACCCTGCTGGAGCAAAACGGCTGGCTTGCCGACAACGCGCTGATTTATATCGAAAGCGAAGTGGAAGGTGGCCTGCCGCCGCTGCCTGCCAGCTGGCAACCGCACCGGGAAAAGATAGCCGGTCAGGTCGCCTACCGCCTGTTTATTCGTGAACCGCAAGGAGCAACCGATGTTGATTAATCTTGGCCGCCTGCTGATGCTGTGCGTGTGGGCCTTCCTGATACTGAACCTGCTGCACCCGTTCCAGCGTCCGCTGAACATTTTCGTTAACGTGGCGATGATGTTCATGATCATCATGCATGGTCTGCAGCTGACGCTGTTAAAGGCGACCCAGCCGAAGGACGCACCGCCGATGGGCCGGGCGGAACAGTTCCGCATCTTCCTGTTCGGCGTGTTCGAACTGCTGGCCTGGCAGAAGCGGCAGCAGCTGAAAAAATAGCCGCTTTCACCGCGTTTTAAGAATGTCGCCTGCCCACTGACGTTGTCATTCGTGCCCGACGCCCACTAGACTGAAACATAGAGTCGTGCGCGTCGGGTGCACGTTACAATATTTGATTCAGGGACTTATCATGCTTTGGTCGTTTATTGCTGTCTGTTTTTCCGCCTGGCTTTACGTCGATGCGTCTTACCGAGGGCCTGCCTGGCAACGCTGGGTGTTTAAACCGGTTACCCTGCTGCTGCTGCTGATCCTCGCCTGGCAGGCACCGCTGTTCAGCGCCACCGGCTATCTGGTACTGGCGGGCCTGTGCGCCTCGCTGGCAGGCGACGCGCTGACGCTGTTCTCGCGCGAGCGCATGCTCTACGCCACCGGCGCGTTCTTCCTCTCCCATCTGCTTTACACCATCTTCTTTGCCAGCCAGATGACGCTCTCTTTCTTCTGGCCGTTGCCCCTGGTGCTGCTGGTTATTGGCGCGCTGCTGATCGCTACTATCTGGACGCGGCTGGAGACGCTGCGCTGGGCGGTGTGTACCTTTGTCGGGATGACGCTGGTGATGGTCTGGCTGGCGGGCGAGCTGTGGTTCTTCCGCCCTACCGCCTCGGCGCTGTCGGCGTTTGTTGGCGCAATCCTGCTGCTGCTGGGGAATATTGTCTGGCTGGGCAGCCATTATCGCCGCCGCTTCACGGCCGATAACGCCATCGCTGCCGCCTGCTATTTCGCCGGCCACTTTATGATCGTGCGTTCGCTCTACATCTGATCCACCGGGCGGGTGAAAAAAACCGCCCGTCCTTCTCTTGACTCTGGACCTCACTCCAGAGTGTATGCTCCGAAATGAGAAAATTATCATTTCGGAGCCTGCCATGACGATTCGCCCGGAAAATGGCCCTGCGGTCCCCCGGTTTGCCACGCTGAAAATGCGCCCGCTTAACGGCGCCCCTGCCCCCGAGCCACAGCCGAAACCCGAAGCAGGAACCACCCGCTACAGCTGGTATATCGACGGCATGGACTGCCCTGCCTGCGCGCGCAAAGTAGAGAACGCGCTGCGTCAGGTGGCGGACATTGTCAGTGCCCAGGTCGCCTTTACCAGTGAAAAGCTGACCGTAAATGCGCAGCGCGATGTGCGGCAGGCGGTCAGCGACGCGGTGACCCAGATCGGTTTTACCCTGCGCGATATCGATGCTGCACCGGCGCAACCGCGCACAGCGTGGCGCGAACAGCTTCCGCTGCTGGCGCTGGCGGCAATGATGGCCGTCAGCTGGCTGCTGACGCACAGTGGCGCAGCCCAGGCCGGGCAGATTGCATTTATTGTCACCACGCTGGTCGGCCTGTGGCCGATTGCCCGCCAGGCGCTGTGCCTGATGCGCAGCGGCAACCCCTTTGCTATCGAAACGCTTATGAGCGTTGCCGCCATCGGTGCGCTGTTTATCGGCGCGACCGCCGAAGCGGCGATGGTGCTGCTGCTGTTTATGATCGGCGAGCGGCTGGAGAGCTGGGCGGCAACCCGTGCCCGGCGTGGGGTCAGCGCGCTGGTAGCGCTGAAACCGGAAACCGCGACCCGCCTGCGGGAGGGCAAGCGGGAGACAGTGGCGCTGGCGGCGTTGCGGCCCGGAGACGTCATTGAAGTCGCCGCCGGAGGACGCCTGCCTGCCGATGGCCGGCTGCGCAGCGCGTTCGCCAGTTTTGATGAGAGCGCCCTTACCGGGGAATCCGTGCCGGTGGAGCGTACGCGGGGCGAAAGTGTAGCGGCCGGTGCCACCAGCGTTGATCGACTGGTTGAGCTTGACGTGGTGTCGGAGCCTGGCCACAGCGCGATCGACCGTATTCTGCAGCTGATTGAAGAGGCCGACGCGCGTCGCGCCCCAATTGAGCGCTTTATCGATCGCTTCAGCCGTGTCTACACCCCGCTGATTATGGGCGTGGCGCTGCTGGTCGCGATCCTGCCGCCGCTGCTGTTCGGCCTGCCGTGGCTGGAGTGGATTTACAAGGGGCTGACGCTGCTGCTGATCGGCTGCCCGTGCGCACTGGTGATCTCGACGCCCGCTGCCATCACCTCCGGCCTTGCGGCCGCTGCACGCCGCGGCGCGCTTATCAAAGGCGGTGCTGCGCTGGAGCAGCTCAGCCGGGTACGCCAGGTGGCCTTCGATAAAACCGGCACTCTGACCCAGGGCAAGCCACAGGTAACCGCTATCCACGCGGCGGACGGGGGTGAAAATGCCCTGCTGGCACTGGCAGCCGCGGTGGAGCAAGGTGCCACGCACCCGCTGGCACAGGCGATTCTCCGGGAAGCGCTGGCCCGCGGCCTGCCGCTGAGCCAGGCGACCGACCAGCGCACGCTGGCGGGCAGCGGGATTGAGGCAACGGTGACCGGGCGCCGGGTGCTGCTCAGCGCTCCGGATAAGCTGGCGCAGGCGTTAAGCCCGGCATGGCAGAAGCGCATTGCGGAGGCCGAAGCCAGCGGGCAAACGGTGGTCGCGGTAATTCAGGATGAACAGCTGGTGGGAACGCTGGCTCTGCGCGATACGCTGCGTGAGGATGCACGTCAGGCGATCGCGGCACTGCAGCGTCTGGATGTGAAATGCGTGATGCTGACCGGGGACAATCCGCGCGCGGCCCAGGCGATAGCCGGGGAGCTGGCGCTGGACTACCGCGCCGGGCTGCTGCCAGCGGATAAGGTAGCGGCGGTGAATGCGCTGAACCACGACGCCCCGCTGGCGATGGTGGGCGACGGTATCAACGATGCGCCCGCGATGAAAGCGGCGAGTATCGGCGTGGCGATGGGCAGCGGTACTGATGTCGCGCTGGAAACGGCCGATGCTGCCCTGACGCACAACCGCCTCACCGGGCTGGCAGAGATGATGAGCTTAGCTCGCGCGACGCACGCGAATATCCGCCAGAATATTGCTATCGCGCTGGGGCTGAAAGGGATTTTCCTGGTCACCACCCTGGCAGGCATGACCGGGCTGTGGCTGGCAGTGCTGGCGGATACCGGTGCCACGGTGCTGGTCACCGCCAACGCGTTACGGCTGCTGCGCCGGGGTAAGTGATAGCGTTAAAAGGTGGGTGCGCTGCGCTTACCCACCCTACGGGATGACGGTTGTTGTAGGGTGGGTAAGCCTGCGCACCCACCACAAACGCATTAGCCCAAGTGATTATAGGGTGGGTAAGCAACGCGCACCCACCACAAACGCATTAGCCCAAGTGATTGTAGGGTGGGTAAGCAACGCGCACCCACCAACAAAAAATCATCGAATGCCGGAGGGATGGCCCCATCCGGCATCAAAACCGCCGCGCCGCAGGCGTTGAGTCCGGGCTGGCGGTCGGGAACCGCCAGAGGGCGCGAGCCCCGGGATGGGGTATCGCGCCCGACCGGAAGCGAAACGCCGGAGGCAAGGGTAGCCCAACGGGCCGGTTTTTTAGCCGGGAGCCGGGATTGCGAAGGGGGCGGCGGCGAGCCTCCTTCGCCCGTTCACGAGCAGCCGCGTTCCCATGTGAGCGCGGTGCCCCGGTGAACGGAACCTTTGCCGCAATCACATAGATCTCACGCCGCATCGGTGGGTGCACTCCGTTTACCCACCCTACGACTGCCATAGAGATGATGCCCCAGAGGGTGGCTGCATTCCGTTTCCCCACCTTACAAGATCGAGCCGCCCCCACCCGCCGTGACGCTACATCATCCCTAACAATCGCGGTAGCCAGAGCGAGATCGCCGGCACGTAGGTCACCAGTAGCAGTACCATCAACAGCGCGCCGTAGAACGGCAGCATGGAGCGTACCACCACTTCGATCTTCTGCTTACTCACCGCGCTGGCAACAAACAGCACCGATCCCACCGGCGGGGTTATCAGCCCAATCCCGAGGTTCACCATCATGATCATCCCGAAATGCACCGGGTCGATGCCGAGGGCGTTGGTCACCGGCAGCAGCACCGGTGTCAGGATCAGGATAATCGGCGCCATGTCCATCAGCGTGCCAATCAGCAGCAGCATGATGTTGAGGTACATCAGGATCACGTACTTGTTATCCGACAGCGCGGTAAAGAACTCGGTGATGCGCGTCGGGAGCTGCATATAGGTCATTACCGCGCCAAACGCGGCGGCAAAGCCTATCAGGATCATCACGATGGTGACGGTTTTCACCGTGCGGCACATCAGCTTTGGCAGCTCGCTCCATTTGTAGTCGCGGTAGATAAACATGGTGACGAAGAAGGCCCACAGGCAGGCCACTGCCGCAGACTCGGTGGCGGTAAATATCCCGGAGAGAATGCCGCCGAGGATAATCACAACCGTCATCAGCCCCCACAGCGCGTCGATGAGGATCTTCACCGCCTGCTTAAACGGAATGCGCTCGCCCTTCGGATAGCCGCGACGGTGAGCAAACGCCAGGCAGAGCAGCATCAGGCACAGCCCGAGCAGCAGCCCCGGCAGCACCCCGGCGATAAACAGCGAGGCGATGGAGACCGTGCCGCCCGCCGCCAGCGAATAGATCACCGCGTTATGGCTGGGTGGGATGAGAATTGCCTGCACCGAGCCGCTGGCGGTCACCGCCGCCGCATACTCACGCGGGTAACCCTTCTTCTCCATCTCCGGGATCATAACGCTGCCGATGGACGCGGTATCCGCCACCGACGAGCCGGAAATAGCCCCGAAGAAGGTGGAGGCCACAATGTTCACCAGCGACAGGCCGCCACGAATAAAACCGACAAACACATAGGCGAAGTTCACCAGCCGGCGGGCAATGCCCCCTTCAGCCATGATCGCCCCGGCGAGAATAAAGAACGGGATCGCCAGCAGGGTAAATTTGTTCACCCCGCTGGTGATCTGAATCATCAGCGCTTCAAGCGGCAAATCGATCCACAGCGCCCCTACCACCGCACTTAACCCGACGGCAAACGCCACCGGCATCCCCAGCGCCAGCAGAATGGCGAGGGTGAAAAGCAAAATAAACGCATCCATCTTTCACCCCTTAACTGTGATTACCAATCATCACCACCGGGCGGTTCTCTTGCGAACCGAACAGCAGACGTTCCACCACGAACAGGATCAGCAGCGCCGACCCCACCGGCAGCGGCAGATAACTCTCCCCCGAGGTCAGCAGCGGGAACTCCGCTACCGGCTGCTCCCACAGCTCCAGGCACAGGTGGTAGCTGTACCAGAACATCAGGGCGGAAATGAGCAGCATCAGCAGGTCAACGATGCGGGCGCACAGCCGCTGCACTGCGGCAGGCAGGCGATCGGTGAGCATATTCACCGCAATGTGCGACCCGGCGCGATACCCGACCGCCGCGCCGACAAAGGTGAAGGTCACCATGCAGATAATGGCGATGGGCTCCGGCCACGACTCGCCGCGGTTCAGCACGTAGCGCGAGAAAATACCGATGGGGATCACCACCGTCATCACCAGCAGCGCCAGGCCGGCAACGGTCATGGCGAGCAGGTACAGTTTATCCATCCATCTCAGATACCAATGGGACATACATCCTCCAGGGAGCGTGCGCCGGGAAAGCCCGGCGCGGAGCGTTGTGTTACTGGACGGCAGCGATGGCGTTCATCAGATCCTGATGTTTGTCGCCAAACTGTTTACGGACGGGTTCGGTGGCTTTGACAAAGTACGCTTTGTCGATCTCGTGGAACTGCACGCCGCCGGCTTTCATTTTGGCCAGCGCGTCAGTGTTGTAGGCGTTCCACAGCGTGCGCTGTTCGGCCTGGGCTTCGCGGGCCAGCGTCAGGATTTTCTGCTGCTGGTCAGCGCTCAGTTTGTCCCACTTCACTTTGGAATAGAGCAGCATTTCCGGGGTAATAAAGTGGCCGCTGAGCGTGTAGTTTTTAGCAACCGGCAAATAGTTATGCGCTACGAAGGTCGGCGGGTTGTTTTCCGCACCGTCGATGACCCCGGTCTGCATGCCGCTGAACACCTCGCTGACGCCCATAGCAATAGAGTTCGCGCCCATCGCTTTCAGCGTGGCGAGGGCCACCGGGCTACCCTGTACGCGGATCTTCTTGCCCTGCAGATCTTCCGGTTTGACGATCGGATCGCGGGTGATCAGGTTGCGGGTGCCGGAATCCATCCAGCCGAGGAACACCAGGCGTGATTTCGGGTTGTTGGTCAGCTTCTCGCCGATGGATTTACCGATATCGCCGTCGATGACCTTGTGCATATGGTCTTCATCGCGAAACACATAGGGCAGCGTAAAGACTTCGATATCCGGCAGGATGGCCGCGACCGGTGCCATAGAGACGCGAATAATATCAATCGCCCCCATCTGCGCCTGCTCGATCATCTGCTTTTCATCCCCCAGCACGCCACCCGGAAAGACTTTAATCTCCAGATCGCCGTTGGTTTGCTGTTTTAATTTTTCGCCCATGTTTTGCACCGCCACCACGTTCGGGTAGCCCTGCGGATGGACGTCCGCCGCTTTTATGACCTGCGCATTAACCGCAGCGGGGATCAGGAGGGTGGCACCAGACAGGCACAGGCCCGCCAGCGTTGGCAGTAATTTGAATTTCATGTGTCGGCTCCAGCAGGTATAGCGGTACGGTAAGATGTAAAACGTTGTTTTGATTTTCCGTATAAAAAATAGCCTGGCCGGGAAAAAGGCGAGGTGAAGCGCCTCACAAAAGCGATAAATTCTGAAACAGAGGTTTAAAGGGAATGCAAAGGAGGTTCAGGATGAGCGGCGTGGCCAGCCCATCCTGAACGCCGTCACTGGCGTTTACGCAACAGATAGCGGTAGGGAAGCGCGTCGGTTTGCTGGGCGAGTAAATCGTGTTCCATAAAGGTACAAAAACCGGGAATATCGCGAGTGGTTGCCGGATCGTCGGCAATAATCAGCAGCGTTTCGCCCGTCTGCATCATGCGCACCGTTTTGCGCACCATCATCACCGGCTCCGGGCAGCGCAGCCCCTGGGCATCCAGGGTGTGGTCGGGGTGTGAAAACTGGTCGGTCATTTTTCTCTCAGCTCAGTCAGAAACCGCGCTAGTTTACCCCCGCCAGGGCGTGACGCAAGCACGTTAACGGTTGCGCGTTAATTAACCATTGCAATAGCAACGTAAAGCAGTATCATGCTGCGGTTTTCGACGCTTGCGCGGTGGATTCTCCCGTTGCGCAATCATGGTTTCACTGGGTTCCCTCACCCCATCGTTCAAAAAGGTTACATTATGCTGCCCTTATCGCTTCGCCAGCGCCGCACCGCGCTCGTCTGGCTGTCGCTGTTTCATTTGCTGGTGATCATCTCCAGTAACTATCTGGTTCAACTGCCGATCTCCATTTTTGGTTTCCACACCACCTGGGGCGCGTTCAGTTTCCCGTTTATTTTCCTCGCCACCGATTTGACGGTGCGCTTCTTCGGCGCCCCGCTGGCACGACGCATTATTTTTGCCGTGATGCTGCCCGCGCTGCTGGTCTCCTACGTCATTTCGTCCCTGTTTTACATGGGAAGCTGGCAGGGATTTGACGCGCTGGCGCACTTCAACCTGTTCGTCGCGCGCATCGCATCGGCGAGCTTTATGGCTTATGCGCTGGGGCAGATCCTCGACGTGCACGTGTTTAACCGCCTGCGCCAGAATCGCCGCTGGTGGATTGCGCCCACCGCGTCGCTGTTCGTCGGCAACGCCATCGACACCCTGGCCTTCTTCTTTATTGCCTTCTGGCGCAGTACCGACCCGTTTATGGCGACGCACTGGCAGGAGATCGCGCTGGTGGATTACAGCTTCAAGGTGCTGATCAGCATGCTGTTCTTCCTGCCGATGTATGGCGTGATGCTGAATATGCTGATGCGCAAGCTGGCAGATAAGTCTGAAATGGCGACGTTACAGGCCGGTTGAGAGCACGCTGCAGAAGTTGTGATACCATGAGGAACAGTGCCGTTCCGGCAGTCTTAGGTAAAGGAATAACGCAATGCGCAATCTGGTTAAATATGTCGGTATTGGCCTGCTGGTGATGGGACTGGCGGCCTGTGATAACAATGACAGCAATGCCCCTGCACAGGGTGCAACGGCGGCAGAAAGCACCCCTTCCGGCCAGCCGGTTGAGCTGATGGACGGCAAGCTGAGCTTCTCCCTCCCGGCAGACATGACTGACCAGAGCGGTAAACTGGGTACTCAGGCCAATAACATGCACATCTACTCCGACGCCACCGGTCAGAAAGCGGTGATCGTCATTCTCGGGGATAACACCACCGAAGGGCTGGACGTGCTGGCGAAGCGCCTGGAAGAGCAGCAGCGTACGCGTGACCCGCAGTTGCAGGTTGTCACTAATAAATCCATTGAGCTGAAGGGCCAGACCCTACAGCAGCTCGACAGCATCATCTCTGCCAAAGGGCAGACGGCGTACTCATCGGTACTGCTGGGTAAAGTGGACAACAAGCTGCTGACCCTGCAGATCACGCTCCCGGCTGACAACCAGCAGGAAGCGCAGAGCGCGGCGGAAAACATCATCAACACCGTTGTGATCAAGTAATCACGCTGGCGTTGACGGGGCCTGAGGCGGTTGCGCCTCGGGCCTTTTTTTCATCCGCCATCCCAGTAGCAGCCCGGCAATACACAGCCCCGCCGCCGCCAGATAGATCACCGGAATCCCGGCATACGCCATCACCAGCCCCGCCAGCGGCCCGGTAATACCCAACGACAGATCCATAAACACCGTGTAGGTGGCCAGCGCGCTGCCCTGGTTCTGCTGCGGCACCGCTTTCACCGCCACCACCCCGAGCGCCGGGAAGATCAGCGAGAAGCCCGCCCCGGTGAGGAAGGTTCCAGCTTTCGCCATCCAGGGATCGACCGCAAAGCCCACCAGCAGCAGGCCCAGTGTCTCCACCGCAAAGCAGATCATCGAGACGTTCAACCCGCCGAGGCGATTAATGGCGTTCGGAAAAATGAGTCGCGCCCCGACGAAGGCGCAGCTGAACAGCGTCAGCGCAAAGGCCGCGCCGTCCCACCCTTTCGCATCGTAAAACAGCGTAATGAAAGTGGCGATCACGCCAAAACCTGCGGACCCCAGCGCCAGCGCCATGCCGTAAAGCCAGACGCGTCCAAGCACCGCCCGGAACGGCAGCGGCTTGCCTTTGCTGGCTTTTACCGCTGCGCGCGGCAGGGCAAAGAGGATCGCCAGCAGCGCCACTGCCATGATGATCCCCGCCAGGCCCGAGAGGCCGATGGCGTGATAGCAGAGCACGCCCAGCGGCGCGCCGAGCGCCATTGCGCCATAGGTAGCAATCCCGTTCCACGAGATGACGCGACCAATATGCAGCGAGCCCACCACGCCCACGCCCCACAGCGTCGCACCGGTTCCGGCGAAGCTCTGTCCGGCCCCGAGGATCACACGCCCGAGACACAGCAGCGCCAGGCTCAGCAGCGGCCAGCCGGTGGAGAGGCCGGCCAGCAGATAACATACGCCGCTCAGCAAGCAGCCGCACAGGCCAAACACCACGATTTTTTTCGGGCCAAACAGGTCGGCATAACGCCCGGCGTGCGGGCGCGTCAGCAGCGTGGCGAGATATTGCAGGCTGATCACCAGCCCCGCCCAGAAGGCGCTGAACCCCATCACGTCGTGGACGTAACCGGGAAGTACCGCAAGAGGAAGACCGATGGTCAGGTAGCTGGCGAAGTTAAAGATAACAACGGAGACAATACGCAGGTTGAGGCGCAACCCGCTAAGCGCAGGCTCTTCGGCATGGCCGGACATAACATTCACCACGATTTTAAAACGAGGGTTCAGTATAACGTTTTCCGATCAAAGCGGAAGCCGCACAGTTTCAGACAGCCGCCCTCCGCGTCTGGCCGCGGACGCACTACACTAAACAGGCTTACAATAAAAAGGGACTACACATGACTACACCGCAGAACGACAAGCCTGGCCTGCACATGCTGCAGAAGCTGGCCGCGCTGGTCATTATCCTCGCGGGACTCCACGCGGCGGCGGATATTCTGGTGCCGCTGCTGCTGGCCGCGTTCTTTGCCATTGTTCTTAACCCACTGGTGACCTGGTTTATCCGCCGCGGCATCAACCGCCCGATGGCGATCACCATCGTGGTGCTGGTAATGCTGATTGGCCTTACCGCACTGTTTGGCGTGCTGGCCGCCTCGCTCAACGAGTTTGTCGCCATGCTGCCGAAGTACAACAAGGAGCTGACGCGCAAACTTTATAACCTGCAGGAGTATCTTCCGTTCCTGAATCTGCACGTCTCGCCGGAACGCATGTTGCAGCGCATGGACTCCGACAAGATGATGGCCTTCGCCACCACCCTGATGACCGGGCTGTCCGGCGCGATGGCCAGCATCGGTCTGCTGGTCATGACGGTGGTGTTCATGCTGTTTGAAGTGCGCCACCTGCCCTACAAACTGCGCTTTGCGCTGGCTAATCCGCAGATCCACATCGCCGGCCTGCACCGGGCGCTGAAGGGCGTGAGCCACTATCTGGCGCTGAAAACGCTGATCAGCGTCTGGACCGGGTTGATTATCTGGCTGGGGCTGATGCTGCTCGACGTGCAGTTTGCGCTGATGTGGGGCGTGCTGGGCTTCCTGCTCAACTACATTCCCAACATCGGTTCGGTGCTCTCCGCCATTCCGCCGATGATTCAGGCGCTGCTGTTCAACGGCTTCTACGAGTGTGTGATGGTCGGCGCGCTGTTCCTGGTGGTGCACATGGTGCTCGGCAATATGGTGGAGCCGCGCATGATGGGCCATCGCCTCGGCATGTCCACGCTGGTGGTGTTCCTCTCGCTGCTGTTCTGGGGCTGGCTGCTTGGTCCGGTGGGGATGCTGCTCTCGGTGCCGCTCACCAGCGTGTGTAAAATCTGGATGGAAACCACCCACGGCGGCAGCAAAATCGCCGTGCTGCTGGGGCCAGGCCGACCTAAAAGTCGCCTGCCCGGATAGCAAAAAAAAAGCCTGCACATGCAGGCTTTTTTATTACCCGATAACCGGGTTTATTTCAGGTTTTCCGGGAAGTTTTCCGGCAGCTCGCTGGCGGCGCAGTCGATAACGCTGTCGTTATTTGCCCCGCAGTCGCGCACAAAGGTAATGGTGGCGAACTCATCAATCACTTCGGTCGGATAGGCCGGGCCCGCATCGCGATATGACTCCATCAGCGGAATATGCTCATTCTGGAAGCAGACGGTTTTTTCCGGATTGTTGATCACCCAGCGCGGGAAGAAGATGGTGCCGTGGAACAGTTTATCGCCGAGGTTAGCAATCAGGCTGACGTCGGTCCCGGTCGGTTCGGTCCAGGAAATTTTATAGGTACTTTCCCCAACGCGGACGATATACGCGTGCTGATCTTTTACCCAGCGATTACCGACGATGCCGCTGTGAATACGGTAGTCGAGGGTGTGTTCGTTTTTAACGTAGATCTCGTAGTTCCAGCCGTTATCGTAGGTATAAACCAGATGTTTGCCGACGAAGCCGCTCAAATCATTTTTATCGAATGTACTCATGATGTGCCTCCTTAATCTCGATGCAGGTATGTTAACGCTTCAAAAAACGAATGAATAACGCTACTTTTAGATGGAATTCATTCATTTTTTAGATTGATATGCATAAAACAACGCTCGAACAGTGGGCCCTTCTGGAAAGGGTAGTGGAACTGGGCAGCTTTGCCCGGGCGGCGGAAGAGACCAACCGCAGCCAGTCGTCGGTAAGCTATAACCTCGGCCTGCTACAGGAGCGGCTCGGCGTCGCGCTGCTGAAGCCCGAAGGCCGGCGCGCGGTGCTCACGCCGGCCGGTGAGCTGCTGCTGAGCCAGGTGCGGCCGCTGCTGAAGGCCTTCACCTGGGTGGAATCCCGCGCCGCCACCCTGCGCAATGGCATGCGTACGCGTCTCGATCTGGTGGTGGACAGCATCTTTCCGCGAGCGCGGCTGTTTGCCATTCTGCGCCAGTTTCAGCAGCGCTACCCCCAGACGCAGGTACACCTGACTGAAGTACTGGAGAGTGCAGCCCTCGACGCGGCGATCGGCGCCGGGGCCGATGTGATGGTGCTGACTCGCCGCCAGGATCTCACCGGGCGAGGCGAATGGCTGATGAATATTGATTTTGTTGCTGTCGCCCATCGCGATCACCCGCTGTTCGCTGCGCCGACGCTGGATGACGACACCCTGGCGGCCTGGCCGCTTATCCGTATCGCCGATCGCGATACCGCCAGCGAGTCCGCCAGCGAAGCCTGGACGTTCTCGACCATTGATGCTGCCGTCGACGCGGTGATGTATCAGGTTGGCTATGGCTGGCTGCCGGAGGAGCGCATCCGCCCGCAGCTGGAGTCCGGCGTGCTGCGCCCGCTGCCGCTCGATCACGGCGCACGCCGCGCCACGCCGCTGCACCTGATCGTTAAAAATCACCCCGGACCGCTGGATGAGCAGGTTGAACTGCTGATCGCCCTGCTCGGCACGGCGTAGCACCTGCTACGCTTAGGGTCAGATGTTTCACCCTTACTGGAGCAGACCATGAAAATCGATCTATCGGGAAAAGTGGCGCTGGTGACCGCCTCTACGGGCGGTATCGGCTTTGCCATTGCCCGGGGGCTGGCCGAGAGCGGCGCAGAAGTCGTGATCAACGGTCGCAGCGAAGCGACGGTTAACCACGCGATTCAGAAATTGCAGCAGGTCGTACCGGGCGTGGCGGTGCGCGCGACCATCGCCGATCTCAGCAGCGCGGAAGGGGTGGAAACCCTGCTGCGAACCGTGCCGCAGGCCGATATCCTGGTGAATAACGCCGGTATTTTTGGCCCGCAGGATTTCTATGGCACCGATGACGAAACCTGGGACAGATACTGGCAAACCAACGTCATGTCCGGCGTGCGCCTCTCCCGCGCCCTGCTGCCGGGCATGATCAGCAGCGGCTGGGGTCGCGTGGTGTTCATCTCCTCCGAGTCGGCGCTGAATATCCCTGCCGATATGATCCATTACGGCGTGACCAAAACGGCCCAGCTGTCGCTGGCGCGCGGACTGGCGAAGTTTGCCGCCGGTAGCGGCGTCACCGTCAACAGCGTGCTGCCGGGGCCGACCATGTCGGATGGCTTCGCCGCGATGATGCAGGATGAGATGGACAAAACCGGGAAATCGCTGGAGACGGTGGGCAAAGAGTTCGTGATGGCGAATCGCCCCAGCTCGGTGATCCAGCGTGCCGCTACCGTCGACGAGGTTGCCAACATGGTGGTGTACGTCTGCTCGATGCAGGCCTCTGCGACCTCCGGTGCCGCGCTGCGCGTGGACGGCGGCGTGGTGGACGATATCGTCTGATCCACCATGAAAAACGCCCCTCGCAGGAGGGGCGCTGTGGTTACTGAATGGCAACCGGCCACTGATTGAGTCGGATGCCGCGCTTCGGCGCGCTCTCCCCGAAATCCACCAGCACCGCTTTCACATCCGGGTCCATATACTCGGCGTTATCGTGCTCGACAATCACCACGCTGTTCTCCGGGATCTCATCCAGCAGATTTTGCAGCCGCGGGTTGTGCATAAAGGTGAGGTTCTGCTGGAAGCGCAGCACATAGTGATCGTCATAGCGCGTCAGCTGCAGCGCGTTGCGATGGCTTTTGTAGACGCTGTAGAGGATCTGCGTCGCGAGGCCGAGCGCGATCCCCGCCAGCATTCCGAACGCGATAATACCGCCGATGGTCACCAGGAACGGTACAAACTGCTGCGGCCCCATGCGCATCTGCTCGACGAACAGGCGCGGCGTCGCCAGCTTGTACCCGGTCCAGAGCAGCACGGCGGCAAGGCTTGCCAGCGGAATGATCGTCAGCAGCGAGCTGAACCACAGGCCGCACACCAGCAGCAAAATACCGTGAATGAAAATGGAGAGTTTGGTCTGCGCCCCGACGCTGACGTTCACTGAACTGCGCACGATCACCGCGGTGATCGGCATCGCCCCCGCGAGGCCCGCCGTCAGGTTACCGATGCCCTGGGCGAACATCTCTTTATTCGGCGACGGTGCCGGATGCTGCGGACGCAGCTTCTTGAGCGCTTCCTGGCTCAGCAGGGTCTCCAGGCTTGCCACCAGCGCCAGCGTCACCGCCACCATATACACCGCCGGATTCTGCCAGGCTTGCCAGTCCGGCCTCTCCAGCCCGGCTACCAGCTCGCCGATACTGCCGAACTCGGGCAGCTCAATGCGCGGCAGCTGGGTTGCCCACTGGGGGTTCAGATGCGGGATCAGCAGCGTCATCGCGCCGCCGGCTGCAACAGCGATCAGCGGACCGGGGATCCAGTTCAGCGCTTTGATGCGCTTCAGCGCTGGCGTGGTCCAGAGCCAGAGAATAATCAGGCCGCCGCCAGCGACCAGCATCGCCGGAAGCGAGATCTGGGTTTGTCCGGTGAACAGTTCGCGCAGGCTGCTGCTCTCCGCCGCGCCCAGCGCCACCGGCAGCTGCTGCATGATGAGCAGAATACCAATTGCCGCCAGCATGCCTTTGATAACGCTGCCCGGCACCAGTGAGATAAACCGCCCGGCACGCACCAGGCCGAGCACCAGCTGCAGCACCCCGGCCAGCACCAGCGCCAGTAAAAACGCGGAAAATGAACCGAGGCTCTCCACTGAGGCAACGACAATCGTCACCAGCCCGGCCGCCGGGCCGCTGACAGCGAAGCGTGACGGGCTTAACGCCGTTACCAGCAGACCACCGATGACGCCGGTTAACAGCCCGGCAAACGGCGGCAGTCCGCTGGCCTGAGCAATACCGAGGCACAGCGGCAGCGCCACCAGAAACACCACCAGACCGGCGGGAATGTCCTGACGCAGGGTTGCAAAATTCATGGTGTTTCTCCCTCTGCCGACTGTTCGACCAGGGTTTTCAGATGCCCGGTGGCGAGATCGTACACGCAACCGTACAGACCCAGCTCACGCCCTTCCTGCCACACCTGACGCACCGGGCCGCTTTGCGCCAGCAGCGCGAACTGCGACATCACGTTCGCCTCCACCAGTTGGTTGAGCGCGGTGGTTTCATCCTCCTCCTCGCAGGTGCGGATCCCGGCGGCGATACTGGCGCGCAGCTGGGTGATGCGCCGGGCCAGTGCCGACTCCTCCTCCGCCAGCGGGCTGTCCGGCAGCGCGATGGCTGCCTGCACCCCGCCGCAGCCGTAGTGGCCGCAGAGCACCACGCGCTCCACTTTCAGGTAGTGCAGAGCGTACTGCAGCACGCTCATGAAGTTATCGTCGCGGGTATCCACCATGTTGGCGATGTTGCGGTGGACAAACAGCTCGCCGGGATGCGAGCCGGTCAGCACTTCGGCCGGTACGCGGCTGTCGGAACAGCCGATCCACAGGGAATGGGGTTGCTGCTGATGAAGATATTTCTCGAAATATCCGGGGTCCCGCTGGCGACGCTGAAGCGCCCAGCTGCGATTTCTGGCTAATAACGGTTTCAGTGTGGTCACGGTGTGGCTCTCCTTAGGCAACTATTTCCACGCCCCGGCTGACATGCCAGACAAACATATCCCGGCCCGGACATTACGACGGAAAATAAGATGTAGCAGCTTCGGAGAAAAATTATCTCTGAGGAAAATCTGATAAAGAAAATTAATTAATTAGTGTCAATGAAGTGTCTGTTTTTATTAAAAGGAGGTAAATTCATCAGTCTGCTATTGCGCCGGCGCGGTAGTCTTTATTATAAATAAAAACAACATGTTAAATATTTATCAACCATAGGTTTTTCTTATTCGTTACTATAAAAGAGGCATCAGGTAAATTTTTGTCAATGCGCCTGAATTATCAGAATTACTAAATCATTATAGTAACTCAGGTTATTCGCTACATGGTAATTTAACCCGTAATTAAACATCAGTCATTATTTAATTGAGGATTATTCATGTTCAAGAAATATGCCTTTGGGTCGCTGGCCGCGGCAGTGTTATTAACCGGCCAGGCTCACGCTGCCAGCTATGGCGAAAACCTGGAGGGCTTCGATTATCCGTGGCCGCTGCAACATTTTGATTTCACCTCCCAGAAGCAGTCGCTGCGCATGGGCTATATGGATGTGAAACCGCAGAACGCCAACGGCAAAACCGTGGTGCTGATGCACGGCAAGAACTTCTGCGCCGCCACCTGGGAAGGCACCATCCGCGCCCTGACGGAAAAAGGCTATCGCGTGGTGGCCCCGGATCAGATTGGCTTCTGTACCTCGACCAAACCGCAGCAGTATCAGTACACCTTCCAGCAACTGGCAGATAACACCCATCAGCTGCTGGAGAAGCTGGGCGTTGAGCGCGCTATTGTAATGGGTCACTCCACCGGCGGCATGCTGGCAACGCGCTATGCCCTGATGTTCCCGCAGCAGACCGAGAAGCTGGTGATGGTCAACCCGATCGGGCTTGAGGACTGGAAAGCGAAAGGCGTGCCGTGGCGCAGCGTGGATGAGTGGTATGAGCGCGAGCTGAAAACCACTGCCGCAGGTATAAAAGCCTATGAGCAAAAGACCTATTATATGGGCCGCTGGAAGCCGGAGTACGACAAGTGGGTAGACATGCTGGCCGGGATGAACACCGGGCCGGGCAAGGAGATCGTGGCGTGGAACTCGGCGCTGATCTACGACATGATCGCCACCCAGCCGGTAGTATATGAATTCCCGCAGCTGAAAGTGCCGACCACGCTGTTTATCGGCACCGGAGACACCACGGCACCCGGCAGCGATACCGCGCCAGAGGCAGTGAAGAAAGCGGTAGGTAACTACAAAGAGTTGGGTAAAACGACGGCGAAAGCGATTCCGAACGCGACCTTGATTGAGTTTGACGGCATGGGGCATGCGCCACAGATGGAAGAGCCGGAGAAGTTTCATCAGATGCTGATCGACGATCTGGCAAAATAAAAAAAAGGCTGGCATTGCGCCAGCCAAAATTACTACTCAACACACACAAAAAATTAGCTTATCCGACGGTCCGCGACGCGGCGGGCCGTAATATAGTGATGCTGCCAGTAGCGGTTAGATAACATTGAAATCGTTACCCCCTTACTGCTTGAAGCATGAATAAATTCATCCCCTCCGATATACACCCCAACGTGGCGACGGTCTGGCCCGGTATTAAAGAACACCAGATCCCCCGGCTTTAATTGTTGCTGGCTGACCGATCTACCGCGGTGAATTTGCTCACCGGTAGTGCGCGGCAGCGAAAGATTAATCGAATCGCTGAAGATATGCTGCATCAGGGCCGAACAGTCGATGCCGCGGCGCGTGGTACCGCCAAAATGGTAGCGCGTACCTTTCCAGTTATTATATTGCTCAAGAATGCGTGACTTAATACTGGCATCGGCCAGTGATCCCTGCGGAATATAATAACTGCGTGCGGACGGATTAAAAAAATCGCCGTGCTTAATCTCTTTCGGTATTTCAAATGCCGAGGCAGATGATATAAAAGTAAAACCTAATAATGCGGAGACAATAATTTTAAACATAATAATACAGTGTGAGTGAGTGAGTTTTTCCTTACCGAATAAATAATGCGTGGTGCACTGTTGTTTTTGGAATGGGCGCAGTGTAAGAGCCGCTCACTTTTTCAGCAACTGAAAAGCGGTCCAAAAATAGAGCGCAATAAAAACGCCCGGACGGGGATACCGGTCCGGGCGCGTCAGAAACGCGCTGAGGGCCTCTGAGGGGGCCCGAATAGATGTTATGGCAGATGAGCGCTACCTCACCGTATTGAGAAGTGACGCTAATAATTCGCCAAAAGTGATATGTGACTCAATGATGTAATCGGTCGATACTTTATCGCGGATCTGAAAACAGTCCTCTTTCAGGCTATACACGAATACGGACATGCCATCTTCACCAATCACCAGTTTGTCGGTGAGGTTTGGATCAACGTAGATATCGTTATCGCGTGTATCAATGTTCCGAATATAAATATTTGACCATGCTAGTTCGCCACTCTCCGTCTGCGTCATTCCGTACAGGGTGAGTCCATTGTATTCAAGCCCGTCCATGATTTTAAGCATATCGGCGTAATCAGGGCGGCTTATTACCAGACGCTGAATATCTGAGTAAACACCGCGCTTCGTTTCATCCCATTCTGCTGGCGCAGGTTTGTACATTAAGTCAGCCATTGTGTCAGGCGTTACTGGGCTGGCTACCGGATAGTTATCGGAAACCATCAGAGTATTGAGGATGCCGATTATCTGATTTGTGTCGTTCATCGCGTGTTCACTTCCCTACAGGGTAAATTACGCCGTTCGGCGAAGGCCATAAAACGTTATTTCTGGCGTTGTATGGGAGATCTTTGGTGATTATCGCCTGTGCTTTTGATAGCGCTGAGTGATATGGCGAGTTTTGGATCAGTATCAGGTTGTCCAGGGCGTTTGTGCCACTATCATCGAGGGGGATTTTGTGGTGAACCTGCCAGCCGGACGGCACTTTACCATCAGCCAGGCGCACCAGATTGTTGGAATCAAACGTTGATAGTGCGTCTGGGTAAGCGGAAAGCGATTTGAGGAAGTTCGGGCGAACGGAACTGTTAAACTCCCCACGAAGCGCGGCATATTCAGCGCGGTCACGACGAACATAGTTCAGTTCTGACACGCTCACATCTTCAAGCAGAACGTGTGCCTTTTTGTATTTTCCCAGATAACTTGCCAATTCTTCTGCTGCCATCGGGTTACGTATAACCAGCAGTGAAGCCGCAGCTACCATCATCCCGAATGTTGTTTCGTTCAGAACGCCGTCGTACCCCTTCACCGCATCGCCGCCCAACTGTTCGGCTGTCTTCCTGAACCCCTCAATATTGCCGTTATAGATACCGCCAGCGGCCAGCAGTCGTCCGGATGCTTTGCTGTTGATGGTTTTTGCCGATTGGGCATGCTGAGCTGGTTCAGCAGGGCGGCTGTAGAATACCGGGCGTGTCACTTCATGAGAAATGAGATAGCTAAGCCGGGAATGAAGGCCTAATGGAAGGTCGCTGCGCAGGTCTCCTGATGAAGTCTGCACTCCCGATATTTCGGTCCCTCTCATGGTTTGCCGCAGTAAAACAGTTTTTCCTGATTGTATATCGGCCAGGGCATCCCTGTATGCCATCCATGGATGGTTGTAATGGTACTGGCGATAAGGGTCGACAACGCGGCTGTAGCCTGGCGGTAAATCCCATTCCCTGATGATACGATCTTGCCTGGCCGTATCGGCTAAATCACGGAAAGCCGCATCAGGGTGGCGGATGTATGGAATGTCATCAAGATAGAGCTCATCACGTGATTTTACACGGTAGTCGTGAAGCATAAATATCCCTTTATGCTTGTGGTTTTCGACATTATTTTGCATCAAGAAAACAGGCAAGCTTATGATGCCTGTCATTTTTTCGAGCCGTGATCTCCACCTCTGTCAACGAAAAAACCACCCGGCAAGGTGGCTTTTTCGAAGGTTCGCAAGAGTTGACGCTCTTTGAAGTGCGGTAACTGACATGGAGGAGCACAGTCACCAAAACTGTCCTTTCAGCGTAGCCTTATCGCACCCGAAACCTCAAGACTCTCCTCCTCTAAATCTGGTGCCAGTGGCGCTTTGTCGTGTCTGCCAGGGTGGAATCAAGAGAATATTTACCTGTTCAGGCGCGGCAGTCGATGACCATACGGCCTTTTACCTTACCGTCGAGCAGATCGCTTGCCAGCGCAATGGCCTCAGACAGCGGCGCGGTGCGGCTGATTTTTTCCAGCACCTCACGGGGCAGCAGCGCGCAGGCGTCTTTCCAGGTGTCGATGCGTTTTTGCTGGCTGACCATCACGCTGTCGATACCTTTGAGCGTCACGCCGCGCAGGATGAACGGCGCCACGCTGGCCGGTAAGTCCAGCCCCTGCGCCATGCCGCAGGCGGCGACCACGCCATCATAGTGGATGCCGGCACAGACGTTAGCCAGCGTGTGGCTGCCGACGGTGTCCACCGCCGCCGCCCAGCGCTCTTTCTGCAGCGGCTTGCCGGGATTGCTCAGCTCGTTGCGATCGATAACCTCGCTGGCCCCCAGCGCGCGCAGCGCATCTGCCGTCTGCTCTACGCGCCCGGTCGAGGCCACCACCTGATAGCCCAGCGCATGAAGCAGTACCAGCGCACAGCTCCCCACGCCGCCGTTAGCACCGGTAACCAGCACCGGGCCATCTTCCGGTTTCACACCGTGCTGGCGAATGGCATTGACGCACAGCATGGCGGTGAACCCGGCGGTGCCAATCGCCATCACCTGCTGCGCGTCCGCGCCCTCGGGCAGCGGCACCAGCCACTCAGCCTTGACCCGCGCTTTACCCGCCAGTCCGCCCCAGTGTTTTTCGCCGACGCCCCAGCCGGTGAGCAGTACTTTTTGCCCAACGGCGTAATCCGGGTGCGAACTCTCAGCGACCGTGCCGGCAAAGTCGATGCCCGGCACCATCGGAAAGGCGCGCACGATGGGGCCACGGCCGGTGATCGCCAGCGCGTCTTTATAGTTGATAGAGGAAAAGTCGATATCCACGGTGACATCACCGGCGGGCAGCGCGTCATCGTTTAGCTCGGTCAGCGTGGAGGTATAGCCGTCGCCGTTTTTATCAATCAGTACACACGTAAACATACGAACTCCTGCAGTAAATTGCGTTACTCACGAAAACGGGAATTATTCACCGAACGCATGATAAGGGTTTTGATCAAAAAGGGTTTTCGCCCCCTGAATGACCTGGTAACGCGAATAAAAAAGCCCTGCCCTGAGTGTATCGGACAGAGCCTGAGGAGCAAGTTTCACGGTACGTGAGCGGAAACCGCCCCGCCTGCTGCGGGGCTGGATAAATCAGGCGACGAAGCGATCCACCAGTTTCGCCATCGCCGCCGACTGGCCGTCGAGCATCTGGCTGGCGCTGGCTGCCTGGGAGACCAGGGCGGCATTCTGCTGGGTCACCTGTTCGAGTTGATTCAGCGCCAGATGTACCTGAGAGACGCCGAGCGACTGCTCGCTGGCCGCCTGCGCAATATCGCTGACGAACTGCTTCATCATCCCGGTATTGTCTGCGGCAGCTTTCAGCGCGGTATTGGAGGCCGACACCCGCGCTACGCCCTCGCTGATTTTTTCCATGTTGTGATCCACCAGTTCGCGGATCTGACTGGCTTCCCGGGCGCAGCGCTGGGACAGATTGCGCACTTCGCTCGCCACCACCGCAAAGCCTTTACCCAGCTCACCGGCTCGGGCTGCTTCAACCGCAGCGTTCAGCGCCAGCAGGTTGGTCTGGAACGAGATGTCGTCGATGGATTTCACGATGCGGCCAATCTGCTCGCTGGAGGTGCGGATATCCGCCATGCTCTGGCTGGCCTCGCTGGACACGCGGTTGGCTTCCAGCACGTCGCGCTCCATCGCCTGCGTCAGGCGTTCGGCTTCGCTGGCGTTATCGGCGGTCTGATTAATGGCGGTGGAGATCTGCTCCATGCTGGAGGCGGTTTCGACAATCGACGCCGCCTGCTCGTCGGTGCGCTGGGCCAGATCCTGATTTCCGGCGGCGATATCGCTGCTGGCGCTGCGCAGCACACCGGCACCGGATTTGATCTCCTGCACGATGTGCTGAATGTTTTCGATCGACTGGTTATAAGCGCGGTTCAAGGCCGACAGCTCATCGCTACCCGGCACGTCCAGGCGACGGGTCAGATCGCCGTCCATCTCGTTAATGGCCCTGAGCGTACCGGTAAGCTGAAGATGAATACTGCGGGCAACGACAACTGCAAACGTCAGCGCTATCAGTAATGCAATCAGGCTGATAGCCAGATAAGACTGCCAGTCGATGCGCGCCTGGTGCGCAAGACGGGCGGCATGGGCCTGCAGGGTATCAGCAACGCGGTTCTCCACCTTGCGCAGCGTTTCGATGCGCTGCGTCTGGGCAGTAAACCAGTCACCAGGGTTGACACCAAAATCACCTTCCGCCGCCTTACTGAAGGCCGCCGCACGCAGATCCAGCGCCCGGGTTGCGTCCGCGGAATCCAGTGCGCTGTTCAGATCGGCGATCTGCTGCGCGGTGCTGAAGCGACGGGCGGCGATAAGCCAGGCTTCCTGTTTGCCCACCACGTCGCTGAACAGGCGGAACTGCCCGTCACCGAAACGACCCGCCGAGAAAATGTTCGACAGCAGAGCACGCTCCACGCCCGCCTGCTCTTTCAGGTTAAGCAAACTGTAATAGGCCGCCAGCTCGTTAACCATGGCCCCGGAGGTAGTTAGCTGCCCCATGCCGCCGACAAAATTAAGGACGCCGGCGATGGTCTGGGTATAAAACTGAATCGCTGCCGGCGTATCAATCGATAAGCCCGCGATCGCCGTACGCGTAGCGCTGAGTGACTGAATATGTTGATTAAATATTTTTACCGTGGCGGCAATATCGCCGGTTAATATTGCGCTGTCAGTAGCAGACAGCGTGTTATTAAAGGTGGCTAACGCGGCGTCGGTTATTTTTTGCTGAGCGGTTAATTCGCTGCGAAATTGCTCCCCTTTGGCACCTAAATATCCGGCGCTCATGCCGCGTTCACGTTGCAACTCATGAACCACATCCCCGGCGCTGCGCGCCAGCGCGGTCAGCTGGCTGATGGTATGCATCTGTTGCTCGCTCTGAATACGGCTGAGCATACCGGAGCCGGCAAACCAGCACAGCGCGATAAGCAACGGCATCAGCGCAAGAAATAACTTCATCTTCATTGAAATACGATAAATCCACGACATACGTTACACCTTATTAACCTTACTGAATAAGGGGTATATCGGTTAATTCCCGTATAACCTTTACGCTTATTCCGTTATGAATAGCGGTGTCGTTATACGAATCACGATGCATTAACCATAATTAATTAAAGGTTAATAATTATAAAGAGGTAGGCTGCGATTAATGGGAAGGGAAATAACGTATTGCCCGCGCGAGTTGGCGGGCAAGAGAGTTTACGCGCTTGCCAGCGCCTCTGCGCAGGCTGCTGCTGACGCCCAGGCCCACTGGAAGTTATAGCCGCCCAGCCAGCCGGTGACGTCCACCACTTCGCCAATAAAATAGAGACCCGGCACGTTACGGGCTTCCATAGTGCGCGACGACAGCTCATGGGTATCGACTCCGCCCAGCGTTACCTCTGCGGTGCGGTAGCCTTCGGTGCCGTTAGGCTGTACGCGCCAGTTTTGCAGGGCATCCACCAGCGCGCTCTGCTGGCGCACGTTGAGCTGTTTGAGTGACACATCCGGGAACTGCTCAGGATGAAGCAGCATCAGGCACTCCACCAGCCGCTTCGGCAGATGCTGAGCGAGGGTGTTTTTCAGGCTCTGGTTAGG
>Ga0209371_1000764_pt1 | contig 26747 bp, 21 predicted proteins | sample AgamicAtAmrz_FD_187165 | JGI IMG/M metagenome (GOLD analysis project Ga0209371, IMG submission 187165) | Agave microbial communities from Guanajuato, Mexico - At.Am.rz (SPAdes) (version 2) | ecosystem: Host-associated > Plants > Roots > Rhizosphere | place: Guanajato, Mexico | collected 2012-06-07
ACCCTGGAGGATGGGTTTTGCCATATCCGGGATCTCATCTGTCCCAATCGCAATTGACGTACTCGCGCGGCGACTAAAGTTTTCGAAGCCATGCGGGAACAAAGCTGGATATTTAGGGCGGGAGAGCCGGCTTGTTTGGTGCAGCGATATCCCCACCAAGGGATTAGGCGCGGCAAAGACTACTCCGCTTGTGATTTCTGAACCGAAAGATTTTCCTGAAATTCTTCATTTTGCGCTGATCCCGTCCATGGTGCTGGCTTTGTTTCAACCTTGGTGGCTGTGAGAATCGATGGGGTGAACCCCCGCTTCCTGCCGCGCGCGCCAAAATTTGCCGAAAACCGTGAATGATTAGAAGAATTTTGCTTTTCGGATCTCCGCTTCTGTGTTTCTTATAATGCTTAAATAGAATTTTTAACGCTCATTAATTCAGAAATAACATGATGGAAGATCGCAAAACCGACGCAGTGTCTGTGAATGCGGGCGGCTTGCCGGCGCTGGAGGCGAGGCTTGCGCGGGAACTCGCCCTGCTTGAGCGACCGGCAAAGCCGTGGGTGCCACGCACCTCTCTCAACGGCTCTGAAGTGCTTGACGTCGCCGTCATCGGTGCCGGGCTTTGCGGGCTGACCGCGCTTGCCGCTCTTTCATTTGCCGGGATCGACAATGTCAGGGCTTTCGACAGGGCGCCCAGCGGGCGGGAAGGCCCATGGGTGACCAGCGCGCGCATGGAGACATTGCGCACCCGCAAGGAACTGGCCGGGCCGGCGCTCGGCGTGCCCTCCCTGACATTCCGCGCATGGTTCGAGGCGCAGTTCGGCGCGCCTGCCTATGAGGAGATGGGGCTGATAGCGCGTGAAGCCTGGATGGCCTACATGGTCTGGTATCGCACTGTGCTGGCGCTGCCGGTGAGCAACGATACCGAACTTGCCGGTCTAGTTTTGCGCGAGGATGGCCTGCTCGCTCTCGATTTTGTTGGGCCGGAAGGTCCTGCCAGGGTTCTGGCGCGCCGGGTGATCCTGGCGACGGGGCTCGATGGTCTCGGTGCGCCGCGCCTGCCGGATGTGGCGAAAACGGTTCCCGCCCGCTTCGTGCGCCATAGCGGCGATGTATTCGATGTGAGCGCATGGCGTGGCAAGCGCGTCGCGGTGGTCGGTGCCGGGGCTTCGGCCATGGACAATGCGGCCGCAGCGCTGGAAGCGGGGGCCGCCCGTGTCGATCTTTTCATTCGCAGGCCTGATATCCCCCGGGTCGAAAAATTCGGCGGTATCGCCAGTCTCGGCATGACCCACGGTTATATCGGCCTGCCCGATGCCGACCGCTGGGCCTTCATGGTCGAGGCGGAGCGCACACAAATCCCGCCGCCGCGCCACAGCGTCCTCCGGGTCTCGCGCCACGACAATGCCTTCTTCCACCTGGGCAGTCCCGTTCTCACCCTGACGGAAGCGGGCGATGCGGTGGAAATCGAGACCCCGAAGGGGCGTTATTTCGCCGATCTCATCATTTTCGCCACCGGCTTCGATGTCGATTTCGCCCGGCGGCCGGAATTTGCCGCGCTGAACGACCGTGTCCTGCTCTGGCGCGATGCCTATCAGCCGCCCATCGGGCAGGAGAATGACGCGCTGGGGTCCTATCCCTATCTCGGGCCGGCCTTCGAGTTTCTGCCCAAACCCGATATTCCGGCCGCCGAGGCGGAGGCGATTTCCCGCATCCATTGCTTCGCCTATCCGGCAGTCCCATCCCACGGGAAAATCACCAGCGGCATTCCGGCCATAAGCCCGGGGGCGGAGCGGCTGGCGCAGGGCATCGCGCGGTCTCTCTTCGTCGAAGATCGCGCCCGTCATTTCGATACTTTCATGAACCACGACGCCGCTGAAATCACCGGCGAGGAATGGCGCGATGCGGACGCGCAGGACAGGATCAAGGAGCATGCCAATGGCTGAAGCGGCGCTGAAACTGGAGATATTTTACGGCATTTCTTCGCCATGGGCCTATTTCGGCGCACCACGGGCCGTCGAAGTCGCCCGCACACATGGCGCCGCAATCGTGCTGCGGCCCATCCGCATCATCGAGGCCAATGGCGGAATTCCGCTGCGCAGCCGCCCGGATGCCCGGCAGAGCTATCATGCCGTGGAACTGGACCGGTGGCGTCGATATCTCGACATGCCGCTCAACCTGACGCCGAAATTTTATCCCTGCGCCACCATCGAACGCGCTGCCCAGCTCATCATCGCTGCGCAGAAGGCCGGGCTCGATGCGATCAGCCTGTCCTTCGCCATCCAGCGCGCCTTGTGGAGCGAAGAGCGTGACATTGCCGATCTCGAGACGCTCCGCGCCATCGCGCAGGCGGTTCTCGGCTCGGAAGGTGCGGCCCTCGTGCGCGATCCGCAACGGCAAGACATCGTGGCGGAATGGCAGGGAAATCTCGCCGAAGCCGAACGCCTCGGGATTTTTGGGACGCCCACTTATGTGGTGAATGGCGAACTCTTCTGGGGGCAGGACCGTCTGGAATTCGTGAGCCGCGCGCTCGCTGCCCTGAAACATCAAATTTCATCATCCGCAGTGAGGACATCCGCATGACCGATGCCGCAAAACTTCACAATGAGGCCATCGTCATCGACGGTCTGCAGACCTGCCAGTGGAGCAGGCCCATATTCGAGGACATGCGCGCCGGCGGCCTTACCGCCGTCAATGTCTCCAGCGTGATCTGGGAAAACTTTCGCGAGGGCATCGGTTATGTCAGCGAATGGAAGCGTTTCCTGCGGGAAAACGACGACCTGATCCGCCCGGTGCGCACGGTTGCCGATATTCATGCGGCCAAGGCCGAAAACAGGACCGGCATCATCATCGGCTGGCAGAACACCTCGCCGCTCGAGGACAAGCTGGATTACGTCGAGATTTTCAAGGATCTCGGCGTCGGCATCATGCAATTGACCTACAATACCCAGAATTATTCCGGTGCCGGTTACCTCGAAGAAAACGACAGCGGCCTGACCGGCTTCGGCCGCGAGGTGCTGGCGGAGATGAACCGCGTCGGCATGCTCTGCGATCTGAGCCATGTCGGTGACAAAACGACGGCGGATGTCATCGACCGCTCGCAAGCGCCGGTCTGCATCTCGCATGTGCTGCCGCGGGCGCTGCGCGACGTGAAGCGCAACAAGCCGGATGAACTCTTCAAGGCCTGCGCGGAAAAGGGCGGCATCATCGGCATCAGCCTTTTTGCGCCGGGACTTGCGGCCGGAAACGACGCCACGGTCGAGGATTATCTCGATGCCATGGCCTATGTCATCGATCTCGTCGGCGAAGATCACGTCGGCATCGGCACGGATTTCTCGCAGGATCGGCCGCGCCCCGGCCCCTGGCAGCTCTGGGCTAACCGCGACAAGGGCACGGCCCGCACCCTGACGGAATTCGCGACGGTCAAGATTTCCAAGCCGAAGGGCATCGAGCGCATCGGCGAGGTGCCCAACATCACCGCCCGCATGCTGGCGCGCGGCTGGAGCGAAACGCTCGTCCTCAAACTTCTCGGCCAGAACTGGCTGCGTGTGCTGGATGCCGCCTGGCGGCCCGCAAACTGACAATATCAAAAACAAACGGAGGCAATTGAAATGAAAAATGCTCATCAGCGCCGCAAGGCCGCTCTCGTCGTCGGCATCGTTGCCGCCGGGATCGCATCGCTCTCGGGAACCGTCTTCGCACAGGATGCGACGAAGGGCACCGTCAACATCGTCGGTTTCTCCGGCGTCTTTGCCGATAACTATCAGAAATTCATCATCGACGCCTTCAAGGCCAAACATCCGGGCATCGAGGTGAATTATCAGCAGAGCAAGAATTCGGCCGAAACGCTGGCGCTTCTCACCCTTCAGCGCGCCGAGCCGAAGGTCGACGTCGCCCTGATCGACGTTTCTGTGGCGATCAAGGCGAACAAGGAAGAGCTGTTCACGAAGCTCGACGCCGCCAGGGTGCCGAACCTTGCCGAACAGCCGGAATGGGCGCGCATCGACGGTGACCGCGCCGTCGCCTTCTCGCAGGACAATCTCGCCATTCTCTACAATACCGACGCGGTGAAGGAGCCGCCGACAAGCTGGGCCGATCTCGCCGATCCGAAATACAAGGGAAAGATCGCAGCCAAGCTTTCCGATACGCGCGGCGTCATTCTGCTGCCGATCCTCACCAAGCTGAAGGGCGGCGACTACAAGACCTCCATCGATCCGGCCATCGATTTCCTGAAGGAGGTTGCGCCGAGCGTCTCGACCTTCGAACCTGCGCCGGATTGTTATGCGGTGGTGCAGAGCGGCGAAGTCGATCTTTCCATCTGCTGGAACGGCCGCGCGCAATATCTGCACGACACGCAGGGCGGCAAGATCGGCATTGCCCTGCCGAAGGAAGGCTCCATCGGCCAGACGAACACGATCGGTCTGGTCGAAGGCTCCGCCAATAAGGAGGCTGCCGAACTCTTCGTCAATTATGCGCTGAGCGCCGAGGCGCAGGCGACCTTCGCCGAAAAGAGCTTCTACGGTCCGGTCAACAGCAAGGTTTCCCTGAGCGAACCCGTCGCTGCCCGCATCTATGGCAGCAAGGAAGCCCAGGCCGCGCAGTCTTCCCTCGACTGGAACTTCGTTGCGGACAAATATTCGGCGTGGATACAGCGGATCAACCGCGAGGTCATCGCGGCGAATTGAGACAGGAAGCAGAGGACGCCATGGCCGATCATCATGTCGAGATCGACAATCTCGTGAAGACCTATCCGGGCGCCCTCAAGCCCTCCGTGGATCACGTCAGCCTTTCCCTGCCGCGCGGGGAAATGCTGGCGCTGCTGGGGCCTTCCGGCTGCGGCAAGACGACGATCCTGCGCATGATCGCCGGCCTCATTCCGGTAACCTCGGGTGAAATCCGGCTGGATGGCCGCGATATTTCCGCAACCCCGGTGCACAGGCGCAATATGGGCATGGTCTTTCAGGCCTATGCCCTGTTTCCGCATATGAGTGTCGCCGAAAACATCGCCTTCGGGCTGGAAATGCGCGGCATCGCTAAGTCCGAGCGCAAGGAGCGGGTGGAAAAAGCGCTCGATCTGGTCAAGCTTTCCGGTTTCGGCGAAAGGCGTGTCTCCCAGCTTTCCGGCGGCCAGCAGCAGCGGGCGGCGATTGCACGCTCTCTCGTCATCGAACCCGCTCTGCTGCTGTTCGATGAGCCGCTTTCCAATCTCGATGCCAAGCTGCGCGACGAGATGCGCGATGAAATCCGCGATATCCAGAACCGCACCGGCGTCACCAGCATTTTCGTCACCCATGATCAGGACGAAGCCCTGTCCATGGCCGACCGGCTCGCCGTCATGTCCGAAGGCCGGCTGGAGCAGATCGGCACGCCGCGCGAGATTTTCGATAGGCCAAAAACGGATTTTGTCGCCTCCTTCATTGGCGCCGGCTCGTTCCTTGCGGGCACCGTGGTTGCGCCGGGACGCGCTGAGATTCCCGGTCTCGGTTTCCTGCATTTCTCGGGCGCTGTCCCGGTCGGCCGACAAGCGCGGTTTCTGGTTCGCCCGCATCGCTTTCTCCTTGGCGATGGCGTCAATGCTTTTTCCGGCATCGTCGAGCATGTCACCTATCGCGGTCAGATGCTGACGCTCGGCGTGCGCGCGGGCGATCATCGCCTTCAGGTCGATCTGCCCACCCATGCCGCCGCTCTGCCGGCAAAGGGGGAGCGCGTGACATTGTCGGTTGCGCCGGAGGATGTGACGCTGATCGGGGAGGCGGCCTGATGGCGGTGGCAAGCCATGCTTCCGGCGGCGGCACGTCGCATCGCGGCGTTTTGCTTCTCCTGCTTCTGCCGGGCCTCATAGCACTGCTGACGACGTTTCTGTTGCCGCTCATCTGGCTGGTGCGCGCCTCATTCGCATCCTCGTCCATGGCCGCCCTTCGCGGCGGTGACTGGACGCTCGAATCCTACAGGACCGTGCTGTTCGACCCGTTTTACTGGAAGATTGCCTGGAACACGCTTTATCTCGGCGTGAATGTCGCCATTTTCGCGGTCGTCCTTTCCTATCCCATCGCGCTTTTTCTGGCCCGCACCCAAAGCCGCTGGCGCGGGGTGCTGACGGCACTTGCCGTTGCGCCGCTTCTCACCTCCTCGGTGGTGCGCACCTATGGCTGGATGGTCATTCTGGGGGACCGGGGCGTCATCAATACGGCGCTGCAATCCTCCGGGCTTACGGACGGCGTCATCCGGCTGACCAATAATTATTTCGGTGCCACCGTCGCGCTGATCGAAATCCTGATGCCCTATGCGATCCTGGCGATGCTGAGCGGTTTCGGCCGGCTGAACACGCAGCTGGAGGAAGCCGCCGCCATGCTCGGCGCAAACCGCCTGCGCGTCTTCACCCGCATCGTGCTGCCGCTTTCGCTGCCCGGCGTTCTCACCGCAGCCCTTCTCGTCTTCGTCCTGGCGATTTCCTCCTTCGTCACGCCGCGCCTGATGGGCGGCGGCCGTGTCTTCGTCATCGGCACGGAGGTTTACAATGAAGCGACGGTGACGCTGAACTGGCCGCTGGCGGCGGCGCTTTCGGTGCTGCTGCTCGTGCTGTTCGGCAGCGTGATCGTGATTTATCAGCGCGCCATGCGCGCGCTTGAGACGTGAGGCCGGCCATGGACGCAAAATTCGGACGCTTCGCCCACGCGCTTCTGCTGACGCTGCTCTATCTGTTTCTTCTGGCGCCGATCATCGTCGTCCTGATAATTTCTTTCGATACGCGGCAATATCTGGCCTTTCCGCCGGAAAGCCTGTCCTTCGGCTCCTATGTCAAGGTTTTCGCCAATGCCAAATTCATCGGCGCCTTCTGGCGCAGCCTCGGCATCGGCCTGCTTGTCGGTTTCGTCTCGATCTTTGCCGGGCTGCTTCTGTCGCTGGCGCTGTCGCGGCACGAATTCCGCGGTAAGGGCGCGATCAATTTCCTCATCCTCGCCCCCTTCCTCGTACCGCATATCGTGCTCGCCGTCGGCGTGATGCTGGTGCTCGGGCCGCTTGGCCTGCTCGACAGCTATACCGGCATTTTCCTCGCCCATCTCGGCATCACCACGCCCTATACGGTGCGCACCATCACCATGAGCCTGATGGCGGTGGATCGCCGTATCGAGGAGGCGGCGCGTGTTCATGGCGCATCGCCGGCCATGGTGCTGTGGCGCATCACCCTGCCGCTGGTCCGGCCCGGCCTCATCGCCGGTGCGGTCATCGCCTTCCTGATTTCTTTCGATGAGGCGACGATCTCGCTCTTCATCGTCTCGGTCAAATCCTCGACGCTGCCGACGGAAATCTATCACTATCTGGAATATTCCACCGATCCGCAGATTGCCGCCCTGTCCGTCATCCTCATCCTGATTTCGGTCATCGTCGTGGTGGCGGTCGAGCGGCTGATCGGGCTGCGCAAGGTGCTGTGACATGACGATGGTGAAAGTGGCTGCCGGTACATTGCAGGGCAGTCTGGAAAACGGAGTTCACGCCTTTCTCGGTGTGCCCTATGCCGCGCCCGTCACGCCCGAACGCCGCTTCGAAGCGCCGCAGCCCGTGTCGCCATGGCAGGGCGCGCGGGACGCCACCCGGCTTGGCCCCGTCTGCCCGCAAATTCCCACTTACGGCCCGGTGGGCACCGCCGCGACCTCGAAACTGGCCTTCGGCGAGGATTTCCTCATCGTCAATATCCGCACGCCCGATCCCGCGGGCAGGGCACCGGTGCTGTTCTGGATCCATGGCGGCGGTTATGCGGTCGGTTCGGCCAATGAGCCGGTGCTGCAGAGCGGCGCTTTTGCGGCAAGCGGCATCGTTGAGGTCACGGTCAATTACCGGCTTGGCGCGCTCGGTTTCCTTCATCTTGAAGGCAGGCCCGACAATCGCGGTCTGCTCGATCTTGTCGCCGCACTCGAATGGGTGCGCGACAATATTGCCGCCTTCGGGGGCGATCCGGACCGGGTGACGCTGGCCGGGCGTTCGGCGGGTGGCTTTGCCGTTGCGGCGCTGATGGCCATGCCGGGCGCGCAGGGGCTTTTCCACCGGGCGATGCCACAAAGCGGCGCAAGCACGGGTGTCGCTTCGATGGATGATGCCGCGAAGCTGACGCGCCGGTTCGTGGCCGCCGCCAATGCCGATGAGACTTCGCTGGCGGCCCTGCCCATGCACCGGCTGCTCGAAATCCAGCGCGATCTCTGCAACCAGTCCTATGAGCAGCATGATTTTGCCCGTGACGGCGCAGCTTCGATTCTGGGCGTGCCCTTCGTTCCCGTCATCGATGGGGTAAGCCTGCCGGAACATCCGGAAACTGCCGCACGCGAAGGCCGCACCGCCGCCGTGCCGATGATGATCGGCTGCACGACGGGAGAATATGTGACCCATGCGACAGCGCAGCCGAAAATGGATTTCGCGCTTTGCGCGGAATTGCTGCATGAGCGGGTTCTGTCGCGCGGCCTCACCGGCTCCCTTATTGTCGAGCGTTATCGCAGGGCGCTGCCGAGCCACAGCCCGCGCGGCATCTGGCGCGCGGTTGCCGGCGATCTCGTCTTCCAGCTTCCGGCGATCCGGTTCGCCGGGCTGCATGCCCGTTTCAATCCGGTCTATAAATATCTCTACGGCCCGCTGGAGGCCGATGAATTGGGTGCGCCGCACGGGGCGGAGGTCGGCTCGGTCTGGTATCGCGATGGTTCGAATGGCCGCGAACTGCCCGAGCGTCAGCGGGTGGCGGATGCGGGCTTTGCAAGAGCGATCCACGAGCTGTGGGCCTCCTTCATAAAGGACGAACGGCCCCGTGCCCCGAGTGGTGAGTGGCTGCAATATCGTGCCGAAAAGCCAATGGTTCTGCGGGCGGGTCCGGCCGGGTTTGGCGCTACTCCCGATCCTTTTGACGGGCGCGAGGCGCTTTGGCTGCCGGCTGGCCATGAAGATCGCGGGCCGGTATAGCGCTTGGTGACGATGAGGCAGAAACACAGGTCTTGAACACAGGTCTTGGGGCGGAGTGGAAAATGGCGTCTGACTATCTCGATACGCGGCAGCTCGAGGCTTTCGTGGCCGTGGTTTCGATCGGCAGCATCACCGGCGCGGCCAAGGCGCTGGGCAAGTCGCAACCCGTCGTGACGCGTCTCATTCAGGATCTGGAGGGCGAGATCGGCTTCGCGCTGCTGCATCGCAATGGCCCCCGCATCACGCCCACCGAAAAGGGGGTGGCCTTTTTCGCGCAGGCGGAACTGTTTCTTGGCGGCCTCAGAACCATCAGCGAAAGCGCAAGGCGCATTCAGGCCGCGCGCCGCACGGCTATCGAGGTCGCCTCCATTCCGGCGATCGCCGCAAGTCTCCTGCCACGGGCGCTCGCGGCCCTGCCGGCCGACCGGTTTCCCGATCACGTGCATCTCCAGAGCATTTCTTCGGAAAATGTCGTGCAGGCGGTGATGGCGGGCACGGCCGATCTCGGCGCCGTCAGCCTTCCGCTCGACAATCCCGGTGTCGACATTCACTGGCTGGGGGAAGTGCCCTGCGTGGCCGTGGTGGCGGAGGATCATCCACTGGCCCGGAAGGCGGTCATCTCCGCCGAAGATCTTGCCGGAAACCGGCTTATCGCTTCGGCAAACCCCTTCCGCCTGCGCATGCGGATCAATGACGTGCTTTCCGGCCTCGGTGTCGACCTTTCCTCCGTGATCGACAGCAATGCGACCTATGTTTCCCTTTCGCTGGCGCGCATGGGTCTCGGTGTCGCAATCGTCGAATCGATCACGCTCTGGGGTCTGCCGGTGGAGGGTGTCCGCGTCATACCGCTCTCATTCCACATCCCGTTCCAGTGGGGTCTGGTCACGGCCGCCGGCCGGCCGGTCATCTTCGAAGTGGAACAGCTCGTGGCCACCGCAAAGCGGCTGGTGGCGGATATTCCGCAGGCGGTTGTCTATGATAAAATATCGCAAATTCAGTCATTCGATTGATTTATGCGGCTGGTTCCCTGCAAGACACCTCTAAAAGCATCGCCTTCAGTGGCGAGGGACAGCATGCGGCGGCTTGGGAAACTCCACCTCCAATCCCGCCATTCGGCATCATTTGCATCAGCGTAAGGACCGGAAAGATGAGCGGCACACCTGCCAAAGTCCCGGTCCCAAGAAAACTGGCGAGCACCACAATGTTGCCGACCTATGTCGAATCCTGGCGAGTTATCCAAGGTGCGCGCGCCTGACATTTGCGGTCCGCGCCGACACTGGTGACTGGCTTGCGAGAATGAGGCAACATCACCCCGGACGTTCCGGGCCGTCTTTAGGCACAGTTTCCTGATCGGACCGAGCACTCAACGCAGCCACCTCCGTCTCTAAGATTTTCCAGCGCGATCAGATAGTCTCCATGCAGGTCGTCGGCGCGTAGGATGGCTTCCTCCCACATCTGCCATTTTTCTCGAAACCGCTTAAACATTTGAAGCCCATGGTAAATCGGCGCTTGCATGGCTTGGGCCTGAACTCGATTGTTTCCAGGGCACATTCCAGTCACCCTGCTGTGCCTTGCTCCTAAAGCCTTCCTCAAACCATGTAACCGTGACCGGGTGAAGGGTTTTCTGGTCTGCGTAGGTTGATCATTGCGCCCACACTGCAGTTCGCTTCCCATCGAGAGTTCGATATTTCTTTTGAATGTTGCGGAGGGGCGAGTTTACAGCGCGAACTCGGGCGGAAGCGGAAATCAGTCGCAAGCTCTAAAAACAAGATTGTAAGAAACGACACCGAATATGATATTTCGCAATGCAAGTGGATGGTTGGAACCATCGACGTCTTTCCCGGAACGCTTTTGCGCTGCGGTTTGAAATAGGCCGCTTTGGCCGTCGGCCGTAAGAGATTTGAGTAAAGCATGGGTCGGTTGCGATGTCGCAGGTAAGGATGGGTGCGTGCCCCCTCAACCAGAATTTACGAACTATAAAAATAGCCGCCCTGATGGGCGGCTATTTTGTTTTCGGGTCAGCAAATTCTTGCTTTAACGTTCGCAAGCTATAGCGCGGCGATCAGTATGTGACGCGGGCGACAATCAACATGATACCTCTCATCTAGGTTGTCGCCCGCGCCACAAACTGATCGCCGCGCAGCAAGCCAAGCGCCCCGCCATGCAAGCCAATCAACCCGTACTTCACTGGGTATCCCTAGCCAAACAAGCTGCTGTTTTTCTGGCTGGCACTCACGACGGAGTTCATTTGATGCCGAAACCGAGGCGACGCAATGTCTGGCTCAGTTCCGCGCGGCCCTTCAGCGCGGCGGCGTTCTCCACACGCTGTGCGATGGGCGCCGTCCAGCCGTTTTGCGGCAGGCCCTGTTTTTCCTGAAACACCTTCAAGACCTCATCGTAAGAATTGAGATCATTGCGTGCCGGTTCCGAATAGGTTTCATGAAACAGAATGGATGATTGCGGCAGGCGCGGTTTGACGTCGGTTTTCACCGCCGGGTCGGGATAGCCGACCGTGAGGCCAAAGACGGCCACCGTCTCGGGGGGAAGATTCAGTTCGCGGGACACGTCCTCCGGTCTGTTGCGAATACCGCCCACGTAGCAGGAGCCAAGCCCGAGTGAATCAATTGCGGCAACAGCATTCTGCGCTGCCAGCGCCGCGTCGATGGCGCCGATCAGGAAGCTTTCCAGATAATTCAGTCCTTCTCCCTTGTTCCCTTGGTTTGAAGCGACCGTGCGCAGCCGCTTCAGGTCGATAAGCCAAATGAGGAAAACAGGTGCGTCCTTTATATGGGCGTTGCCGCCCGTGAAGCCCGCCAGACGTGCCTTGCGGTCCTTGTCCTGCACCGCCACCACGCTCCACGCCTGAAGATTGGAGGATGTGGGCGCAGATTGTGCGGCTGCGACCAGAAGTTCCAAGCTACCCTCCGGCAAAGCTTTCGGCAGATAGGCGCGGGCGGTGCGATGGTTCAGCAAGGCGTCTATGGTATCATTCCAGAAAGGCGGAGAAAAATCGGCCTGTGCTCCGTAGCGGGCTTCAACACGCTGCTGCGGGATTTCCAGTTTGGTGATCGGACTAGACAGGCTCATTGTGTGAAGCTCCGTAATATTGGCGATGAACCGCGAGACCTGCGGCGGGGATTGGAAGGCCGTGCAAGGCGTATCATTTGATATGCTTCCCCAGCCCATCTGCCGAGCAATGTCCTACTCAATCTCGATTTTTCAGTGAAACAACATTTCCAGTGGAGTCCACAAACAGAACGCCAGTGAGATTTCCTCTCATTCACGATCGGTCGCGGGGACGCAACGGGGATTTGGAGAAAATAGACGATTCAGCACAAATTTTGGCGGATAGCCGCATACGTATTGGAATAAAATTCTGCAAGAAATGTTTTCTTTGATGTGCGGGAAGAATTTTCTTCTTAAGAACGCGCCGCTTTGCCCCGATGCTTTCATCATCGAAACGACGTTTTCCAACGGGGATTTTCATGACGATAGGACGCCGCCAGTTCAACAAGATGCTTCTTCTGGCAACGGCAGGAACGGCCCTGCCGGGTTCGCTATTCGCAGCGAGTGGCGACGCGAGCCGGCCCGTCTCCGGCGGCACGCTCAAGCTGCTCTATCGTGTCGATCCCGGCAACGCGCTTTTCGCCATCAACACATCCTCGGGCACGGGGCAGGCGATCGGCCCGAAGATCGTGGAAGGTCTTCTGACATTCGATTTCGACCTCAATCCGCAGCCTCTGCTGGCCACGGAATGGTCCGTTTCCGACGACCATCTTCGCTATACGTTCAAGCTCCGCCCGAATGTGAAATGGCACGACGGTCGGGATTTCACGTCGGAAGATGTCGCTTTTTCGATTTTCCGCCTGAAGGAGGCCCATCCACGCGGCCGCATCACCTATCAGAACGTCGAGGCGGTGGAAACGCCGGATTCCCTCACCGCCATCATCGTTCTGTCCAAACCGGCGCCGTTCTTGATCGCCGCGCAATCGAGTTCGGAATCGCCGATTGTGCCGAAGCACATTTTCGAAAAACTGAAGCCCGCCGATGGCCAGACGCTGCAGACCGCGATCGGCACCGGTCCCTTCAAACTGACGGAATGGACGCCGGGCAGCCACCTGATCTTCGAAAGAAATCCAGATTACTGGGATGCGGGCAAACCCTATCTCGACCGCATCATCCTGCGCATCATCACCGACCCCGCCGCGCGGGCGGTGGCTCTGGAAACGGGGGAAGTGGATATCGGCGACAATCCGGTTCCGCTGGCGGATCTCGAGCGGCTGAAGCAGAACCCCGATCTCGTTCTGGACACCAACACCTATGCCTATGCGGGGCCGCAGCAGCAGTTGTTCTTCAATTACGATAACGAGATCTTCCGCAAGAAAGATGCCCGCCTCGCCGTTGCAAAGGCGATCAATCTCGATGAAATCGTCAATGTGGCGCTCTTCGGTTATGCGCAGATATCGCCAAGCCCCGTCAGCACGGCCTTGCCGAACTGGTACGACGCGTCGGTCAAGGCTCATGCCTATGACCCGAAGGAGGCGGAAAGGCTGCTCGATGCGGCGGGATATCCGCGCAAGGATGGCGGCAAGCGTTTTCCAGTGCGGTTGACCTATAATTCCTATCTGACGCCCGGCTATGCCGATGTTCTTCGCAGCCAGCTTGAAAAGATCGGCATCGCGGTCGAAATCCGGAAATACGATCTGCCGACCTATCTGAAGACGGTTTATACGGACCGCGCCTTCGATCTGGTGGTGGAATCCCTTTCCAACACCTTCGATCCGTCGCTCGGCATCCAGCGCGCCTATTGGAGCAAGAATTTCAAGATCGGGCTGCCTTTCTCCAACGCGGCCAACTACGCCAATCCGGAGGCGGATGCGCTTCTGGAGGCGGCGGCCATCGAGTCCGATCCGAAGAAACGCTGGGTGATATGGAGCAAGTTCCAGCGCCTCATCCATGACGACGTCGCCTCGGTCGATCTTGTGGCGGCGGGCAGCCAGATCGTGGCGCACAAGCGGGTCAAGAATTACGTCACCGGCGCGCAGGGGCTCAACTGGAGTTTCGGCGACCTCTGGCTCGACCCGACGGCCTGAACCTTCACGTAAAACCAATCTTTCAGGAGGAAATGCGATGTCTGTACAGGCGCTAACCAAGGATCGTTTCATCGAATGGCTGGGAGATGGCAGGGAGCTTGCCGTTCTCGATATCCGCCCGACTGAAGAGGTGGGATATGCATCGCCGCTATTTGCGACCAATCTTCCGGCAGAACGGCTGGAGGCGGAAATAGACCGCTTCATCCCGCGCCCTGCCGTACGGACCGTTTTAGTGGACGATGGAAAAGGAAGCGCGGAACAGGCCGCGGGACGGCTTGCCGCAAACGGCTGGAGCGACATTCATTTTCTGCTTGGCGGAATTCCGGCATGGATCGAGGGCGGCGTCGATAACCTGCCGACATTCGATGTTCCCGGCATTCCGTTCGTCCAGAAGGTGCGGCAGGAAAAGGATACGCCGGTCGTTTTCGCGCGGGAACTGAAGGCCTGGAAGGACGCCGGCGAGGATGTCGTCGTCATCGATACCCGCACAATCGCGGAATATGAAAAGGCGCATGTGCCGAGCGCCATCGGCGTGCCGGGTGCGGAACTTCTGCTGCGTTTCGCCGATGTCGTGCCATCACCCAAAACGAGGGTCGTCGTTTCCTGCGCGGGTTTGCCCCGCGCAATTCTGGGTGCGCAGACATTGATCGATGCCGGTGTCGAAAACGCGGTCAGCTATCTGCACGAGGGGACGCGCGGCTGGACGGATGACGGGTTTGAACTGGAAACGGGGCGTTCACAGACATATCCGCCCGCCAGTGACGATGCCAAAGACATTGCGAAGGTGCGGCTCGAAACATTTTCCCGTGACGACGATCTGCTGTTCATCGACCGTCCGACGGCCGAAACATGGCTGCGGGACAAGGCGCGAACGACCTATTTTCTTGATGTGAGAACGCCGGAAGAATTTGCGGCTTCGCATCTTGAAGGTTCTGTTTCTTCGGAGGGCGGGCAGCTTCTCGGTGTCGCCTATCGCACCGTTGCCGTGCGCGGCGCCCGGATCATTCTCGTGGATGACCTGCTGGGCGCCCGCGCCCGCGTCGTGGCGCATTGGCTGAAACGGCGGGGTTTTGAAATCGCTGTTCATCTGCATGATTTCGAACAGGGCGTCGAAGCCGCCGCGGCATAAGCGCGGCTCGAATTTCACCAGGCCGCTCTACAGACAGGGATTTGTAATGACCAATGCCAGCCAGGCCTGGGGTTCCGCGCCCAGCAAACGCTTCGACACGATAGCCGAAAGATTTAGGGAGATTTTTTCCGGTATCGGCAGAGACGCCATACGACATGATCTTGGCCGCGAGCTCCGTTTCAATGACTATGATGTTTTGAAAAAGGCCGGCTTTTCCAGGCTGCGCCTGCCGGAAAAATTTGGTGGTCTTGGCCTGACATTGCCCGAACTTTTCGGCCTGATCATCGAACTGGCGGAAGCGGATCCCAATCTCACCAATGTTTACCGCAGCCATCTGGGCTTCACGGAGGATCTGCTTAACGCAACACCTTCGCCATGGCGGGATGCATGGTTGACGCGGATCGGGCAGGGCGAAACCATCGGCAGCGGGTTTTCCGAGCTGGGAGATGCCCGGCTCGGAACTTATTCCACCCAGCTTACCCGCGATGGCAGCGGCTGGCGGCTGAACGGCGAGAAATATTATACGACTGGCTCGCTCTATGCGGACTGGATAACGCTGGGCGCCGTGGATGGTGACGGCGCGCCGATTGGCGCGCTTGTTCCCACGAAGGCCGAAGGCGTCGAGATTCTCAATGACTGGGACGGTTTTGGTCAGGCGTTGACGGCCAGCGGCACGGCGCGTTTTACGGATGTGGCGATTTCCGAAGATCTCATCAAACCCAGCGCCCTTCGCTTTAGCTATTCGGGCGGCTTTTTCCAGCTTGTCCATCTGGCCTCGCTTGCCGGCATTGGTCGTGCGGCCGCCGCGGAAATCGCCCGTCATGTGGCGGAGCGCAAGCGGGTCTATCAGCGCAGTAACGCTTCGCGTTTTGCCGAAGATCCACAGGTGCTCCAGGTCGTGGGCCGGGTGCGGGGGGCGGCCTATAGTGCCGGCGTCATCGTGTTAAAGGCGGCAGACGCGTTACAGGCTGCCTATGAAGCCAATCTTTCAGGCGATGAGGAAGACATTGCGCTGGCAAACCGCAATGCGGACCTCGAAGTCAGCCAGTCGGTTACGGTGGTCAGCAATCTGATCCTCGAGGCATCCACGGTCCTCTTCGACGCGCTTGGCGCCTCTGCGGCGAAACGCAGCCATGGTCTTGATCGCCATTGGCGAAACGCCCGCACCATCACCTCGCACAATCCCCGCATCTATCACGATCGTATCGTCGGAGATTTCGCGGTGAACGGCATCTCACCAACGCCGCATGGAGGTGTGGGCATAATATCGCGGACGGAGAAGGAGCAGGCCGACGCGTGATCAAACCGGGCGGCACGGCAGGCGATGCGCAGTATGGCCGGTATTCCCGCATCCACTCAGCGCAAAACAGGATAGTGAAATTGGGCAGGATTTATCGTGATCTGACAGAGCTTGTCGGCAATACGCCGTTGGTGGAACTCGCCAGAATTCGCCAGAAATATGATCTTCCATCGAGAATTCTTGCCAAGATCGAGTATCTCAATCCCGCCGGCAGCGTGAAGGACCGGACGGCATGGGGCATCATCCGCGAGGCGGAGAGGACCGGCAGACTGAAGCCGGGCGATCTTCTTTTCGATCTCACCAGCGGCAATACGGGCATTGGAATTGCGGCGGTCGCGTCCGCGCGGGGATACCGTACGAAATTTTACCTTCGCAATACGATCAGCGAGGACAAGATCAATATTCTGCGGCAATTCGGATCCGAAATCGAATTGATCGGGAACGAGGAGTTGTTCCAGCCCGATGCGATCCATCGTATCATCGACCGGATCAAGGCTGAAAATCCTGGCGCCTTTTATACCGGGCAGCGATCCAATGACGCCAATCCGCAGGTGCATTTTGACACGACCGGACCGGAAATATGGCGCGATACCGACGGCGATATCGATATTCTGGTCGGCACGGTGGGTACGGGCGGCACTCTTTCCGGCGCGGGGCGTTTCCTGAAGGCGCAAAAACCGGAGATAAGGATCGTTGTTGCTGAGCCGACGCCCGAGTCCGTTCCTTCCCCTGAAAAGCCTGATGCCCCCACGATTGAAGGTGTCCACAAGGTCACGGATGTGGAGGAGGGCACATTGCCGGAGACCTATAACAAGGGTGTGGTGGACGAGATCGTTGCCGTGACCACCGAACAGGCACGGCGCGCAGCGCTGACCGTTGCAAGAGAGGAAGGTTTCCTTGTCGGTACTTCGTCAGGTGCGGCTGTCGCGGTCGCAATCGAGCTTGCACGACGGGTCGAAAACAGGGCCAAGACGATTGTGGTGGTCTTCCCGGACAGCGGTGAGCGTTATCTCTCGCTTTTTGATGCCCCCACTGAAAACGTCGCTTCCACGGACCGAGATTTGTGATGCTGGCAGCGCTCAAGTCTGGGCATGAGCGCCGACCACCTGCATTTGAAATACTTTCGCGAGCGAAAAAGCAGATCAATGCACCGCGAGACCGAGATTTCCCCGCAATGTTTGTGTCTGATAATTTTTGCGATAGACGCCCCATTCCTGAAGATAGGGAATGACTTTGTCGACGAAGTCATCGAACCCGGTCGGCGTGAGATGTGGAGCAAACACAAAACCGTCGGCGGCATTCTCCTGAACGTATTGGTTGATCTGCCTTGCCACCGCTTCCGGTGTGCCGATAAAATGCTGGCGTGCCGTTACCTTGATGATGAGTTGCCGGATGCTCAGTTTCTCCCGCTCGGCGATTTCCCGCCAGGCGCGGGCCGTTTCGAGCCGGTCGTCGATGCGGCTTGCGCGTCCCTGGGCAAGGGCGGGGGAGGAGACTTCGGGATCGATCTCCGGCAGGGGGCCGTCCGGATCATAAGAGGACAGATCTCGGTTCCACACCTGCTCCAGAAAAACGATCGCGTTTTTCGGGCTTACCTGCTGCAGACGAATGGCGCGTTGTCGCTCCTCTGCGTCTTCCTGGCTGTCACCGAGAACGAAAGCCGCGCCCGGCAATATTTTGAGGTCGTCAGCGGCGCGGCCATATCTGGAAAGCCGCGCCTTGACATCCCGGTAGAAGGCCTGCCCATCCTCAAGCGTGCCGTGGCGGGAATAGATGACATCGGCATGGCTGGCCGCCAATTCGCGCCCGGTCTCGGAATCTCCGGCCTGCGCAATCACGGGTCCGCCCTGCGGTGAGGGCGGCAGATCGGAGCGGCCGGCAATATCGAAGTGCTTGGACTTGAAAGCGAAGTCGTTACCTTTCCAGATCGTCCGCGATGCCTCGATGAATTCCTTTGCGCGCTCATAACGTTCGGCAAACGGCAGATGGTCGCCCCTGCGGAAATTCGCGCCGGTAAAGGCTCCCGGCGAGGTGACGACATTCCAGCCAGCCCTGCCGTTTGAAAGCACATCGAGCGTGGCAAGCTGACGGGCGAGCGGATAGGGTTCATTAAAGGTGGTGGTGAGTGTTCCGATCAGGCCAACATTACGGGTGACGGCGGCGAGCGCCGTCAGGATCGCCAGCGTGTTTGGTCGTCCCACGACATCCAGTTCGTGGAAGCGACCTTTTTGTTCGCGCACCCGTAGGCCCTCTGCAAGGAAGATAAAATCCAGCTTGCCCCTTTCGACCGTCTCGGCAAAATGCCTGAAAGACGAAAACGCGATCTGGCTGCCGGCCGCCGGGTCGCTCCAGACCGTAAAATTATTGACGCCCGGAAACTGGGCTCCGATGATGACTTGTTTTTTCGACATGATGTTATTTCCGATGGCGTTCAGGCGGCCGCAACGACGTAGCGGTTCGTGGCAGCAGGCAGGGAAAGACGTTCGCGCAGGGTCGATCCCTGCGATGCCTGCACAAGGCCGGCATTCCGAATTGCCGGCAGGACATGTTCCACCAGGGGGGCGAGGTCCTGTTCCGGTTCGTGGGGCAGGAAGCGGATGCCGTCCAGACCAGCGCTTGCCAATGCACGCGCCGCGGTGATCGCGACCTCCACATCTGCGGTCCATTGCGGGATCGTGTCTTTTCCAGCCCTGCCGGCTCCAAATCCGACATTGGCGAAAAGCCGAAGTCCCGGATGTCTCGATTTGATGTCTTTCACCAGCGATGAAAGCTCGCTGTCGCTTGCGCGCAAAAAGGCGAGGTCGATGGCGGAAGCCAGAGAGGCGCTGTTTTCTGGTTCGGCGACGGCGGCTATGACGGGCTGGCCCTGTGGAGGCCGCGGTGTGATCGATGGGCCGAGGATGTTGAAATTCGCGCCCTGGAAATCGACATAGCGCAATTTTGCGCCGTCGATGAAGCGTTGGCTTTCCGGGTCGCGGATGACGGCACCGTCTTCCCAGCTGTCCCAGAGCCGGCGGATAACGTCTATCGCTTCGTCGAAATCCCGTTCGAGCGCCCGGCGGTTGTCCTCCGGATAGCCGTTAAGCTTACCGGTCGCGCGTCTTGCCGCTGCCGCCCGGCCACCCTCGAGCGGTTGCGCAAGGAGCCCGGCGCGACCTTCCGTGACGTAATCGAGTGTGGCGATGGCGGTCGATACATGGAAGGGTTCAAGGAAGTTGATCGGCGCGCCTGCAAGGATACCGGCGTGGCTTGTGCGGGCGCCGAGCCAGTTTGCGAATAATATGGCGTCGAGGCCATCACCCGTGGGGAGTGCAAAGCCGTCTTCGAGGGTGATGAGGTCGAAGCCTTCATCAAGTCGCTGGAGAAGGCTGTCCGGCTTGCTGTCCTGCACAAGCAGATTCTGCGAAGGGAGGCCGAGGTCTATGCCTAACTGAAAATTCGCTCCGAAAGTCATATCGCAGTCCCTACTGAAGTTTGAGCCTTGTGGCCGGAAAGCACATCCTGATACGATAATCCGTCGATGCCGGCCTCAACCCGTGCTGCGCCGTGTCCGGCAAACCGCGCGAGGATTTTCGCCTCCTGTCCTTCCTTCAATGCCTTCACGCGCAGCGTCGCCTCTTCGAAGGAGGCGGCCGGAGGATAGACCGGCGTGCTTCCTTTCTGCCCGGCCCTGGCGCCGATATGCTTTTCAAAAGGAAGCGAGCGATAGAGTTGCGGATCGGCGGCAGTGTCGAAAAGCGGGCGATATCCGAGGCTCAGGTAAAGTGCGACGGCTTCCGGCTGGCGGAAGCCAGTCGAGAGATAGGTGCGGGTATAGCCGAGCGCCGCGGCGCTCTGTTCAAGCGCCGACATGATGGTGCGGGCAAGCCCCTGCCGCCGCAATGAAGGGTCCGTCCATATCCGCTTTATTTCCGCCGTCTCGTCGTCATGGCTCATGAAGGCGCCGCCGGCGATGGTCCTACCATCCCTTTGCACCAGCAGGAGATCGCCCAGCGGCGGAGAATAGAGCCCTTCCGGATAACGGAATATCTCGCCGCGTGCGCCGCCGGGGCGATCCCTTGTGCCGTATCGCCCGTCATATTCGCTGATCAGGCCTTCGATGAGAGGTTGGGTTGAAGGGTGAAGTAGGGTGGAGTGGATGATGACATCGGGCATGGCTCGTCTCGCTTGGGCACGATAGCCGGCTGTCCGGACGGTGTTTACCAAGCGGGATTTTCGGACGCCTGCACCGGCCTCAGCCGCGGGCAGAAGCATGGCGCAGGGCAGACCGCTTTGGCGCGGCATGATCTTTTATTGTGCAATTGAATAAGGAAATATCGTTGCTCGATTATTTATAACACTAAAAATATAGATTTTATCAAATCAATGAGACGTTCCGCAGGGAGTATCGATGACCTTTGGTTTGAGTTTTCTCGACAAGAGCCCTATCCATCAGGATGAGAGTGCCACGGCGGCGCTGCGACGAACCGTGGCGCTTGCCCAAAAAGCCGAAGCGCACGGCTTCGTCCGCTTCTGGGTTGCCGAGCATCATAACTCGCCGAAACTGGCGAGTTCGTCTCCCGAGGTGTTGATCGGTTTCCTGTTGGCCCAGACCCAGCGGATCAATATCGGGTCCGGCGGCGTCATGCTGCAGCACTACAGTGCCTATAAGGTCGCCGAAAACTTCAAGCTGCTTTCCGCTCTTGCGCCCGATCGTGTGGATCTCGGCATCGGCAAGGCGCCGGGCGGACTTCCGCTGTCAACGCGTGCCCTTCAGGGCGCCTATGATCCGGCGCGCAAGCCCTCCTTCGAAAGGCAGCTTGAGGATCTCGACCGGTTTGTCCGTGACGAAAAGGCAGACAACGGGGATGAAGGCAAGCTTGCAGCCTACCCCCTGCCGCCTTCGCCGCCTAACCGCTTCCTGCTTGGGGCGAGCCCGGAAAGTGCCCGGCTTGCCGGCAGGCTGGGATGGAACTTCGTTTACGCCGGCCACATCCACGGCAGTGAGGTCGCGATTTCCGAGGCGCTGAACGCGTTCAGGGAATCGGGCGGCAAATATGCGGTTCTGGCGGTCGCTGTGGTGGTGGCGGAAACCGACCAGGCCGCGGAGGCGCTTGCGGTCGAAGGTCGCCGCTTTCGTGTCGAGGTCGAGGGTGGACAGGGTGTGAATGTCGGAAGTGAGGAGCAGGCGCTGGAATATGTCCGTCAGGCAGGCGCCACGCATTATCGCATCGAAGAGCGCAGCCCACTGATCCTTCGCGGCTCCCCTTCCACGGTCCGTGCCGAATTGCTTCGGCTTCATCAACATCACGGCATCGACGAGTTCATCGTGGAGTGCCCTGTTTCCGAAGGCGCACACCGCCTGAAGACGATCGAATATCTGGCCGCGGCCAACCGCGCACTTGCCGCGTGACGGCAGGCGTCGGGCACAGGGGATTGGATATGGTAACCAGACGTCATTTCATTCTAGCAACGAGTGCCGCAGCGATTTTTGCCAGCAGCGGGGTCGCTTTCGGTGCGGGCGATGCTACCCAGAAACCAACAAGCGGCGGGTCGTTGACCTGGGCTGTGGAGACCGAGCCGAGCACGCTCAATCCGCATCTCAACGGGCAGGCAAAGGCAAAGCTCATTCTGCGCAATGCCTATGAATCGCTTCTGGCCCGCACGCCTGATGGTGGTTATGCGCCATGGCTGGCCAGAAGCTATTCCATCTCGGAGGATGGCAAGCAGTATACGTTCGTCCTGCGTGACGACGTGACCTTCAGCGATGGCGAAAAGCTCAATGCCGCCGCGGTGGCGCTCAACTTCACCAAGCTGAAGGAGCCGACCTATTCCGGCAGCATCAGCGCCGGTCATCTGTCCCACGTTACCGAAGCGCTTGCCGTGGACGAACACACGGTCGTCCTCAAGCTCGGGCGGGTCTATGCGCCTTTCCTTGACGGTGCCTCCGGTATTGAAATCCTGTCGCCGCGGGCCTTCTCCTCGCCGCAACTGAAATCAGGCGGTGTGGGTATTGCCGGCACCGGCCCGTTCGTTCTCGACCGCTACGTCAAGGGTCAGGAAATCCGCTTCGTCAAGAATCCCGGCTATAACTGGGCGCCGGCGACCGCCGGTCATCAGGGGCCAGCCTATCTGGACGAGGTGATCTATCGTTTCCTGCCAGAATCCGCCGTGCGCAGCGGCGCTCTGTCTTCCGGGCAGGTGCAGGTGATCGAGGGAATTCCGGGCAACGATGCCGGTCTGTTTCGGGATGATCCGGAGTTTTCCTATCAGACTGCCCTCAATACCGGCACACCCTATACGCTCTATCTGAACGTCAACCAGCAGCCGACCGCCGATCTCAAAGTGCGCAAGGCGTTCCAGGCGGCGGTGGACGTGGACCAGATCCTGCAGGCGGTCTATCGCGGCGAGCGCCGGCGCGCATGGGGTATTCTTACCCCCGCTGATACCGATTTTTACGACAGGAGTATCGAAAAGGCCTACGGTTTCAACCCGAAGCTTGCCAACGACCTGCTCGACGAAACCGGTTGGTCCGCTCGCGACGGTGATGGTTTCCGCGTGAAGGACGGCAAGCGATTGACGATCGAGGTCGTGCAGTCGCAATCGACGGTGCGGGACCAGCGTGACATTCTTCTGCAGGCGGTGCAGGCGCAGGTTCGCCAGCATGCCGGGATCGATCTCGCCTTGCAGTATGTCGATGCCGGGACCTATTCCAGCCGCCAGAAAGACGGTCAGTACGGCATTATCCCGAACTCGACGACGACACAGGAAAACGGCGTCACCATCTATTTTCATTATCTCCCGCGCGACAAGGGTGGCTCGATCAATTACAGCCGCACCGAGGCACCGGAAATATCCGCCTGGCTCGACGAGGCTGCATCCACTCTCGATCAGCAAAAGCGGTTCGAAATCTACGCGAAATTGCAACGCTATGCGATTTTGGAACAGGCGCTCGGCCTGCCGCTTTATGTGCCCGATGACCAGATCGCGGCCGCTGTCGCGGTCAAGGGCGTCGGCTTCAGACCTTTCAAACGCCTTCCCGACAACGCCTACGATATCTGGCTTCAGCAGAACGCCTGATCTGTCGGTCATTCATTTTTTATGGAGTTTAAGCATGCTCAATCGCAGACAGTTCGTCGTTGCCGGCACCGCGTTGCTGGCAATCTCGGCCTTCCCGGTCCTCTCCTCGGCAGAAGACGGCAAACCGGTCAGTGGCGGCACATTGACCTGGGGTGTGGAGACTGAACCCGCAACCCTCAATCCGCAACTGAACGGCCAGGACAAGACCAAGCTTTTGTTGCGAAATGCCTATGAATCGCTGCTGGCGCGCTCGGCGGACGGTGGCTATGTACCCTGGCTTGCAACGGGCTACAGCATTTCCGAAGATGGCAGGACCTATACGTTCAAGCTGCGCGACGATGTCACCTTCACCGATGGCCAGAAACTCGACGCGCAGGCGGTCATCGCCAATTTTGAAAAACTCAAGGATCCCACCTATTCCACCAGCGTCAGTGCCGGTCCGGTTTCACGCATAGCCGAGCTTAAGGCTGTCGACGGCCATACCGTATCCTTCACGCTGAAAGACATATACGCACCCTTCCTCGATTATGTCGCCGGCCTCGAAATCCTGTCGCCGGCTGCTTTTTCGTCGTCACAAATCAAGTCTGGCGGGCCGGAGGTTGCCGGAACCGGTCCTTTCATTCTCAAGCGTTATGTAAAAGGCCAGGAAATCCAGTTCGAAAAGAACCCGGCTTATAATTGGGCGCCAAAGACCGCCAAACATCAGGGTCCAGCCTATCTCGACCAGATAACCTACCGGTTCCTTCCGGAATCATCGGTAAGGACCGGTGCCCTGACGTCCGGACAGCTTGACGTGATCGAAGGGATTTCGGGCAACGACGCCGCTCTCTTCAAGGACAATGCCGACTTCACCTATCAGACGGCGCTCAATACCGGCACGCCATACTCGCTTTTCCTCAATGTCACCTGGGGTCCGACGCAGGATGTGAAGGTGCGCAAGGCGCTCCTCGCCTCGCTCGATATCGACAGGATCCTGCAGGCTGTTTATCGCGGCGAACGCACGCGCGCCTGGGGCATCACCTCGCCAATCGATCCGCAATTCTATGACAAGAGCATAGAGAAGACCTATGGCGCCGATGCAGCCGTGGCCAACAGGCTGCTGGATGAAGCGGGCTGGAGCGAAAAGGACGGGGAAGGCTTCCGTACCAAGGATGGCAAGCGGCTGACCATCGATGTCGTGCAGGCGCAGGCCACGGTGCGCGACCAGCGCGACGTTCTGCTGCAGGCGTTGCAGGCGCAGGCGCGGCAGGTGGCTGGTATCGACCTTGCCATCAACTATGTCGATGCCGGGACCTATACCGATCGCCGCAAGACCGGCCAGTTCGGGTCCATCGCCAATTCCAACACGCCGACGGATGCGATCGACATCGAATATCATTACCTGCCGCTTCAGAAGGGCGGCACCATCAACTACAGCCGGGCCGAAGCACCGGAGCTGGCGCAATGGCTGAACGAGGCGGCATCGACCCTCGACCAGAAAAAACGTTTCGAGATTTACGCGAAGCTGCAGCGTTTTGCGATCCTCGATCAGGCTTATGCCATTCCGCTCTATGAGCCCGAAGACCAGGTCGCCGCCGCAAGTTACGTGAAGGGCATCACCTTCCGGCCGTTCAAGCAATTGCCGGAAAATGCCTATGACCTATGGCGCAGCGAGTAACTTGCCCGGCTGCTGACACAACGGAGGGTGGACGCCATGACCGCTGACAACGTGACATCGCTGGGCCAGGTGCCGGCGTCCCTTTTCCGTCGTGGACGCCTCCGGCGACGAAGCGGCCTGCCGCTTCAGGTTCTCGGGCGCATCGGTTCAGGCATACTCGTGCTGTGGGCGGCGGTGACGTTGAGTTTCATCAGCATCCAGCTTGCGCCCGGTGACATTGTCAGCCTGCTGATCGGCGAACAGATCCGCACACCCGAAATCGAGGCGGCCATCCGTGCAGAGTGGGGACTGGATCAGTCCATTTTCGAGCAATATCTCGCTTATCTGACGCGATTGCTGCACGGCGATTTCGGGCGTTCTTATATCCTGCAGACCGATATATCGAGCCTCGTTGCAACGCAGATGTTGCCGACCCTGAAGCTGACCGCCGCGGCTCTTGCGGTGGCGATCGTCTTTGCGGTTGCGAGCGCCGTTTTCACCGCCGGCAAACGCGTCTCGCGCAGCATTGCCGGCGGTCTTGAACTGACGCTGATCTCCACGCCGACATTCTGGCTGGGTATCCTGCTGCTTTACGTTTTTTCTTTTACATTCAAGATTTTCCCGGTCTCCGGGGACCGAAACCTGTCGGCGCTGGTGCTTCCGGCCCTGTCGCTGGGCCTGTCGCTTGGGGCCGTCCTCGGGCAGGTGCTGCGGGAAGGTCTGGAGCGCGCGCTTGAGGAACCTTTCGCGCTGACCGTTCGCAGCTGGGGCGCCAGCAATTTTGTCCTCAGGCTGCGTCACGGTCTGCGCCATGCCGCGCTGCCGACCGTGACCCTCGCTGGCTGGCTGGTTGGTAATCTCCTCTCCGGTGCCGTCATCACGGAAGCGGTGTTCGGACGCCCCGGGCTCGGGCGGATCACGGTTGATGCCGTTCTTTCGCATGATATGCCGGTCGTGCTGGCGGTCGCCATCCTGTCCGCACTTATCTATGTGGCGATGAGCACCCTGGTGGACATTCTTTATCTGCTGCTCGATCCCAGATTGCGCAATGAGGGCGGGAGGGCGAGGTCGTGAGCATTTCCCACGAGGCGCCGCTCCCCGCAACCGGTCGTCTGCGGCAGGTCGTATCGGCGCTGCTTGCAAGGCCGGGGCTGACGCTTCCATCGCTGTTCTTGCTTCTTGTCGCGACGGCGACCATCTGGCCGCATTTTGTGACTGCCGCCGATCCCTTGCTGGCGGACCCGTTGCAGGCGCAACTGCCGCCTTCGATAGAACATTGGTTCGGGACGGATCATCTGGGCCGCGATGTCTTTTCACGGGTTGTCTATGGCGCGCGCTATTCGATCCTGATCGGTGTCAGCGCCATCGCCATCGCCGCGCTTGCCGGCTCGCTTCTCGGGCTTGTCGCCGGTCTGGCACGCGGGGCAATCGACGAACTCATATCGCGGTTTCTCGATGTCGTATCGTCCTTTCCGGATTTGCTCCTCGCGTTGGTGCTGATCTCGTTTACCGGGCCGGGAACGGTCAATCTGATCTTCGCACTCGGTGTCGCCTCCGTACCGCGTTTTGCCCGCGTCGTGCGCGCGCAGACATTCG
>Ga0209371_1000765_pt1 | contig 26730 bp, 28 predicted proteins | sample AgamicAtAmrz_FD_187165 | JGI IMG/M metagenome (GOLD analysis project Ga0209371, IMG submission 187165) | Agave microbial communities from Guanajuato, Mexico - At.Am.rz (SPAdes) (version 2) | ecosystem: Host-associated > Plants > Roots > Rhizosphere | place: Guanajato, Mexico | collected 2012-06-07
TTTACCGTGGCGCGGGCCACCGCAGCGAACTTCGCCAGCAGATGGTGTTTTGCATAGCGTGAAAGCGGCAGCGATTTCAGAATAATGTTGACCAGCCAGGAGCCGTCTTTCAGCAGGAAGAACAGCAGGTAAAGCATGATGCCGAAGCCTAACGCAAAGCTCAGGCTGCTTTTCCCGATCAGGAACACGCTGCCGGCCAGATACTGGCTGCCCCGCAACGCAACCTGAGAAAGCTTCTGCTGAATGCCGCCCACGGTATTCAGCTGATGATCGGCCAGGTAATTTTGTGCCCATTGCGGAAGATGGTGCACCGTATTCGTCATCATTGTCGGTAGCGGCGTGCTGTTAGCCTGAATTTTGCTGTAAACGATGTTGAACTCAACCGCCAGCGACGAGAGGATCAGCGCCAGCGGCGTAATAACGATCAGACAGATAATCGCCACGGTCACCAGGGAGGCGGCGCCGTTTCTTTCTCCCATCCACTGGCGGATTTTGTTTTTCATCGGATGGAAAATGACCGCCAGGATCGCTGCCCACAACACAGCAGAATAATAAGGTTGCAGCACCTCGAAAAAAGCGACGGTCACGATAAGCAGGATTAAGAGAAAAAATCCTTTGGTCAGGCCGGGAAATCTCATTTTATGCTCTCTGAAGCAAGAATTTGCTAACGCAGCATAGAGGGCTGTGCTGGTTTTGCAATACCAGTACAAAGGTGAGGCCGTACGTCCGGCCCTTTTATCCACGCTTTTTTCCGCATATGGCTTTAGTGCCGTAAAAAAACTCTCTTTGCAGCAGTGGTATAACGAGATGCTGATGGCAATCAGGCAACCTGACACACATCCCTCTCCTGAGCTTCCTTCTCCGTTGCTTTCCAGCGGGTAAAAGGCTACCTTCATGTTGTCTGACATAAGGGTTGGCCTCACTTTGATAATATCGGGTGGGGCCTTTCTCTTTCTGTCCTTTGCTATGCCCGGGACCGAAAGATCCAGAGCACCCGCCGCGCAGTTTACCCCTTTCCCTTTGTTATCCCACCGGCAAAGCGCAGAGTTGCGTGACAGCTCGGCAATTCCTGCAACGGCGTCAACGGATCGCATTCCCGATCGTGGGGTCGATCAAAAAATACCGTACTGACCGTTAAAACAGAGCCGCCACAAATATAATCCGCAAGTCCATTTATCAATATTTATGGCCCTAAAAAAAAGAGTAACGTACAAAAAGAAGGGTGCTCGTGGATCATGCCGCAACAGGCGGCGGGACTACGCCCGCCGCCGGGTCGCCTTACCTTCCGGATTCGTAAGCCAGGCTGGCGACAACCTCCGTTCCTCCCTGTCTGATATGCAGTTCACACAGCGAGCCGCGCGTTATCCATGTAAATATCAGTACCGTTACACAGAAGATGAGCAGGCTCAAAAAGAGTAACTTTGCTGCCTTCATTGGCTTCCTTCTCCGTTGCTTTTCAGCGGGTAAAAGGCTACCTTTATGTTGTTGGACATAAGGGTTGGCCTCACTTTGATAATATCGGGTGGGGCCTTTCTCTTTCTGTCCCTTGCCATGCCCGGGACCGAAAGATCCAGAGCACCCGCCGCGCAGTTTACCCCTTTTCCCTTGTTATCCCACCGGCAAAACGCAGAGTTGCGTGACGGCTCGGCAATTCCTGCAACGGCGTCCGGGGAGCCAACACTCAGCTGTGGGGTCAATCAAATAACAGCGATCCGAACGTTATAAAAAGGTCCGCTATAAAATGTAAAATTTTAGTTTTTAATAATATGCACTTGGTACGAAAAGAAGGATGAAAGTACCTGAAGGTTAAAAGCTTCAGCGATGATGGCGAAACGGCTGAGTTCAGCCTCCACCGAATCTACCGAATCTACCGATTCCGTTAACTCTAACGACCGCACCAAAGCCATCAATTCCAACGACTCCACCAAGTCCAGCGACCATACCAAATCTATCAAGTCCACCAAGTCCACCAAGTCCACCAAGTCCACCAAGTCCAACCACTCTACCAGGTCCAACGACTACACCAAGTCCAACCACTCTACCCATTCCAACGACTACACCAGGTCCACCCACTTCCGTTTTATCCAATTAGCCGGGCATACATCACAATTTTATCTGCACCGCTTTCGGAAACAGGGCGCCGCCGCTACAGTGGAACTCATCCGACCACTTTGACGATCGCAACTATGAGCCGCTCACTTTTTTCGCCTCTGGATTTAGGGTTCACGCAGTTAAAAAACCGTGTGCTGATGGGATCGATGCATACCGGGCTGGAGGAGCATCCCGACGGCCCGCGCCGCCTGGCCGCTTTTTATGCGGAACGCGCGGCCGCAGGCGTAGCGCTGATTGTTACCGGCGGGATTTCTCCCTCGGCGGAAGGCGTGGTCACGGCTGGCGCTTCCGTCCTCAACCATCCTGACCAGCTTGCGCACCACCGCGTAGTCACCGAAGCCGTGCATCAGGCCGGCGGCAAGATTGCGCTGCAGATTTTACATGCTGGTCGTTACAGCTATCAGCCAGGCCTGGTTGCGCCGTCCGCATTACAGGCGCCCATCAATCCCTTTAAGCCAGCCGTGCTGAGTCATGAGAGCATCCTGACGCTTATCGCTGATTTTGCGCGCTGTGCCGCACTGGCGAAACAGGCAGGCTACGACGGCGTGGAAATCATGGGTTCAGAAGGCTACCTGATTAACCAATTTCTGGCTGCCAGAACCAATCAGCGCGACGACGAATGGGGCGGCGACGAGCAGCGGCGCATGCGGTTCGCGCTGGAAATCGTGCGGGCGGTTCGTCAGGCGGTCGGCGAGGCGTTTATCATTATCTATCGCCTGTCGATGCTCGACCTGGTGGAACAGGGCAACACGCTACCGCAGACGGTGCGGCTGGCACAAGCCATAGAAAAAGCGGGCGCGACGCTGATTAATACCGGCATAGGCTGGCACGAGGCGCGCATTCCCACTATTGCCACCTCCGTTCCGCGCGGCGCTTTCGGCTGGGTGACAAAGCAGCTGAAGCAGCACCTGACCGTGCCGCTGATTACCACTAACCGCATCAATCATCCGGACGTGGCGCAGGCTTTGCTGGATGAAGGCTGCGCCGATATGGTGTCGATGGCGCGTCCTTTCCTGGCCGATGCGGCCTTTGTACGTAAGGCGCAGGAAGGCCGCAGCGATGAAATCAATACCTGCATCGGCTGCAACCAGGCGTGCCTGGATCAGATATTTGCAGGCAAGCTGACCTCCTGCCTCGTTAATCCGCGTGCCTGCCACGAAACCGAAATGGCGATCGCGCCCGCGGCAAAGCCGCAAAACCTGGCCGTAGTCGGTGCCGGGCCGGCCGGACTGGCTTTTGCGGTAAATGCTGCCGCACGAGGACATCGCGTCACGCTGTTCGATCGGGCAGCCGTTATCGGTGGTCAGTTTACGCTTGCCAGGCAAATTCCGGGCAAAGAGGAGTTCAGCGAGACGCTACGCTATTACACGCGCCAGCTGATGCTGAATAACGTTACGCTGCGGCTTAATCATGCCGTCACGGCAGAAGATCTGGCCGGATATGACCAGGTGGTGCTGGCAACCGGCGTATTGCCGCGCACGCCGGAAATCCCCGGTATCGACCATCCCAGCGTGCTGAGCTATCTGGCGGTGCTGCGCGATAAAAAACCGGTGGGCAAGCGCGTGGCGATTATCGGTGCGGGCGGTATTGGTTTTGATATTGCCGAGTATCTGACCCAGCACGGCGAGCCAACCAGTCAGAACATCGCCGCTTTCTGTCAGGAATGGGGCATTGACCGCACGCTGCAACAGCCTGGTGGCCTGACAACGCCGCAGCCGCCGCAGAGCGAGCGCCAAATCTGGCTGCTTCAGCGCAGGCCAGGCAAACCCGGCGCCAGCCTTGGCAAAACCACCGGCTGGATCCATCGCGCCAGCCTACAGATGCGTCAGGTCAAGATGTGGGGCGACGTGCAGTATCTGAAAATTGACGATGACGGCCTGCATATTCTGCATCAGGGCGAGCCGGTTCTGCTGGCGGTGGATAACGTGGTGATCTGCGCGGGCCAGCAGTCCGATCGTCGTCTGGCGGAAGCGCTGGGCGACCGTCCGGTGCACATTATCGGCGGCGCGGATCGCGCGTTAGAGCTGGATGCACGGCGCGCTATCGCCCAGGGCACGCGGCTGGCATTAACGATTTAGCCACACCAGCGCGGCGAAGCTTTTCCCGGCGGCGGCAACAAAAGTTATCCGACGTTCACATCGCCAGGTTAAGCTGTCAGGACTCAGGACATCCGTTAAAAAGGTCGCCCGATGCCGCACGCTTACCATTCCACCCTGCTCTCTTCTCTTGCCTGGCTCGATCATGCTTTTCAGCCCGCTGGCGAGCCGCCGCCGCCGGAAAGCATCATGAATCGTCAGCGCCACACGGCTAATGTCCTGCTGAGCAGCGAAGCGCTGCCGGTGAAAAGCCACGAGGCCGACGGCCTGATTGCCACAGATTTGTACCCCGTTGCGGTCTATACCGCCGACTGCCTGCCGGTGCTGATCGCCGACGTGCGGCGGAAGCAGGTCGCCGCCGTTCATGCCGGGCTGAACGGCGCGCTAAAAGGCGTGCTCATTCAGGCTATCCATCGGCTTTGCGAGCGCGGTGCAACGCCGGACAGCCTGTATCTTGCCGTTGGCCCGTCGATTGGGCCGTGCTGTTATGAACTGGGCGAGGATCGCATCGCGGCTATGCGTCAGGAAAACCCGCACGACCTGCGGCCGTTGCTGGCGTACTCCACGCGGCAATATCGCAATCCGCAGGCGGTAAGAGCGCAGGCGATTGGCACCACGCAGGGCGTCTGGTTCGATCTGCCGCTGCTGGCGAAACGCATGGCGATGCGCGCAGGCGTGCCGGAAGCGCAAATCGAGCTGAGCGGCATCTGCACCTATTGTATGGCGGAAGAACAGGCGAGCTATCGCCGCAACGGCCATTTTCAGCATGGCTATCAGCAGCGATATGCCTGGATCAGGCGGCGTTAACGCAGTTTTACCGAACGCAGGATCACAAACTTTTGGTTAGAGGCGACGGTGGTGCAGTTGCCGAACAGCTTCTTCATTTTGCGATAGTAGTCGAGATGACGGTTGCCGACGATGCGCAGCTCGCCGCCGTATTGCAGACAGCGGCGCGCATCGCGGAACATCTGCCAGGCAATATGATCGGTCAGCGTGTTCTGCTGATGGAAAGGCGGATTGCAAAGCACCGCATGCAGGCGATCGGAAGGGAAACCGGCCAGCGAGTTATTGACCGCAAAGTGGCTGCGCGCCATGTCCTGCGGGCGGTTAACCTCCACGTTCATCCGGCTGCTGGCAACCGCCATCCAGGATTCATCAACGAAATGCACTTCCGCCGTGGGATTCTGCTCCAGCGCCATCAGGCCGATCACGCCGTTGCCGCAGCCCAGATCGACAATTTCACCGTCGATATTATCCGGCAGATGCGCCATAAAGAAACGCGCGCCGACGTCCAGCCCGCTGCGGGCAAACACGTTGGCGTGGTTATGAATGTGGTAAGGCGTGCCGTCCAGCGGCCAGCTGTAGGTTTCCGCGCCTGCGGCCAGTTCCGGCAGCGCTGGCGTACAGTAGATCAGCCGCGCTTTTTTTACCGCCAGCGACGTGGTGGTTTTCCCCAGCACGCGCTCGAACAGCTGTAGCGTCGAGGTATGAATATCTTTTGCTTTACCCGCCGCGATAACCTGCGTTTCCGGCGTTACCACATGGCGCAGCGCGCGCAGCTGTTGCTCCAGCAGCGCAAGGGATTTAGGGATTTTTATAAGCACGCGGGCCGGGCTGGCGGGCAGCGCGGCCAGGCTGTCCAGAAAATGCACGTCGCCTTCGTCCATGCCGTTTTCCAGCAGGTTCTGCCGCGTCGCCTGCTGGCTGATCCACGAGTCGCTGATGCTAAAAAGTTCTTCGCCCACCAGCGCACAGGCCAGCGCGCCAAAGGTGTCGTTAAAGATCAGCGTCGTGCCGTTGGCAGGCTTGTCCGCAACCTGTTGCAGCAAATATTCATCGGCGGCGTCCCACGCCTGTAACGGGCTTTCTTCACGCATCTGGGGAAAACGGTGCAGCGTCAGCGTGCGGTGGCTCAGTTCGAATTGGCTCATGGGATCTCCGGCTGGATAAAAATTCCCGCGAGTTATCCCCTAAAATGCGCCGACAGTAAATGTTTTTCTTGTTCAGGCGAGAGTTGCGACCGCTGTCACCTTTTCTTCTTTTGTCGCCACCGTGCCGCGCTGACTTTGTTATCGCCTGAAATTGCTGATTTTTTCCTGACGGATCCGCGCTGCCTGCGGCTGCCGTCAGCCGCGGGTTGCCTGATGCTGATGAATAATAGCGAGAATGTCCTCAATGGTTGCGTTTAACAGCCGACCTTCCCGATAGGCCTGTAGCTCGGCTTCACCGCCGTGGATCGCTTTTTCCGGTCTTTCCACAAAAGTGCCGATCGGCTCAAACTTCTCATCCAGCACCACGGTAAAAGGGATCCGCACCTTATCCAGCGCCAGCGCGGGCAGCAGCGTACGTTCCGCCCGGCTTTTGCTGATAATCGCCTGGGAGATGGTCGGCTGTAGCTCGCTGATAAACTGCATCGCGGTCACGTTGCGCTGGCAGTCCGGACACCACAATTCCGCTGCGGTCAGCAGATAATAAGCGCCGCGCACCTGTTTTACCTGCTCCTTCAGCTCGCTGGAAACATACTCTTCCGAGTTCAGCTTCGCGCGCGCCTCTTTGACGGCGGCAATTTCGCCAGCCAGGCCGGTTTTGGCAAAAGCCTCAAAGCCCGCGCCCGCGCTGAACAGCTCTCTGTAATCAATCATGATGACTCCGAATCATTCACTAAACCGACAGTATGCGAAAAGGTCTTAAGGCTTGCAACGTCACGCGCCGTCGACGCAAAGATCCCCCGGCGCGGCGTCCGCATGATAAAATCAGGCTTTCGACCATTATTTATGTGGGAGCGCCTGTGTCTTTACTCTATTTACAAGGTTATCCGGAGTCATTGCTGACTCAGGTGCAGCAGCTAATCGATCAGCAGCGGCTGGGCGAAGTACTGCAAAAACGCTATCCCGACACGCACGCCATCACCAGCGACAAAGCGTTATATGACTACGCGCTGACGCTGAAAAACCAGGCCCTGCGTAACGCACCGCCGCTGAATAAAGTGATTTACGACAGCAAAATCAAGGTAATGAAACACGCGCTGGGGCTGCACACCGCCATTTCCCGCGTGCAGGGCGGCAAGCTGAAGGCGAAGGCGGAAATCCGCGTGGCGACCATTTTTAAACAGGCGCCGGAGGCATTTTTACGCATGATCGTGGTACACGAGCTGGCGCACATTAAAGAGAAAGATCATAACAAGGCGTTTTATCAGCTTTGCTGCCATATGGAGCCACAGTATCACCAGCTGGAATTTGATACGCGCCTGTGGCTGACCGAACAGGCGCTGCGCGGCAGAGAAAGCTAGCGCCGCCGCGACGTGCCTCCGTGCTCGCCGCGACCTGCTGTCGCATTATAAAAAGTCCTTCGCTTTCTGGATCAGGCTGGTTTTGGTAAGCGCGCCCAGAAACTTGCGCTCGACGGGATTATTCAGCACCGGCAGACGCTCCAGCGTCACCCTGGCGAAGGCTTCCCAACCTTCCGTAATGGTTTGATTCTCAAAAATATAAGGGAAATTCTCGTCCGTTACGCAGCTTATCGGCGAGTTCAGCGTAATCTCCTTATCCAGCACCTTGCGCGAAATATCGTGGATCGACACCGCGCCCATAAACTGACCGGTTTCGTTAATCACATAGACGAAACGTTCGCGCTTCAGCGAGCTCACCGCCAGCGCCTTGCCGACGGGATCCTGCGGCTGTAGCGCCGCGCCGGAAACGATAAACTGCGAGATAATGCCGTTGTCAAAATCGAACTTGGCGTCCGAACGGCTGAAATGGCGCTGAATAACCGGATAGGTGCTGCTGGATTGCAGACGGTACACCACCATAAAAGCCAGCACGCAGGCGATCATGGTTGGAAACAGCAGGCTGCTGTTTAGCGTCATTTCCAGCACCATCAGCATCGCCATCAGCGGCGCCTGGCTGACCGAGGCCAGCACCGCGCCCATGCCCACAGCGGCGAAAATTACGGCGTTGTCCACCGGCAGCCCGGCCAGCGCGGCCAGGCTGGCGACCACCACGCCCAACAGCGCGCCGGTCAGCAATGATGGCGTAAACAGCCCGCCGACAGCGTTGGAGCCAACCGAAATAGCCGTGGCCAGCATCTTTAACAGCAGCAGCGCAATCAGCCCTTTTAGCATAAAGCTGCCGGCCATGATCTCCACAATCACCTCATAGCCGTTGCCGAGCACCTTAGTGCTGCCGATAGCCAGCACGCCAACCATCACGCCGCCCAGCCCCAGCCGCAGCGGCAGGCTTTTAACGCGGCTAAAGCGCTTACGGCTCTGCGCGATCAGCCAGATCAGCATCCAGCCAGCCAGGCCCGCCAGCAGGCCAATCAGCACCGTCAGCAGCATGTTTTCCGGCGTCAGCGCAAACTGCGCGTGGGCAAAAGGGTAGATGGCGGAACGATAGCCCAGCGCGGACATGGTCAGCACGGCCACGCCAGCCGAGATAATCAGCGGGATCAGCCGCTGTAAGGCGGAAATGCCGAACGCGATTTCCGCCACAAAGATAGCCGAGGCAAGCGGCGCATGATAAACGGAAGAGAGCCCGGCTGCCGCGGCCATCGCCACGACGTCCGTGTTCTTCAGCGGCAGATTTTTGAAGCAGAAGCGTCCCATCAGGCTGCCCACCAGCGCCGAAAGCTGCACCATCGGCCCTTCTTTACCAATGGACGCGCCGCTGCTGATGCTGGCGATGGAAGAGAGCGCGCGAAACAGCGAGGTTTTGGTCGGCACCGCGTCCAGCCTGGCGTTGATCACTTCCAGATAATCGGTGCGAACCGTCGCTTTCTGTTCAATAGCGGTGGCGTAGCGCAGAAAAAATCCGGCCAGTATCCCGCCGCCGCCGACAATCAGCGGCCACGTATACCAGGGCCAGACGCCGATAGCCTGGGTCACATCCTGACGGCTGCCGAACATCAGCAGATTGATGCCTTCTATCAGCAGGCGGAAACCCAGCGTCACCAGCGAAGCCGCCAGCCCCACAGGAATAGCGACCAGCAGGCTGGTCCAGTTAAGTGCATGTTTACTGCCTGTGGACATGAATTTTTTGACCTCGCCGCCGTTAACCTGCTCTTATCGTGAGAGAGGCAGCGTTAAAAATCAAATAGTCAGCGCGCCCGCCGCGCTTTTTTGCCTGCTACGCTGGTAGATAAGGTTACGGCGCGCACGGCGCCCGGCTCAATGAATCAACCGTTCGGGAAAAATTATGATCCGCTTCGCTGTTATTGGAATCAACTGGATTACGCGTCAGTTTGTCGACGCCGCGCACGAAACCGGGAAAATGAAGCTTACCGCCATTTATTCACGCACGCTGGAGCAGGCTCAGGCCTTCAGCCGCGACTATCCCGTTGAGCATTTTTTTACCTCTCTCGATCGGCTGGCGCAGTCGGAGGCGGTAGACGCCGTTTATATCGCCAGCCCCAACGCGCTGCACTGTCAGCAGGCGCTGCTGTTTTTACAGCACAAGAAGCACGTGATTTGTGAGAAGCCGCTCGCCTCTAACCTTCGCGAAGCGGAAGCGATGATCGCCTGCGCGCGCGCTAATCAGGTGGTGCTGTTCGAAGCGTTTAAAACGGCCAGCCTGCCGAACTTTCACATTTTGCGCCAGGCGCTGCCGAAGGTCGGCAAGCTGCGCAAGGCGCTGTTTAGCTACTGCCAGTATTCATCACGCTATCAGCGCTATCTGGAGGGAGAGAACCCGAATACGTTTAATCCGGCCTGGTCAAACGGCTCGATAATGGATATCGGCTACTACTGCCTGGCAGCGGCGGTCAGCCTGTGGGGCGAGCCGGCGCGCGTGGTCGCCACGGCTTCGCTGCTGGAGAGCGGCGTCGACGCCCACGGTACGGTGGTTATGAGCTACGACGGTTTCGACGTGACGCTGCTGCACTCCAAAGTCAGCCAGTCCGATCTGCCCGGCGAAATCCAGGGCGAAGCGGGATCGTTGGTTATCGGGCAGCTGGCCGACTGCCAGCAGATCCATTTCATACCGCGCGGCGCGAAGCCGCAGGATCTTAGCCAGCCTCAGCACATCAACACGTTACTGTACGAAGCGGAAACCTTTGTCCGGCTGGTGGAAGAACACGCTGTAGACCATCCGGGCCTGACCGTGACGCGCATCACAGCGGCGCTGCTGACGGAGATCCGTCGCCAGACCGGCGTGGTTTTTCCTGCCGATGCGCTGGCCGTCGTGTAAATATTGCTAAATATTTCTGCGTAAGATTGACCAATGTGCTCGCGGCCACTATCTTCACTGCTGCAAAGGGGAGTAACTTCTTCGTCGGTCAATCGTCATTACGGTGCGTAAGCGCCCGGTTGCCGGGCAGTCAGCAAGCTGACTGTAAGTGAGACCTTGCCGGAAGGCGAGGTTTGCTCACAGCAAAAATAGTGTGGCTGACGTCTTCCGATGTTGGCCATTTTATTTTTGACAGGAAAAAACTATGAATACTGTAGGCACGCCGTTACTTTGGGGCAGCTTTGCTGTCGTGGTGGTGATTATGCTGGCCATCGATCTGCTGATGCAGGGGCGGCGCGGCGCGCAAACCATGTCGATGAAGCAGGCCGCCTTCTGGTCGCTGGTCTGGATTAGCCTCTCGCTGCTGTTCGCCGCCGGGCTGTGGTGGTATCTGAAAGAAACCGTCGGGCCGCAGATCGCCCATACGCAATCCCTCGCCTTTCTGACCGGTTACGTGCTGGAAAAAGCGCTGGCCGTCGATAACGTTTTCGTCTGGCTGATGCTGTTCAGCTACTTCTCCGTTCCTGCTGCGCTTCAGCGCCGCGTGCTGATTTACGGCGTGCTGGGCGCCATCGTGCTGCGTACCATCATGATTTTCGCCGGCAGCTGGCTGGTGTCGGAATTCAGCTGGATCCTCTACCTGTTCGGCGCGTTTCTGCTGTTTACCGGCGTCAAAATGGCGATGGCAGGCGGCGATGAAGGCGCGGTAGGCGATAAGCCGGTGGTGCGCTGGCTGCGTGGCCATCTGCGCATGACCGATAACCTGGAAGGCGAAAAGTTCTTTGTGCGCCGCAACGGCCTGCTCTACGCCACGCCGCTGCTGCTGGTGCTGATTATGGTCGAGCTGAGCGACGTTATTTTCGCCGTGGACAGCATTCCGGCTATTTTTGCCGTTACTACCGATCCCTTTATCGTCCTGACCTCTAACCTGTTCGCTATTCTTGGCCTGCGCGCGATGTACTTCCTGCTGGCTAACGTGGCGGAACGCTTCTCTATGCTGAAATATGGTCTGGCGATCGTGCTGATTTTTATCGGTATCAAGATGCTGATCGTCGATTTCTATCATATTCCGGTGGCGGTTTCGCTGAGCATCGTCGGCGGTATCCTGGCCATTACGCTGCTGATTAACGCTCTGGTTAACCGCCGCAACGATCGTTTAGCGCTGCGGAAATAACTTTTACCCTGACGTAACAGCCAGGCCCGACGGCAGAATATTCCGCCGCCGTCGGGCCACTTTTCGCTTCCCCTGCCAACACATTTCCTTATACTGCCTGCGCAAACACACCGATGCCGTCAGTTCAGCGCACACGACGCTGAGGCGCATTCCATCACTTTTACAGCTGGTTTTTATATGAGTAATAAAAAGAATCGTCCCGGCCTGTTGCAGCGTCTGATGCAGGCAGGCCTGGTTACGCAGATCTTGATCGGTCTGGTCGCTGGCGTGGCGCTGGCGTGGTTTTCCAAAGAGAGCGCGCTTTCCGTCAGCCTGTTCGGCTCGCTGTTTGTCAGCGCGCTGAAAGCCGTAGCGCCGCTGCTGGTCATGGTGCTGGTGATCTCCTCTATCGCCAACCACAAGCAGGGCCAGAAAACCTCTATCCGCCCTATCGTGATACTGTATCTGCTGAGCACGTTTTTTGCCGCCGTGCTGGCTGTGGCGTTCAGCCATTTGCTGCCGCAGACGCTGACGCTGAGCGCCGCCAATAATGAAATCACGCCGCCGTCCGGTATCCTGGCCGTCTTAAACGGCCTGCTGATGAGCATGGTTTCCAACCCGATCGACGCGCTGATGCATGCCAACTATATCGGCATCCTGGTGTGGGCGATTGGCCTGGGCTTCGCTTTCCGCCACAGCAGCGACACCACGCGCGCTTTCCTGAATGATGCCTCCGACGCCGTGACTTACCTGGTGCGTATTGTGATCCGCTTCGCTCCTGTCGGTATTTTCGGCCTTGTGGCGTCGATTCTGGCCTCTACCGGCTTTTCGGCGCTGTGGCAGTACGCGCATCTGCTTGCCCTGCTGCTGGGCTGTATGCTGCTGATGGCGCTGGTTATCAACCCCATTCTGGTCTACTGGAAGATCCGCCGTAATCCTTACCCGCTGGTCTTTACCTGCCTGCGGGAAAGCGGCGTCACCGCCTTCTTTACCCGCAGTTCGGCGGCCAATATCCCGGTAAATATGGCGCTGGCGAAGAAGCTTAATCTGGATGAAGACACCTATTCCGTCTCGATCCCCGTGGGCGCCAATATCAGTATGGCGGGCGCTTCCATCACCATTACCGTACTGACGCTGGCGGCGGTGAATACGCTGGGCATCCATGTAGATATCGGCACCTCGATCCTGCTTAGCCTTGTGGCCTCCATCTGCGCCTGCGGCGCGTCCGGCGTGGCGGGCGGTTCGCTGCTGCTGATCCCCGTCGCCTGCAATATGTTCGGCATCCCTAACGATGTGGCGATGCAGGTGGTAGCCGTAGGCTTTATTATCGGCGTTCTGCAGGACTCCGCCGAAACGGCGCTGAATTCTTCCGCCGATATTCTGTTTACCGCCGCGGCCTGCATGGCCGAAGAGCGTCGGGTGGAACAAAAAGCTTAACCGGCGGCGCCGTCAAAAGATGGCGCCCTGCTCAGCGAGAAATCCTGCCCTGCCGAACGGGTGGGGTTTCTCGCCCTGTCGCGCAGCGTTACGCGCCCGCTATAAAGTCACCCCGCTTTTAAAAATCGCCAGCTCGCGAAAATCATTCAGCTCGTTTCTGGTCTGACGGCCGCAGGCGATTTCCACCAGCAGATCGATAAATTTTTCCAGTAGCGTCGTCATCTCCACGCCCTGAAGCAAAGGCCCGGCATCAAAATCGATCCAGTGCGGTTTCTTCGCCGCCAGTTCGCTGTTGGTCGCCAGCTTAACGGTGGGCACAAAGCCGCCGTAGGGCGTGCCCCTGCCGGTACTGAACAGCACCATATGACAGCCCGCCGCCGCCAGCGCGCTGGTCGCCACGGCATCATTGCCCGGCGCGCTGAGTAAATTCAGCCCCGGCTTGCGTACGCGCTCGCCATATTTCAGCACGTCCACCACCTGGCTCCGACCCGCTTTCTGCGTGCAGCCCAGCGACTTTTCCTCCAGGGTAGTGATGCCGCCCGCTTTGTTGCCCGGCGAAGGGTTTTCAAAAACGGGCTGATGGTGCTGCAGGAAATAACGCTTGAAATCGTTAATCATATCGACAGTTTTGCGAAAGGTTGCTTCGTCCCGACAGCGGTTCATCAGGGTCTGTTCGGCGCCAAACATTTCAGGCACTTCCGTCAGCACGGTGGTGCCGCCGTTGGCTATCACCTCGTCTGAGAAACGTCCCAGCAAGGGGTTAGCGGTAATGCCGGAAAGGCCATCCGAGCCGCCGCATTCCAGGCCAAACGTCAGCTCGCTTAGCCGTCCAGCCTCGCGGCGATCGTTACGCATCGCTTTATACAGGCGACGTAGTTGAGCCAGCCCGGCTTCCACTTCATCATCGTGCTGCTGTAGCGTCATAAAGCCGACGCGATCGGCATCCACTTCGCCCAGCGTCTCGCGAAAAGCATCGATCTGATTGTTTTCGCAGCCCAAACCTATCACCAGTACCGCGCCGGCATTTGGATGGCGCACCATATTTTGCAGCAGGGTGCGCGTATTGAGATGGTCTTCTCCCAGCTGCGAGCAGCCATACGGATGGGTGAAGAGGAAAACGCCGTCAATATCTGTCGCGCCCTCGCTTTCTGCCATAAAGCGGGCCACCATTTGCTTTGCTATACCGTTGACGCAGCCAACCGTTGGCAGTAGCCAGAGTTCGTTACGAATGGCGGGCCTGCCGTCACGGCGGCGGTAAATCTGCACTTCGCGATCGCCAGCCGGTTTTGGCAGCGTGACGAAATCCGGCCGATAGCGATAGGCATTCACGTCCCCAAGATTGGTACAGAGGTTATGAGAATGGACCCCTTCCCCTGCGGCGATCGCCTGGGTGGCATGCCCAACAGGCAGGCCATATTTTATAACTGGCTCATCCACAGCCAGCGGTAAAAGGGCGAACTTGTGCCCACGCGCGACAGGCTGTTGCAACACGATTACGTGCCGGTTTGCTTCCAGCGCCTCGCCTTCCGCCAGGTCAGCCAGCGCGACGGCGACGTTATCTTCAGGATCGATCCGGATGTAACGCTGCATAATGTTTTCCTCAGCTAAGCGGGGCTGGCGTATGCCCTTGCTGATAAGTCGTGGCACCAATAACGTTACCCTTGCGGTCAGTCCCGGTACGGCATTGCGCTCCTTCCCCGGTATTGCGTTTCGCCCAGGGCGTTTTCTGTCCGTACTGGTAGCGGAGCCGCAACGATTCAGGACGGCGGTTACAGCTCAACGGCAAAATAGTCGCGCGCATTGTTAAAACAGATGTTTTCCACCATTTTGCCCAGCAGATTGAGATCGGCCGGTGCTTCGCCGTTATCCACCCAGCCACCGATGGTTTCACACAGCAGCCGACGGAAATATTCATGCCGCGTGTAGGAGAGAAAGCTGCGGCTGTCGGTTAACATGCCAACGAAACGGCTGAGCATGCCCATTTGCGCCAGCTGCGTCAGCTGTCGCGTCATGCCGTCTTTCTGATCGTTGAACCACCACGCGGAACCGAACTGCATTTTGCCCGGCGCTCCTTCGCCCTGAAAATTGCCGGCCATCGTGGCGATAACTTCGTTATCCCGTGGGTTCAGGCAGTAGAGAATGGTTTTTGGCAGCGCATCCTTTCGGTGCTGGGCATCCAGCAAACGCGCCAGCGGTACGGCGATCGGAGCGTCGTTAACAGAGTCATAGCCCACGTCCGGCCCCAGCCGCGCAAACTGACGACTGTTGGCGTTACGCAATGCGCCGATATGATACTGCTGAACCCAGCCGCGCTGAGCGTACTGCGCGCCAAGCCATACCAGCACCGCCGTTTTAAATTGCGCAATCTCCAGCTCGTTCGGGCTTTTTCCGGCAAGACGCCGCGCCAGGATGCCGTCCAGCGTGGCTTCGTCCGCATCGGCATACAGCATAATATCCAGCGCATGGTCGGCAATTTTACAGCCGTGAGCGGCAAAATGGTCAAGCCGGCGGCTGAGTGCCTGGCGGAGATCGTCGAAGCGGACAATATCCGTATCGCTAACCGCAGCCAGTTTTTGCAGATAGTCACAGAAGCCGCCAGCCTCCAGATTGAGCGCCTTATCAGGACGCCAGCCTGGCAATATTTTGACAGTGAAGCTGGCATCTTCAGCGAGCAGGCGATGGTAGCGCAGGTCGTCGACCGGATCGTCGGTCGTGCCTGCCATTTTCACATTCATCTGCTGCATGATACCGCGGGCGCTGAACGCATCCTGTGCCAACAGCGCGTTGCACCGCGACCATATTTCTTCCGCCGTTTCCGACGACAGCAGCGTGTCCGTAATGCCAAAAGGTCGGCGCAGCTCAAGATGCGTCCAGTGGTAAAGAGGATTGCCAATGGTATCGGGCACCGTGCTGGCCCAGGCGGCAAACTTCTCACGATCGCTGCCGTTACCGGTAATCAGCGCTTCCGGTACGCCATTCGCCCGCATCGCTCGCCATTTGTAATGATCGCCTTTTAGCCAGATGTCATACAGATTTTTGAATCGATAATCCTCGGCAATCTGCTGCGGCGGCAGATGGCAGTGGTAGTCAAAAATGGGCTGCCCGGCCGCAAACTCATGGTACAAGCGGCGCGCAAACTCCCCCGACAGCAAAAAATCTTCCTGCATAAAACCCGACATACCCTTCTCCTGTGGTCAACATCCTTTGCTGCAAAGTTATCATACCAATTATTGAGATACGGCGTAATTTTGTGCAACCCCGATCACAAAAATGCCATTTACGCCTGACGGCGTCGCCGGGGTAAAAAATAACCTATTGATTAATATGATATTAAAAAAACATTAGCCACTTGGGCTGCAATTGTGACGTTTCTCTCCTTTAGAATCTGTATGACAAGTTATTGTTGCGGCATTCAGCCTCCTGACAGTACGGCGGTTGGAGAGTTAACGTGCGGGTGCCAACCAGCAAGCCGTCCCGCGTTGAAAAGGAAGCCATAAATCAATAGGGATTAGAAAAAGCGGGAGAATTTTATGCGTAAAATCAAAGGACTGCGTTGGTATATGATAGGTCTGGTCACGTGGGCACCGTGCTGGGCTACCTGACACGTAATACGATTGCCGTTGCCGCGCCTACGCTGGAATCACAGCTGCATATCACGACCCAGCAGTACTCCTATATCGTCGCCGCCTATTCGGCCTGCTATACCGTGATGCAACCCGTCGCGGGTTATATCCTTGACGTGCTGGGAACGAAAGTGGGTTACGCTCTGTTTGCCATTCTTTGGGCGATTTTTTGCGGAGCCACGGCGCTGGCCAACAGCTGGACGGGACTGGCGCTGGCTCGTGCCGCCGTAGGCGCGGCAGAGGCAGCGATGATCCCCGCCGGATTAAAAGCCAGCAGCGAATGGTTTCCGGCCAAAGAACGGTCAATCGCGGTAGGCTATTTTAATGTCGGCTCGTCCATTGGCGCCATGCTGGCACCGCCTCTGGTTGTCTGGGCTATCGTGGCGCACAGCTGGCAGATGGCCTTTATTGTTACCGCCATCCTTAGCTTTATCTGGGCGTTATGCTGGCTGATTTTTTATCAGCATCCAAAAGATCATAAAAAACTGCATGAAACCGAGCGTCGGTACATTCTTTCAGGCCAGGAAGCGCACCATCAGGTCAGCAATGCAACCAAAATGAGCGCCTGGCAAATTGTTCGCAGCAGGCAATTCTGGGGGATCGCGCTACCGCGCTTTCTGGCTGAGCCCGCATGGGGAACGTTCAACGCCTGGATCCCCCTGTTTATGTTTCGGGCCTACGGCTTCAATCTGAAAGAAATTGCGCTGTTCGCCTGGATGCCGATGCTGTTCGCCGATCTTGGTTGCATCATCGGTGGCTATCTACCGCCGCTGTTCCAGCGCTGGTTCGGTGTCAATCTTATCGTCTCGCGTAAGCTGGTGGTTACTATGGGCGCGCTCCTGATGATTGCTCCCGGCACCATTGGCTTATTTAGCAGTCCCTACACCGCGATTGCCCTGCTTTGCGTAGGCGGCTTTGCTCATCAGGCGCTGTCGGGCGCGTTAATAACCCTTTCCTCCGATGTGTTTGGCCGCAATGAAGTGGCGACCGCCAATGGCCTGACGGGGATGGCGGCCTGGAGCGCCAGCACGCTGTTTGCGTTGATCGTCGGCGCCCTGGCGGACACGCTGGGATTCAGCCCGCTGTTCGCCGTGCTGGCGCTGATGGATGTGCTTGGCGCAGTAGCTATCTGGACATTATTAAGCAACCAACCCGCAGTCGATCAGAAGCAGCAGAGCGTCAGGTCGGCCGGGGCCGCCGCGCGCTAGTCCGGGTTTCTCCCGCCCGGCGGAAGTGGTATAACAAATTCCATCATTGTGCGGCAGGAGAAAGATTATGGTGTTGGCCGAATCCCGACGTCTTTACCAGCAGCTCGCTGCGGAATTTAAACGTCGTCTGGAGGAAGGGGTTTATGCCGTTGGCGAGAAATTACCGGCTGAACGCTTTATTGCAGAAGAAATGGGCGTCAGCCGCACTGTGGTGCGTGAAGCGATCATCATGCTGGAAGTAGAAGGATACGTTGAGGTACGCAAAGGCTCAGGTATCCATGTGATCTCACAACACCAGAGAAACAGCGTCGTTCCGGACGAACAGTCAGAATTTGCCAGCTTTGGCCCGTTTGAACTGCTACAGGCTCGCCAGCTGATTGAAAGCAATGTGGCAGAGTTTGCCGCCACTCAGGTAACCCGGCAGGATATTCAGCAGTTAATGGAAATCCAGCAGCAGGCCAGAAAAGAAGATCGCTTCCGTGATTCAGAATGGGATTTAAAATTCCATGTGCAGATTGCCCGCGCCACGCAAAACGGCGCGCTGGCCGCTATTGTAGAAAAAATGTGGCTGCACCGTTTGCACAACCCCTACTGGCTGAAACTGCATGAACACATTGACGACAGCGCTATGGAAAGCTGGTGTGACGATCACGATCGCATACTTAACGCCTTGATGCGTAAAGATCCGGCCGGCAGCAAGCTGGCCATGTGGCAGCACCTTGAACATACCCGCCAGATGCTGTTTAAAGCCACTTCAGACGATTTTGAACCCAGCATCGATCGTTACATGTTTACTGAAAATCCCGTTGTCGCCATCAAAGGCATCTCTGTGACCGATAAGTAAGGGTTTTGCCGCCACCAGGCGGCGAAATTATTGCAGTTAACCCTCTAATTATGTCAGCCTGTGTAAAACTCCTTTGCACCTCCTGATTGCGCCTGTACAACAACGGTAATGCTGGCTTTGCCCAGGCTTATCAGACCGCATTCATAACGATTTGACGGCCCGGCGTATCAAGCCCGACAGGCCGTTTATTTTCACCTTTGTTTCTTTTTTTCGTGTTAAGACCAGGTTCCGCACGCATACTAACTACAACCATTTGTGATGAACTTTGCCGGAACATGGCGAAAATGCTATTCAGGGACACTTTATGGATATTTTAAAAGCGCTGGTCCATGCCCTCTGGCACCAGGATTATGTCATGCTGGCCGATCCCTCTTTGGTCTGGGCAATCTATTTAGTGCTGTTTATGATCTTATTTCTGGAAAATGGCCTGCTTCCTGCCGCTTTCCTGCCGGGCGACAGCCTGCTGATCCTGGTCGGCGTGCTGATTGCCAAAGGCACGATGAATTTTCCGCTTACGCTGCTGGTATTGACTACCGCCGCCAGCCTGGGCTGCTGGGTAGGCTATATTCAGGGGCGCTGGCTGGGCAATACGGCCACGGTGCAGCGCTGGCTCGCCCATCTACCCGCGCAGTACCATCAGCGCGCGCACGCTTTGTTCCATCGCCACGGGCTTTCGGCCCTGTTGATCGGCCGCTTTATCGCTTTTGTCCGCACGCTGCTGCCGACCATTGCCGGGCTGTCGGGCTTAAACAACGCGCGCTTTCAGTTCTTCAACTGGGTGAGCGGGCTGCTTTGGGTACTGATCCTGACGGTGCTGGGCTTTGCGCTGGGCAGAACGCCTCTTTTTCAGCGGTATGAAGATCAGCTGATGGCGTGCCTGATGATGCTGCCGCTGATTTTATTGGTTGTCGGCCTGTTTGGGTCGCTTTATGTTTTATGGAAAAAGAAACGCACTATGAATGAGAAAGGAAACTCATGATGAAAAATTACGCTTCCCGCAAACGAATACTGGGCCTGGTGGCGCTGGCATCGGTTGCGCTGACAATGATTGCGCTTTTGCCTGCCCTGTTTGGCGGTGAAACGGCGCTGCAAATTCGGGCCTCTCGCCAGGGTATTACGGTGCCAGACGGCTTCTATGTCTATCAGCGGCTGAACGCGGAAGGCATCCATATTAAAAGCATCACGCCGGATAAAAACACGCTGGTGATTAAATTTGATTCACAGGAGCAAAGTACCGCCGCCGAGAAAGTACTGCGCCGCCTGCTGCCGGAAGGCTTTGATATCGCTCAGCTCGAACAATCTTCTGAGTGGCTCAGCCGCATCAGCCCGCATAAGCAGAGCATCGGCTAAGAAACGTGCCCGGCAGTGCCACTTCCGGGCCTCTATCCTTAAGAATCTTCTCTCTTTTTGAGCTTTCCGCATTTCCTGACTATGCTTAACTGGCCGGCGTAAGCGGCAAGCATGACAGGATTAACGGGGTTGTATCAGCGAACCCAAACAATGGAAGGTCACTTTATGAAATACCGCACGATCCTTGGCCTCAGCCTTTTATCCCTGACCACTTTCGCTCAGGCGGCAGACTCGCTGTGCCTGCAAAAAGAGCAGGACATTCAGCACGAGATCGATTTAGCCCGTCAGCACGACAACCAGCGCCGCGTTACTGGTCTGGAGCGGGCGTTGACGGAGGCTCGCGCGGGCTGTACGGACGACAAACTGAAGGCGAGTCATCAGGAAAAGATCGATGAGCTGCAGCAGAAAGTGGAAGAGCGGCAAAAAGAGCTGAACCAGGAGAGAGCGGATGGCGATGATAAAGAGAAAATCGCTAAACGTGAACGCAAGCTGGCAGAAGCAAAACGTGAACTGAAGGAAGTCCAGGCCGCCCCTTACTGAGGCAGTCAGGATTCTCATTACTGATTATAAAGGAGTTTGTTATGTCAAAAGATATCACTTCCGATCATCTGCGTGCGGAATTAAAGAATCTGGCGGATACGCTGGAAGAAGTGCTGAGCAATACCACTGACAAATCAAAAAACGAGCTGGACAAGCTGCGTAGCAAAGCACAGAGCGCGCTGAAAGATACCCGCGCACGTTTAGGCGACTCCGGCGATCGCCTCGCCAAAACTTCGCGTGAAGTTGCCGATAATGCGGACGTTTACGTGCGCGAAAATCCATGGACCAGCGTGGGCATCGGCGCCGCTATCGGCGTAGTGCTGGGCGTGCTGCTGACGCGTCGATAACAATGAAAGATTCCCAGCAAAGCCAGGGCCCAGGCAAAGGGGTCATCAACATCGGGCAGCGCCTCGTCACCACTCTGGTCGGGATTGTAGAAACCCGCGTCAGGCTGGCCGTCGTGGAGCTGGAAGAAGAGAAGGCGAACCTGATCCAGCTGTTGATCATGGTCGGGCTGACCATGCTCTTTACCGCTTTTGGCCTGATGAGCCTGATGGTGCTCATTATCTGGGCGGTGGATGCACAGTATCGCCTGATGGCTATCGGCATTACCACGGCGGTGCTTTTTGCATTAGCGCTGTTCTTTGGACTCTGGACGCTGGCCAAATCTCGTCGTTCCACCCTTCTGGGCGCTACCCGTAAAGAACTGAAATCCGATCGTAAGCTACTGGAGAACGATTAATGAGCCGCGAGCGTGACGAGCGTAAGGCCGAACTGCTGCGTCAGATCCAACAGCAGCGGCTCGATCTCAGCATCCAAAAGAAATTCTGGCTGGAAAGTACCGCCCGTTACGATCGCGGCTGGCTAACGCTGCTCAGCCTGAAGCGTTATATTGCGGTCGGCAGCGGCCTGGCGGCTATCTGGTCGGTGCGTAATCCACGCCGTATTACCCGCTGGGCCAAGCGCGGCCTGGGTATCTGGAGTACGGTGCGTATGGTACGCAACTTCCTGCCGGGCCGCTGATGCTTTCTGTTCTTTTTCAGGTTCGGCCTCGCTGAACCTGAATACTCAATTTTTCTGAAGAACTTTGACAGTTTAACTCGCTTACAATCCTCTCTCCTGACGAATATTATCTTCTGCAACGACCGGGAATTAACGCGTATTCAGCGTCATAACCGGGCCTCATGCGGCCAGGAGCTATTCCGGCCAGATAAAATTTATCGGGGATTAACATGAAAAAATTAGAAGATATCGGCTTTCTGGTCGCGCGTATTTTGATGCCTGTCCTGTTTATCGTGGCGGGCTGGGGAAAAATTACCGGTTATGCGGGCACGCAACAGTATATGGAAGCAATGGGCGTACCGGGCTTTTTACTGCCGCTGACCATTTTGCTGGAGTTCGGCGGCGGTCTGGCTATCCTGTTTGGCTTCCTGACGCGCTTTACCGCCATCTCCACCGCCATTTTTACGCTGATTACCGCATTTGTGTTTCACAGTAATTTCAGCGTAGACGGTAACTCTATTAACTTTATGAAAAATATGAGTATCTCTGGTGGCTATCTGCTGCTGTTTATTACCGGCCCTGGTGCATACAGCCTTGACCGCTTAATTAAAAGGAAAAAATAAAGAATGATGAAAGCAGGGCTTTATGCCCTGCTTTCAATAAGCGCCAGCGTATCTGATTAAAAGATTAACCAATTTCTTAACCAGACGACTATAACGTTAATTTTTCTGTACGGTATAAATATAATGCCAGGAGATGTGACTCTCCGAACCAGACCGCCAATTAAGCCGATTTATTTTTGATCTGTGAAATAGCGCTGATGCCAAAATTAACGATACCGACGATGCCGGAACCGATATTCGTAATAGCGCTAATGAAATCCAGTTCCAGAATGCTGCCGATACCGGATCCCAGCGTGCCCGCCGCCGAGGTTGCATCCGTTGTCAGGCCGCCAGCTGAGGTGCCCAGATCTACCACGCCTCCAATTGCTGCGCCAATGCTTTTACCTAAATCGGCAAAGAAGCCGGCACCTGAGACGACGTCAACTTCCTGGCTGTTTAATTCACGCATAAAATTCTCCTTTTTTATTAATAACCCCACGCCATAAAGCAGGCGAGAACTATTTTAATGACAGCCAGCAAAAAAAGTCAAATATCTACAGGCCCAAATCAATACAGAATAAAGGCAGCCTTAAAACAGGCATTGTATTAATGGTGAAAACCAGAATGTAATTAGCGCTTTTAATTATAAAGCCGGGGCATTACATCCAGTAAAGTTAAAAAAAACAACCTGACACCCTCTATTTTATCGCATAATTATTTTTAGGAGAAAGTAACGAGCTTTTTTCTGATAACAGGTTATATTCTTTTATTATCATTTAATTATCAGGGAGTTTACATGGGACAGCTTATTGACGGCGTCTGGCACGATAACTGGTACGACACAAAATCCACGGGCGGGCGCTTTAAACGTTCTGATTCTGCCTGGCGCAGTTGGGTAACGCCCGACGGCTCTGCCGGCGCAGACGGCAAAGCCGGTTTTCGTGCCGAGGCGGATCGCTATCACCTCTATGTTTCGCTTGCCTGCCCCTGGGCGCATCGAACGCTGTTGATGCGTCAGCTAAAAGGGCTGGAAAAGCTTATTTCCGTGTCGGTAGTCCATCCGCTGATGCTGGAAAACGGCTGGACGTTTGATGAAGATTTTGCGGGCGCGACGGGCGACAGCCTTTATCAGAACGAATTCCTGTATCAACTTTATTTGCACGCTGATAAGGACTATACCGGCCGGGTCACCGTCCCGGTACTTTGGGACAAGCAGCAGCAGACTATCGTCAGTAATGAATCAGCCGATATTTTGCGAATGTTTAACAGCGCATTCGACGCGGCAGGCGCCCGCGCCGGCGATTACTATCCGGCGGACTTACGCGCCAAAATCGATGAGGTGAACGGCTGGGTTTACGACACCGTTAACAACGGCGTCTATAAAGCGGGGTTCGCTACTTCTCAGGCGGCCTATGACGAGGCGGTCACCGCCCTTTTCCAGTCACTGGACAGGCTTGAACAAATACTGGGGCAGCATCGCTATCTGACCGGCGACCGGCTGACCGAGGCGGACCTGCGTCTGTGGACGACCTTAGTTCGCTTCGATCCGGTTTATGTGACGCATTTCAAATGCGATCGCTATCGTATTAGCGACTATCTGAACCTGAGCGGCTTTTTACGAGAAATTTATCAGCTGCCGGGCATCGCTGAAACGGTCGATCTGGCGCATATCCGCCATCATTATTACCGTAGCCACAAGACGATCAATCCCTACGGCGTTATCTCGACCGGCCCGGCTTTCGACTGGGACGAGCCACACGGGCGCGATGAACGCTTCCGCTAGCCGGCGTTATCCCCTGAGCGGCGCGTGACGCTTCACCAGCAGCTTAGGGATCTCCCGCAGGCACCATGATTTGGCTTCGCCCATGCTGTCGCGGCGCCAGGCCATAATGATATCGACCTCTTTGCTGTATTCCGGGCTGACAACACGCAGACGCCCTTCGGCAATATCTTTTTCCACCATCGGGTACGGCATGGACGCCACGCCCAGCCCGGCCAGCAGCGCACGGCGCTTATCTTCGATTGAACTGACGGTCAGCCGCTGCTGCTTATCCAGTAGCTGTACGGTCAGTACCGGGCGCTCGCGCGCCGTATCCGCTACGGCAATACCCCGATATTTCACCCGTGATGGTTCCGATAACGGTTCCGGTTCCTGATGGATAGGATGATCCGGGCTGGCGACGATCACACTCATAATGCTGTACAGTTTGCGGGTGTTGATCTCTGAAGAGGCGCGAAAATGCATATCCGGCGCGATAACGATATCCGCGCGGCCCTGCTCCAGCCTTTCCCAGGCGCCCGCCAGCACTTCCGTCACCAGCGCGATTTGCGTATTGGCTTTTTCGGCAAGTTTATCAATCAAAGGAAAGAGATATTCGCAAGGAACCAACGCTTCGGTAACGATAGTCAACTGTGTTTCCCAGCCCCGCGCCAGCGCTTCCGCATCGGTGGTCAGCTTATCGGCCGCTTCCAGCAAAATCCGGCCCCGCTCCAGCAGCATGCGTCCTACGTTGGTAAACTTAGTTCGGTGTCCGGAGCGGTCAAACAGCACCACGTCCAGCTCCTCTTCCAGCTTTTGCATGGTGTAGCTGAGTGCTGAAGGGACGCGGCCCAGCTCATCTGCCGCCGCCGCAAAGCTGCCGCGTCGATCGATAGCATCCATTACTCGCAGCGCCTCCAGCGTCAGAGCGCGATCTTTTGCCATAGCGGTTCTCTTTCAGGATTTTTGAATATGGCAAGCAGATTAACTGGCTAACAATCTGGCGTCCAGCGCCTTACTATAGCGGCATAATAAATGACCGACGCGGTTTGCCGGTTAATAAGGAGGAAAATATGATTACCAGTCGCACCGTACAACAGTGTGGTCAAGCCGATTACGGCTGGCTCCAGGCGCGATACACGTTTTCCTTCGGCCACTATTTTGATCCTCAACTGCTGGGCTACGCCTCTTTACGCGTGCTCAATCAGGAAGTGCTGACACCAGGGGCTTCCTTCCAACCCAGAACCTGGCCAAAGGTCGATGTTGTTAATCTGATCCTGCAGGGCGAAGCGGAGTACCGCGACAGCGACGGCAATCATGTCGTGGCACGCGCGGGCGAAGCTTTGCTGCTGGCTGCTCAACCGGGGATCAGCTACAGCGAGCATAATATCAGTGGCGAGAAGCCATTGACGCGTATGCAGCTTTGGCTGGACGCCTGTCCAGACAGGGAAAACGCGGCGATACAATGCCTGTCGATCCCAACTAACGCGAGCGCCATACTGCTGGCCTCGCCGGACGGTGCACAACAGAGCCTGCAGCTTCGCCAACAGGCCTGGATTTATCATCTGAGACTGCAACCGGGCGAAGATGTGACGCTGCCGTTACGCGGTTCGCGCGCCTACCTGCAATCGATTCACGGCGGCTTTACCGTGACCGCATCTTCAGCGGATCGGCAGACGCTTGCCTGCGGCGACGGGGCATTTATCGAAAAAGAGCAGAACGTGACGATAGCGGCAACCACGCCGACGCGCGCGCTGGTGATTGATTTAGCCGAGTAGTCGCCGTTGCCTACTCCTGTAAAACTCGCCAGCGATGCATGACGGGTTTAGCTGCCTGATACGTCAAATAAGCTGATGGGTACGGCGACCCTCTCGCCGATTGACCAGCCTTTTTTGCCTAAAATATGCTGAGGCGTGTTTTCCGGTACGGTAAAAAAGAAGGTGTTGCTCTCTTCTTCTACTTTTCCCTCGTCTAAATCTTCAGGATCCAGATCCATCTCGTCCAGCTCTTCTTCAGACAGCCCTAAATGGGTGGCCAGTATCGATCTTTTCATCGTTTATCTCCTCAGCGTTAACGCTTACGGTTAAAATTTTCAAAGCGCCGTAGTTATTTTATATCCTCAGGTAAATTTCGTTCGTTAATCGCACGTTGATTTTCTCTGGCCTATTGTCAGAGGAGAGAGATAACACGAGGAGCAGGGAATGAAAAAGCTGGCTGTGATGTTTGTGTTTTTACTGGTTGGCTGTGTCGATTTAGGGCGCGTTGGGACGCATCCTGACATGAAACAGGTCTACCTGAAGGGATATCCACACAACGTTGCCGACTGTCTTTTTACTGCGGCGCTGAGTCAGCACCTTCGGCTGGAGCGGGACGGTCGCCTGACCCAAGGTATTGAAAAATATAATCTGACGGACAGAAATTACGACAACGTGGCCTGGATTGAAATTGCGGCGGCAGGCCGTCAACAATCCAGCGTGACCTTCTATTATGCCAAGGAGCCTGACGTCAGCGCGGCGGTTTCCGCCATGGCGGCGCGCTGTAAGGACTCGCGCTTTTAAGCTTTTCCTTTTACAAAAAGCATTGTGAACAGGCCGCATCGTAGAAAGCAAAAAACCCGCCGAAGCGGGTTTCTTACTGAAAATGTTGAAGCTGACCGGTAAGCCGGGTTCTGTCGTGGACAGTCATTCATCTAGGCCAGCAATCGCTCACTGGCTCAAGCAGCCTACCCGGGTTCAGTACGGGCCGTACCTTGTGAACCCCTATTTGGCCTTGCTCCGGGTGGA
>Ga0209371_1000771_pt1 | contig 26593 bp, 21 predicted proteins | sample AgamicAtAmrz_FD_187165 | JGI IMG/M metagenome (GOLD analysis project Ga0209371, IMG submission 187165) | Agave microbial communities from Guanajuato, Mexico - At.Am.rz (SPAdes) (version 2) | ecosystem: Host-associated > Plants > Roots > Rhizosphere | place: Guanajato, Mexico | collected 2012-06-07
GAGCTGATGGCGCTCATCAAACATGCGGTCGATCCTGCCGGCATCATGAATCCCGGGAAAATCCTGCCGAACTAGAATTGCCACTTTGCAGTCGATGATCGTGAGGCCATGCGATGAATTCCTTCAAAACTCACAGTTCCCACTGGGGGGCATTCTCCGGGCGGCTTGCAAATGGGCCACTGGAAATCGAGCCTCATCCCGGTGACCCGCATCCATCACCGCTGCTGGGCAATCTTCCGGCGATTGCCGACAGCCCCGTTCGCATCAAACGGCCTGCCGTTCGGCGGGGTTGGCTCGAACGCGACACCGGCCACGCGCAGCGACGCGGCGCTGACGACTACGTCGAGGTCAGTTGGGCCGAAGCGACGAGGCTGGTCGCGGATGAGTTGAGACGGGTCCATGACCGTCATGGCCCGAGCGCGATATTCGGCGGCTCCTATGGCTGGTCGAGTGCTGGCCGGTTTCATCATGCACAGAGCCAGATTCACCGCTTCTTGAATGTCGTTGGCGGATATGTCCGGTCCGTCAACACGTATAGTTCCGGCGCGGCCATGGTCATAATTCCCCATGTGCTTGGGCCGTATGACAGCTTCGACCGCAAGAGCGTGACCTGGGATGCGATCGAACGCAGCAGTGAGCTGGTGCTCGCATTCGGCGGGATGGCAATCAAGAATGCCGATGTCCACGGTGGAGGGATCAGCACGCACACGGTCCGGCAGAAACTGGCCGGCGCGAGCGCTCGCGGTGCGAATTTCACATTCGTCAGCCCCCTGGCGGACGATTTTCCCGCTGATGCGGGTGCCGAGTGGCTTCCTATTATTCCCGGTACGGATGTGGCGATGATGCTCGGGCTTGCGCACGTCCTCGTGACCGAAGGGCTGCACGACCGGACATTTCTCGAGCGTTACACGGTTGGATATGACCGGTTCGAGAGCTATCTTCTTGGCAGGGAGGATGGCCAGCACAAAAGCCCGGAATGGGCGGCCGCGATCTGCAACATCGACCCGGAGACGATCCGCAAGCTGGCGCGGAAGATGGCGAGTTCGAGAACCCTGATCACGGTCAGCCACTCTCTTCAGCGGGCCGATTATGGCGAACAGCCGGTGTGGATGGGCATTGTCCTTGCCGCCATGCTCGGCCAGATCGGATTGGACGGTGGCGGATTTTCCTATTCCCTCGGCGCGTTGGGCAATATCGGCAAGAGCCTGCTCGCCGTTCCCTTGCCAACGCTGCAGCAATTCAAAAACCCCGTGCCGGACTATATTCCCTGTGCACGCATCGCCGATATGCTGCTCAATCCCGGTACCGAGTTCCATTACAACGGGCACGCTCTTCGTTATCCCGATATCCGGCTTGTCTATTGGGCGGGCGGCAATCCATTTCACCATCATCAGGATATCAACCGGCTGCGGGCGGCTTTCAGGCGTCCCGAAACGATCATCGTCCACGAATCCGCCTGGACCTCCACCGCGCGACATGCCGACATCGTGCTGCCCGCCACGACCACGCTTGAGCGTGACGACATCGGCGCTGCCGATCGCGATCCCCTGATGATCGCCATGAAACGACTTATTGCTCCCGTTGGTGAAGCACGCGACGATTATGAGATATTCGCCGGCATTGCGCGGGAACTTGGCAGGTTCGATGCCTTTACCGAAAACCGCAGCAGCGGAGAATGGCTCGCCTTCCTGTACGAGACGACCCGTCAGGCGCTTGCGGCCGGCGGCCACGACGCACCGGACTTTGAGACCTTCTGGAAGCGAGGGGAGCTGCCCCTTCCAGTCAAGCCAGACGACGGTGGCCCGGCGCGCGCTTTCCTTTACGACTCCTTGACGAAGCCGCTGGCGACACCGTCAGGAAAAATCGAAATCTTTTCAGAGACTGTCGAGAGCTTCGGATATGATGACTGCAAAGGTCATCCGCGCTGGTATCCGCCAAGAATGGAGACGCCCGATGATGCCCGCCTCCATCCCCTGCATCTTGTCTGCAATCAGCCGTATCAACGTCTGCACAGCCAGCTGGACTATGGCGATTTCAGCCGTTCGACCAAGATCAGGGATCGGGAGCCCGTCCGTATCCATCCGGCCGACGCTTTGACCCGTGGAATATCTGACGGCGACGTCGTCAGGATTTTTAATGCGCGCGGCAGCTGTCTCGCTGGCGCCGTCATCAGTGAAGACGTCATGCCGGGCGTGATGCAGCTTGCCACCGGCGCATGGTTCGAGCCACAGGATGCCGCAGTGGACAATTCCATCTGCATCCATGGCAATCCCAATATCCTGACCCGCGACATCGGCACTTCGAAACTGTCGCAGGGTTCCACTGGCCAGATTGCGAAGGTGGAGATTGAGCTTTTCACCGGCGACTTGCCGCCCGTCAGGGTTTTCGAAGCCATGACATTTGCGCCGCGTGACAAAGCGTCTTCGTCGCCAGACCATCATCGAACGCCGGAGCGCGACGGCAATTCAAGGGCGGCTGAAACACCAATCCAAACAGTCGGCAAAATGGCGATAAAATAATTCACTAAATCGATAGAAAAAGAATAACCAGTCTTTCTCCCTCACGCCCGGCTGCTAGTTTATGGGCAAGATAAACACGCAAGGAGGCACCGCGTCATGACTGGAATATGTAGAAGCGGGCGCGCTCCTCAGCCAAGCGAACTCCCAGGAGCCGCTCGCTAACCCTCGCGACGCCCAACCCGACTGCCCAATGAATTCAAGCATTCTCCCGCTCGGCTGAAAGGCCGGCGCGGCAACGGTTTGACATGCCTGCTGCCAATGACGGCCGGCGCATGTGCATCCGCAGGAGATGCCGAAATTGCAACGAAAAACTTTGAATTTTTCAGGATCATATCATGACAAGACGTTCTTTCTCATTCTCCCTGTCGCGTCGCCGGCTGCTTTTCACGGCCTCTCTGGCAGTCTCAGCCTCGCTGTTTTTATCGACAGCGGCACCTCTGAGCGCACTGGCGGCGGATACGCCGCGCGATGGCGGTGACATCACATTTCTGATCGATTCACTCGGCGACACCTGGATCCCAAACAACAGCGCCATCTCCAGTTTCCAAGGCCACATCTGGGGGCATGTGACGGACAAGCTGCTTTACGTCGATGCGGAAGGCAAGGTTAGCCCATGGATCGCCGAACGCTGGGAGCAGAACGACACCGCAACGGAATTCACCCTTCACTTAAAGAGCGGGGTGACTTTCTCGGATGGCGAACCGCTTGATGCGAAGGCCGTCGTCGCCAATCTCGACATCTGGTATGCCGGCCGCAAGAACGAGGGCATAAACCCGATCGGCCTCTTCCCCAAGACCTATGATCATGCTGAAGCGGTTGATGCCACGACGGTCAAGGTTTTCTTCAAGAAGCCTACACTCGGGTTCATTCCAACGCTTGGCTATCACGGTTCCATCCTGATCTCTCCCAAGAGCATCGCCCAGCCTGCCGGCCAGCAGGCTGACCTCAGCAAGACCGCCGGCAGCGGACCTTACGTGGTGGAGTCCTGGAAAGAGGGCGATCATGTCACTCTGGTCAAGCGCAAGGACTATAATTGGGGTCCGGCCGCAGTCGGCCATACCGGACCCGCCTATCTCGATACCATCACCTACAAGCTGGTTTCGGAGCCATCCCTCCGCGTCGCTTCCGTTCAGTCCGGTCAGGCGGATGTCGCCTACAACGCCTCGCCCCAGGAGCTGAAATCGCTGAAGGAGGAAGGTTTCACCGTCGCGACCCCGCGTTATCTCGGTTTCGTCAACGGCTGGGCCGTCAACACCAAGCTACAGCCCTATGATGACGTGAAGGTTCGCCAGGCGCTCCAGGCCGGCATCAACCGCCAGGAAATTATCGACACCGTCTATACGCAGGACTGGAAGCTAGCGACGTCGTTCATCCAGAGCAACGTCCCCGGCGCTACGGATCACAGCGATCTCCTCGCCTATAACCCGGAAAAGTCGGAGAAGCTTTTGGAGGAAGCCGGATGGGTCAAGGGCGCGGACGGCGTTCGGGTGAAAGACGGCAAGCCGCTGGAATTGACGATCCATTCCAATCCTTACCTGGCAACTTCGAAATCCGTCGATGAGCTGATTGCCCAGCAGCTCGGCCGGCTCGGATGGAAGGTCAACATCAGGGCTTATGATGTCGTGACCTATGGCGAGAAGGTCAAATTCGGCGGCGCCGCAGTTCCCGCATATGAAGTCACGCGCAGCTTCATCGACGCCGGCACCGTCGCCAGCATCCTGACCAACGCCAACAATGGCGAGAACTGGTTTGCGCTCGATGAGCGCGATGCGACGCTCAACGATCTGCGCGACAAAATCGCCGGCGCAGGCTCCGTCGAAGACCGAAAGCCGCTTCTGGACAGCCTACAGAAATACCTGCTGGAACAGGGCTACTTCATACCGCGCACGCAAATCGTTCAGCGCATTTACGTGCAATCGCCGAAGCTGAAGGGCGAAGTCTATAACGGTGTCGCTTACGCCAGCTATTACACAGCGTTCATTGCCGAATGAGGCTAGCACCCACCGAGTAACGTCAAGGAGGTGAAGGCATGAGCAATGCCTACCTAACCTATGCCGCAAAGCGGCTCGGCCAGGCGATCGTCGTCATCCTCCTGGCCTATGTCTTCACCTTCGTGGTCGTCAGCGTCCTGCCCGGCGACCCGATCACCAGCGTTCTGCGCAACCCGCAGAACGGTTTCACCGAGCAGGAGATCGCCGAAATCATTGCTGCACAGGGGCTGGACAGGCCGATCGTCGTGCAGCTCTGGCACTCCCTGTCGGCGTTCCTGACGGGCGACCTCGGCATTTCCATGCGCTCCAACCGACCGGTCTCGACACTCATTGCCGAGGTGCTGCCATCGACGCTGGTTTTGGCCACCGCCGGGCTGACGGTCGCCTTGATCCTCGCCTTTGCCGTTGCCTATGGCACACAGGTCGTGCCGAAGCGATATGGGCAGGGGTTGCTGCGGGCCTTCCCCTCGCTGTTCCTGTCGACACCCAATTTCGTCATCGGCCTGTTTCTGATTCACCTCTTCGGTTTTCAGCTCAGGCTGTTTCGGGTCATCGAGCCCGACAGCTTCTGGGCGACGCTGTTTGCGGCGATCACCATCGGCATACCGTTTTCCGCACAGATCGCGGAAGTCCTGATCGCCAATCTCGATCATGAGGCCGAGCAGGATTACGCAGCGGTTGCCCGCAGTCGCGGCATCGGGCCGAGACGGCTTTTCACGACACATCTGCTCAAGCCCGCGTCGCTACCGGTGGTGACAGTTATCGCCCTTACCGTGGGCGAACTTCTGGGCAACTCGCTGATCACGGAAACCGTGTTCGGCCGCACCGGCATCGGCAGTCTCGTACAGCGCTCCGTCAGCACGCAGGACTTGCCGGTCCTGCAGGCCATCGTCTCGCTGGGAGCCGTGGTCTTCGTCGTCGTCAACCTCATCGCCGATCTTCTCTATCCGCTGCTCGATCCGCGGGTGAAAATTATCGTTGGCCGAAAACGTCGTCTGGCAACCGTCGACGACACCCCTCTTGGCCTTGAAACGGGGGCCAAACCATGAGCCTTATCTCCAGCCCGGTCTCCGGCAGCAATCCGTTCGAGAAGCTGAAGGCTCTCAACATCACTGCAACGGTTACCCTTTCCCTCCTCGTCATTGCCATCGTCGTCGCCTGGTCGATTGCACCGCAGCTCTTCACAAGTCTGAGCCCGATCAACGGCGTTCCGGCCGACAAGCTTCTTCCGCCAAGTTTTGCACACTGGTTCGGCACCGATCATCTGGGGCGCGATCTCTATACACGGGTCGTTTATGGCACGGCTTCATCCGTATCGAGCGCTCTGGTCGCTGTCGTCATCGGCGTCTTCATCGGCGGGTTGATCGGTTTGCTCGCCGGATTTTTCGGCGGCTGGGTGGATATCGTCTTTGCGCGTTTTGTCGACGTGCTGCTGTCCATCCCGAAGTTCCTGCTCGCGGTCATCATCGTCACGGCCATCGGTTTCGAAACGATCAATGCGGCGATTGCGACAGGCATATCGGCCATCGCCTTCTTCGCCCGCGTGGCTCGCTCCGAGGTCATCAAGACCCGTCAGGCGACCTTCGTGGAGGCATCTTTTCTCTCGGGTGGTTCGCGCCGCTACATCGTGCTCAGACACGTCCTTCCAAACGCATCCCGCTCGATGCTGCCGCTGGCCGTGCTGCAATTCGGCGAGTCTATTCTGGTCATCGCCAGCCTTGCTTTCCTCGGCTACGGCGATCCGCCACCCTCTTCCGACTGGGGCCTGCTGATTTCAATCGGCAAGGACTACCTCAAATGGCCCTGGCTCGTTTATGCGCCCGCGTTCGTTACGATCGTGACCGTCCTCTCTGTCAACAGGATCAGCCGATGGCTTCGCAAATCGCACTGAAAACAGCGCCAATCCGTCCCGAGATCGTGGCAGCGTCTCCACAACACGCAACGCCCCTCCTCGCGGTCGAAAATCTTGCCGTTTCCTACGGGAGGCAGGAGGTCGTCCATAATGTCGGTTTCGAAATCGGGCGCGGCGAAAGTCTTGCCCTCATCGGGGAATCCGGTTCTGGAAAATCAACAATCGCGAAGGCCGTGCTGCGGCTTCTTCCCAACGGTGCGAACGCTACGGGTCAGGTCGTTTTCGACAGGCAGAATATTCTGGCATTGCCGGAACGGCGCTTCAGGCCGTATCGCGGCCGCGAAATCGGCTTCGTGCCGCAGGATCCCGGCAACTCTCTCAATCCCGTGAGAACAATCGGCTCGCAGGCGCTGGAGGCCGCGGCGCTGACGGAAGAGGCCAACCCTTCGATCCGCAAGACACTTATTCTCGAAACATTCGCCAAGGTGGGTCTCGACAATCCGCAACGGGTCTACGATTCCTATCCACATCAACTGTCCGGCGGGATGCTGCAGCGCGTGCTGATCGCGCTCGCAATATTGCCGCGTCCTGCCCTGCTGGTGGCGGACGAGCCGACCTCGGCGCTGGACGTAACGATCCAGAAACGCATCCTCGATCTTCTCTCCCGCCTGCGGGATGAGCTGAACATCAGCCTGCTTCTCATTACCCACGATCTCGCAATAGCGGCGGAGAGGGCAGACAATCTCGTCGTGCTGAAGAACGGCGTCGTGCAGGAAGCAGGCAGGACGTCGGCCGTTTTTTCTTCCCCCTCCTCACCCTATGCCAAAAAGCTCCATGGCGACGTGCCCGCGCTCAACCCGGAGCGTTATGCCAAATCCCGCGATCCGGGGTTCAGCCTTCTCGAGAGCGACAAATCGCCAAAGATCGCCGTCAGCGGCGTCACCAAGCGTTTCACCGTCGATGGCAAAACCCTGACGGCGGTGGACGATATTTCGTTTACGGTTCCGGCAGGCACAACCCATGCCCTCGTCGGCGAATCCGGTTCCGGCAAGACGACGACGATCCGCCTGCTGCTGGGGCTCGAAGAGCCGGAAAGCGGCACGATCACGGTTGCCGACGAGACCGTCACGAGCAAAAGCCGGGCTTCGCTCCGGTCCGTCTGGCGGCATCTTCAGCTGGTTTACCAGAACCCGTTTACGTCACTCGACCCGACATGGAAGGTGGGGCAGCTTGTTCGTGAACCACTCGACCGGTTCGAGATCGGGACGCCGAAAGAGCGCTCCGAGCGGGTACGGGAAGCTCTCGCGAATGTCGGCTTGAGTGAGCATTTGCTGGAACGCAAACCGTCGGCCCTCTCCGGCGGGCAGCGTCAGCGTGTGGCAATCGCCCGCTCGCTAGTCCTCAAACCGGATGTGATCGTGCTGGACGAACCCACATCCGCTCTTGATGTCAGCGTTCAGGCTGACATCGTCGAGGTTCTGCTGTCGCTGCAGGCCAAGCTCGGCCTGACCTATGTCTTCGTTTCGCACGACCTCGCCCTGGTCCGGCAACTTGCGCATAGCGTTTCGGTGATGCAGCGGGGACGCATCGTCGAGCATGGAGCCGTCACCGAGATTTTCGGCAATCCGGGACACGAATATACCGCGTCGCTGCTGAACTCCATCCCGTCGGGCATTGCCGGGACAGTTCGCGTTCCCGCGGTCCGGCACGCTCTGCGTAAGGAGCAACTCGCATGAATATTGCAGCAGCTTCCCGCGACCTTCCCGCGTTGTTTCGACCGAAACAGCGGCTTGGCTTCAATACGCGGGTGTCGTTCAACGACGATGACGGTCCGGCACAGGGGTTGCGGCAGGGCATAGAATTGTTCAGGCAGGCGGAAAGGCTGGGTTATCAGTCAGGCTGGGCCTATCAGCGTCACTTCGACCATTATCTTTCTTCCCCGTTACCTTTCTTTGCGGCAGTCGGTCAGCATACGCGGCACATCACACTTGGCTCCGCCGTCATCCCGATGCGTTATCAGGACCCGATCCTATTGGCCGAGGCGGCGGGAACGACCGACCTATTGATCGACGGCCGGCTTGAGCTCGCCATTTCGACCGGAGCCAACGGCGCCTTCGATGCCGTTTTCGGAACCGTCGATACCGATGCCCGGACAGAGGCAAAACGGCGCCAGTCGCGCTTCCTCGCCGCCATTGCCGGCGATGTTCTGCACACTGTTACCGAGCGAGACATTGGCGCGCCTGCGGGAGCCGAGTTACGGGTAACGCCACATAGCCCCACCCTGCGCAGCCGTATCCGCCAGGGCTCCGCCAGCCTCGATTCAGCGATACAGGCCGCCGAACTCGGGATTGGCCTGATTTCAGGAACCGTCCTTCACGATCAGGCCGAAGGCGAAACTTTCGGTCAATATCAGGCGCGGATCATCGATGCCTATCGCACCCACTGGCTGCGCATCTGGAAAACGACGCCGCCGCCGGTCGCCGTTGCGGCTTCCGTTCTGGTCGGCACCACCCCGGAGCTGAGAGAGAAATACGCGGCCTACGATCTTGAGCGCCGCACGGCGGGAATTGCCGCCTCACGCCCGAAGGGTGCGCTGGCTCCTGCCGGCCAGCCGGTTGGCGCGCTGATTTCTCCGGTCTTTCAAGGCACACCGGATGCGGTCATAGAGGCGGTGTTGAGCGACCCGGGACTGGCAGCCGCAGATGAACTCGTCCTGTTTCTGCCTCCCGCTTTCGGATTGCCCGAAAACATAAGATTGCTCACCGATCTTGCGACAACGGTTGCCCCCTCTCTGGGGTGGAAACCCGCTTCCGATCAGCAAGGGCCGGAACAGGCGGCAATGCAGGGTTCTAGACCGCCAGCATAGTCAGGCAATATTTTCTACATTTTCCATAGAAATAGAAAGACCTGTCTTCCTCATATGCCATGCCGGCTTTAGCCTCTACCCGACACCCAGAAACACCAAGGAGCTCCCATGGCTGCGGAATTCATCAGCGTCAGCTTTCCCAACGCGTCCAATGATCTGAACCCCATCCCGGATGCTCCGGTCGATCCGCTCTTCCTGGAACGTTATGCGCGTGCGCTGGACGATTACGGGTTCAACTACACACTCATCCCCTATTCCTCTTCCTCATTCGATCCCTTCACACTGGGCGCAACGGTGCTTGCGCATACGAAGAACATCAAGATCATCGTCGCGCTCCGGCCCAACACCGTTTATCCGACGGTTGCGGCCAAGTCCCTCGCCACGCTCGACCAGTTGAGCGGCGGTCGCGTCGTCGTCCACTTCATCGCGGGCGGCAGCGACGAGGAGCAGGCGCGTGAGGGAGATTTCCTCAACAAGGAAGAGCGTTATGAACGCCAGGAAGAATATATCCGCATTCTCCGCCTTGCCTGGAGTTCGAACGAGCCCTTCGATTTCGACGGCAAATATTACCAGTTCAAGCAGTTTCGCAGCGCCGTGCGTCCCACCAACGGCCTGATCCCGATTTCGCTCGGCGGCTCCTCGGATGCCGCCTATCGTATCGGCGGCTCGCTATGCGATATTTTCGGCCTCTGGGGCGAACCGCTGGCTGAAACCAAGCAGCAGATCGACCGTATCTATGCCGAGGCCGCAAAAGCCGGCCGAACCGATCGCCCGCGCATCTGGGTTACCTTCCGACCGATCGTGGCTGAAACGGATGAGCTGGCCTGGGATAAGGCGCACAGGGTTCTCGACCGTCTGAACGAGAACCGTCAGAAGGGTCTTTCCCGCGCGCCGGTCAACGCAACACCACCCGCCAATATCGGCTCCCAGCGCCTGCTCGACATCGCCAAACGCGGCGATGTCCATGACCGCGCACTGTGGTATCCGACGGTCACCGCGACCAATGCAAGCGGCGCGACAACCGCTCTGGTCGGATCACCGCGCACCATCGCCGACTCCATTCTCGACTATATCGATCTCGGCGCCGATCTGATTTCGATCCGTGGATACGACAATTATAACGATGCCGTCGACTACGGACGATACATCCTGCCCCTCGTCCGCGAGGGCATTCGCGAACGCGAAGAGGCAAAGAAGAAGGCAGCCGCCTGATCACGGCGGTCCGGCCACGCCGTCGGACCCATCCACCTCTTCTTCCCGGGATCATCCACGCCCGCAACGGATGATCCCGCCCGCCGACCTTCAGAAAGCCGTTATCGCATGTCCTACGATCCCACCGCACTTGACGCCGCCGTGCGCGCCGTTTCCGAAGCCGCACCGGATGCGGATCAAACCGGTCAGTTTCCCTGGACCGGTATTCGCGCCGTTCATCAGGCTGGACTTCTCGAAAGCACCGTGGCCACGCGTTACGGCGGCTCGGGAGGAACCTTGAGCACCGCGGCCCATATTCTGGCGGCGCTGGGACGCGGCGATCCCTCTGTGGCGCTCATCAGCGCGATGACGATCTTCACTCATCTGGGACAGGCCGCGAAGGACCATTGGCCCGACGGGCTTTACAGGGACCTTCTTTCCAGGGCCAAACACCAGCCACTGCTGCTGAACGCCGCCCGTGTGGAACCCGAGCTCGGCTCGCCGGCCCGTGGCGGATTGCCGGCCACGCGTGCGCACCGGACGGCGAATGGCTGGTCGATCACGGGCCGCAAGCGCTTCGTGACGGGCGCACACGGCCTCACGCACTTCCTCGTCTGGGCGCACACCGACGAGGCTCAGGCTCGCGTCGGCACCTTCGTCGTGCCCAATGGCCTACCCGGCATCAAGATCATAGAGAACTGGAAGAGCCTCGGAATGCGGGCGACCGGTTCGCACGATGTCGAATATACCGACGTTGAAATCCCGGCAGAAAATGTGCTGGAACTCGTTGATCCCTCCGTTGCCCAGCAGGATAATCGCGGCCATGCGGCGATGACGCTTGCGCTGACCGCAATTTATCTGGGTGCGGCTGAGGCCGCCCAGGAAGCGTTCATTCGCTTCGCCCATGAACGCGTGCCCACCAATCTCGGCCACCCCATTGCGCGGACAGAACGTTTCGTTACGCTTTCGGGTGAGATCGACCTTTTGGTCTCCGGCGCCCGACAGATCATCTTTGGCGCGCTCGCAAACCATATCGGCGACGCCGAACACCTGGTAAGGGCCCGGCTTCTCGCCGGCCGGCAAATCCGCGAGGCCGTCCAGATAGCCGTTCGCGGCATCGGCAATCCCGGCCTCAACGCCGATCTCGGCCTCGAGCGGCATTTCCGCGATATCCAGTCGGTTCTCGTCCATGCTCCCCAGGAGGACACCTCGATCGCCATTCTCGGACGCGCCGCCTTTGACCGCTGGAAAACGAGCGAGAATGACCGGTCGGCACCCAACCTGTCGATCCTGAAGACGGCTTGAAACGCGGTGACAAACCGCCTTTCATTCAGATCACGACGTCCAGCATATCGTTGCTTTTAGCCTCCATTGCGAATGGCGGGTTGAGATCACGTCCGGCAAAGGGTATCAGGTGCCACCCTCAGGCGGAGCTTCCGCAAGCAACAAGGCGCATCCTGACATGATCCCGGACTTCCTCGTCACCCATTCCGGTGGCTTCCATGCCGACGAACTGCTATCGAGCGTCGTGCTGACCCGGCTTTTCCCGCAGGCACGCCTGATCCGCAGCAGGGCGCCCGAATGGATCGCACCCGGCGCAGACCGCATTGTCTATGACGTCGGCGGTGTTTATGACGCGGCAAAGGGAGCCTTCGATCACCACCAGCGGGGTGCACCGTTGCGGGAGGACGGTCAGCCCTATAGTTCGTTCGGACTGATCTGGAAGCATTTCGGCCGCGATTATCTTGCCGCCTTCGGCGTTCCTGAAGACCATATCGAAACCATTCACGCCTCTTTCGATGCCAGCTTCGTGCTGCCGGTCGATCTGGTCGACAATGGCGCGCTCAGCCCCTCCACCGCAGGGGCACTCGCCGGGCTGACCCTGCCCGTCCTGCTCGAAACTCTGAAACCTGTTTTCGACGAGACAGATCCCGAAGCGGACAATCGCAGTTTCCACGCGGCGCTGGCCATCGCCCGCAGCTTCGTGGAGGCAAAGATTGCCAACAGCGCCGCAAAATTGCGGGCTGAAGCGCTCGTGAGCCGGGCTATCGTGGATGCCGGCGACGGACATATTCTGGAACTGCCGATGGGAATGCCGTTTCGGCCCGCCATCAAGAAGGCGGGCGCCGACCACCTGCTCTTCGTCGTTCATCCACGCAACAACGACTGGTGCCTGACCGGCATCCGCCGCGCGGACGAAGGCTTTGAACTGCGGGCGGATCTGCCGGCGGCCTGGGCCGGCCTGACGGACAAAGATCTGGAAGCGGTTTGCGGCGTCGAAGGCGCGAGCTTCTGCCACAACGGCCGATTTGTCGCAGCGGCCAGAACCCGCGATGCGGCACTGGCCATGGCGGAGCTGGCGGTAAAAGAGGCGACTGCAGCCAAATAGTGACATGGCAGCCGACCGTGCGGGTGGCCTGCATCTTGCTACTTAAACGGATTTGAACCGACGGCCGGTGTTCAGATGGGCTTCGCCTGGTGATCTTCTGGCAGGTGCAATCACGCATTTGGGCCGGCAGCGGGAAGCGAAATTAAGCCCGAATGTGGGTTTTGATCTTGCCCATACCCAGTTCTCGGTACGTCTCAGGAAATTCGCCGGCGCGCGCCCTTGAGCGTCAGGCCCCCATGGTTATCCTGCCCGAATTATGGCGGTCACACACGTATTGAGGAGTACGCGGCCGCTTTCGGGGAGGATATCATGAAGTTTCTGTTGGCCGTTTCGCGCGCCATCGATGCCGCCAATTCAGCCATTGGCAAAGGCATTTCCTGGCTGCTTCTCGCGGCTATTTTCATCAGCGCCATCAATGCCGCCATGCGCAAGGCGTTTTCGATGAGCTCCAACGCCTGGCTTGAATCACAGTGGTATTTGTTTTCTGCCGTGTTTCTGATCGCCGCCGCCTACACGCTTCTTAACAACGAGCATGTGAAGGTCGATCTGGTCTACGGAAATCTTCCGCGCAAAGGGCAGCTGTGGGTCGATATTCTCGGGACCATTTTCTTTCTCATGCCCTTCTGCCTCATCACGGTCTATCTCTCCTGGCCGGTGTTTCTGCAGAAGCTCGCTTCCGGTGAGGTTTCAAACAACACGGGCGGCCTCATTCAATGGCCCGTCTGGGCGCTGATACCGATTGGCTTCAGCCTCCTCGCCATTCAGGGCGTTTCGGAGCTCATCAAGCGTGTCGCGATCCTGCGCGGCGATATCCCCGATCCGGTTGCCGAGGCTGACGCCGCGGCGGCAATGCTCTGATCGAAGGAAAAAACAATAATGGCATTCATTGCGGAAAATCTCGCGCCCATCATGTTTGCGGCGCTCATTATCGTGCTGTTGCTCGGTTATCCCGTGGCCTTCGCGCTAGCCTTTGTCGGCTTTTTCTTCGGCTTCATCGGGATCGAACTCGGCCTGCTGCCGGCGACGCTGTTCCAGGCCATTCCCGATCGTATATTCGGCCAGATGTCGAACGAAACGCTGCTGGCGATACCGTTCTTCACCTTCATGGGGCTCATTCTTGAAAAGAGCGGCATGGCGGAGGATTTGCTGGACACGATCGGCCAGCTGTTTGGACCGGTCCGCGGCGGCATCGCGTTTGCCGTCATCTTCGTCGGGGCAATTCTGGCCGCCACCACCGGCGTCGTCGCCGCCTCGGTTATCTCGATGGGCCTCATCTCGCTTCCCATCATGTTGCGCTATGGTTATGACCGCAAGGTCGCCGCCGGCACGATCGCGGCGTCCGGCACGCTGGCGCAGATCATCCCGCCCAGCCTCGTGTTGATCGTGCTGGCCGACCAGCTCGGCCGTTCGGTGGGCGACATGTACAAGGGCGCGCTCGTTCCGGGTCTCATGCTCGTGGCGGCCTATGCGCTTTATATCATCGTGACCTCGATCATCAGCCCCACGAAAGTCCCGGCCCTGCCGCTGGAGGCGCGGACCCTGCGCGGCACCAAGCTGCTGCTCAAGGTCATCACCTCGCTGGTGCCGCCGCTCGTATTGATATTCCTCGTGCTCGGCACGATCTTCCTCGGGATCGCCACTCCCACGGAAGGCGGGGCCATGGGTGCCGTCGGGGCGCTCGCCCTTGCGCTTGCCAACCGCAAGCTCAATTTCGGCCTGATCCAGCAGTCGCTGCATGCCACGGCAAAGCTGTCGTCCTTCGTGCTGCTCATCCTGCTCGGCGCGCGCGTCTTTTCCCTGACCTTCTATGGCGTGAACGGCCACGTCTGGGTCGAGCATCTGATGACATCGATCCCGGGCGGCGAGATCGGCTTCCTGATCGTCGCCAACCTGCTGGTCTTTTTCCTGGCCTTCTTCCTCGATTATTTCGAGCTGGCCTTCATCATCATCCCGCTGCTGGCGCCGGTCGCCGATGCGCTTGGCATCGACCTGATCTGGTTTGGCGTGATGCTGGCGGTCAACATGCAGACGTCGTTCATGCACCCGCCCTTCGGTTTCTCGCTGTTCTTCCTGCGGTCCGTCGCACCGACGCGCGCCTACAAGGACCGGATCACGGGACAGACCATCCAGCCGGTCACCTCGTCCCAGATATATCTGGGCGCCATCCCCTATCTGTTCATTCAGCTGACGATGGTCGTCATCATCATCGCCTTCCCCGGCATCGTGATGCACTACAAGTCAGGCGCCAAGCAGGTCGATCCTTCCGCCGTCCATATCAATGTACCGATGCCCGGCGCAGGCACGGACGCCGATCCCTTCGCCAATCCTTTCCTGGCGCCTGGCAACAGCGCACCGAGCTTCGGAAAGCCGGCCACCCCCTGACACTCGGCCGGGCGCAAAAGCGCCCGCCGCAACAAAATCGCTGACGTTCAATAGGAGGAGGTAATCTATGAAGGTCAACCCAGGTCGCAGACAACTCTTGTCGGGCGGCGTACTTGCAGGGGCGGCTGCGGCTGCTTCGGCACTTGCGACACCCGCCATAGCCCAGTCTTTGCCAACCGTTCGCTGGCGTCTCACGTCCGGCTTCCCGAACAATCTGGATACGATCTATGGCGGCGCCGTCGTCATGGCCAATGCATTGAAGGCGATTACAGGCGGAAAGTTCGAAATCCAGGTCTTCCAGGCCGGTGAAATCGTTCCCGGCGCCCAGGCCATCGACGCCGTAAAAGCCAATACCGTCGAGATTTCCCATACCTGCGGCTACTATTTCACCGGGAAAGATCCGACATTCGCCATCGGTTCGACCATCCCCTTCGGCCTGAACGCCCGCCAGCAGAACGCATGGCTCTATCATGGCGGCGGCAACGAGGCTTACAACGAATTCCTTTCCGACTACGGCGTCATCGGCATTCCCGGTGGAGCGACGGGCGCCCAGATGGGCGGATGGTATCGCAAGGAGATCAAGAGCATCGAGGATATCAAGGGCCTCAAGATGCGTATTGCCGGCGTCGCCGGACAGGTGCTCGCCAAGCTTGGCGCGGTGCCGCAGCAGCTTCCGGGTGGCGACATCTATCCGGCGCTGGAGCGGGGCACCATTGATGCCGCGGAGTGGGTCGGTCCCTATGACGACGAAAAGCTCGGCTTCTACCAGATCGCGCCTTATTACTATTATCCCGCGTTCTGGGAAGGTGGGCTGACGATCCACTTCTTCGTCAACAAAGACCAATATGCAGCACTGCCTGATGAATACAAGGCAGCGCTCGACACCGCCTGCAAGGCCGCCAACATCAACATGCAGGCGCTGTACGACGTCAAGAACAAGGATGCGATCCGCTCGCTGGTTTCCAAGGGCACGCAGCTTCGCCCGCTGCCCCGCGATGTGCTCGACGCCGCCTACAAGGCGACCTTCGAGCTTTATGACGAGTACACGCAGAAGCATCCCGCATGGGCCAAGATCTATCCGGGCTGGAAGAAGTTCCGCGACGAAAGCTTCGAATGGTTCCGCGTCGCCGAATATACCTATGACAGCTACGGCTATGCCATGCAGACGGCCGGCAAATAAGCCGACATAGACTTTACCGAGGCCCCTGGATAGCGACATTCCGGGGCCTCAAGCCCTTAGCGGCTATTCTTTGATAAGCCCGTTATCGATCGCATAGCGGATGAGACCGGCGGTCGTCGCTATATCCAGTTTCCTCTTGATATTCTTGCGGTGGGTTTCCATCGTGCGCTCGGCGATGTCGAGCGCCAGGGCAGCATCGCGATTGCTCTTTCCGCGCGCGATCAGCAGCAGAACCTCCTGCTCGCGTGTCGTCAGCGCCTTCAGCCTGCCGGAAGACCCCTCCATCAGCACATCGCGAACGCCAGAGGAAAAATAGGTGCCGCCGGCAGCCACGGTTTCGATTGCGGCGACTATTTCTTCGGTCGCCACATCCTTCAGAATGTAACCCGCCGCACCATACATGACCGAGGTCGATATATATTCCCGGCTGTCATGCATCGACAGCATCAGCACCCGGGCGGAAAGCTGTTTTTCCTTGAACAGCTCCAGGGCATCGATGCCATTGATCTGCGGCATGTTGATATCCATCAGCACCACATCGGGCCGCGTGGCGACAGCCGCGTCGATACCGGCCATGGCGGACAACGCGGTGCCGACGACTGCGAGATGCTCGTAAGTCTCGAGGACGGCCCTCAACCCATCCAGAACCAGAGGATGGTTGTCGATCAACAACACACGGATCGGATGAACGGTCACTCGGCGGCCTCCTGTAAGCCGCTATTGCGATCCTTCATGGCGGTGATGGGCAGCACCGCCCGCAGAACGGTTCCCCTGGCGGAGCTTTCGACATCCAGCCTGCCCCCGAAATGCGTCATGCGTTCCTGCATGTTTCTCAAACCGAGCCCCTTGCTTGCCGGCATCCCGTTCTCTGTCCGAACGGCCGGAAAGCCGCGGCCATTGTCGCTGACATCCATCTGGACCCGTTCATCGCGACTGGAGAACCGGATGGCGACCTGCGTCGCGCCGGCATGGCGCTCGATATTGGTTAGCGCTTCCTGTGCGACACGGTAAAGCGCAACCCGCGCCTCCGGGACAAGCATATGCTTGAAGGCCACGGATTCAAGCGTCGCCGCAATTCCCGTGCGTTCGGAAAAACTCGAGATGAGGGATTCCAGAGCTGCCGTCAGCCCCAGATCGTCGAGGACACGCGGGCGAAGATCGTGCGAGATGCGGCGGACTTCCTTGATCGCCTCGTTCAGCGCAATGGCGCCTTTGCCGATTGCCTCGACAGCGCCGACATTATCCGGCGTGACCTTGCGCCGCGCGAGATCGATCGCAAAACGCACGCCGACGAGATTTTGGGAAATGCCGTCATGCAGCTCCCGGGCAATGCGCAGGCGCTCCTCCTCCTGGGTATCGATGATCCTTTGCATCAATTCCTTGAGCCGGCCATCCGCCAGCCGCTGCTGGCGCAGATTGAGCAGCATGCAGGTGGCAAAGACCAGCAATACGGCGGGAACCGCAAACAGGGCGACGATCAGGAAGTTCCAGGTGATAGAATGCCGCAACTCCTCCTTCGCCGCCGCCGTCGTCGCAAAAACGTCGTCGAGGTAAACGCCGGTACCGATCATCCAGCGCCATTTGTCGAGGCCGGCCGCAAAGGAAAGCTTGTCGGCCATTTTTTTGGTGGAGGGCTTTTCCCACTTGTACTGGACCAGCCCTCCCCCCTTTTTCGCCTCGACGATCAGATCGTAGATCACCCGGTTGCCATCGGGATCGTGGAGATCAAGCCAGTTGTTCCCCGGACGGAAATTCTGTCGCGGATGGACCACGTTCAGCCCGTCATAGTCATAGACGAAGAAATAGCCGTCAGTGCCGTAATCGAGACCGGTCAGGATGCGCTTGACCTCTTCCTTCGCGGCCTCGTCATCAGGCCCTGCCCTGTCATAGACCGAGCGGATCGCCGAAAGGGCAAGATTGGTGAGGTTAAGGAGTTCAGCTTCCTTTGCAGCGAGCATGTTGCGTTCGAACGCATCGATGCTCGTGCGCGCCAGCGTCATGGACTGCCACGTAATCAGCGCTGTGATGACGATAATTGCAAGAACGAGAGGCCCGATGGCCAATGCGAGAATCTGGCTCCTGAGTTTCATGCGCCCCCTCCGACACATTCATCTTGCATTGTTCCGACAACGTCCCTCTGCGTCGGAAGAGAATGGGGCAATGGCGTAACGCTGAGCGCCCATGTGATGTGTGTATGTGTTTTGCTTACCTATGTCAGGTTTCTCGCCGTAAACCAGAAAGGAATTCTGCGAAGTCTACAGCGATGCGACGAAGATATTGGTACGAATTTGACTCCGGGTCCGGCTCCTCCCCCCAAGCCCAGTAATAGATATGGCCCTTGTCTCTTCCACTCAGCGAGATGACAATGCGGTCGTGGTTGGCAACCAACGCGATTGGCAGGAGATTGCGCGGCAACAATTGGCTCAGCGATATCTGCTCATATTCGGATGCATAGCTGGTATTATCATCGGATTCGACGGGGAAGAACTCGGTTATCCAGCCGGCAACTTTGTGGTCCAGTGTTTCGAACATCACATTCTCGTTTGGAATGAGATCATTGAGCAATGCTTCCCGTAACCGGGCAGGCAATTCCAGTGCGACCTGGCGTTCGAATTCCTGGATTACTTTCTCCATTTCCGTCTCGCTCCCGGATGCTGCGGTAGGCGCATAAATGTCAGTCTAACATAGCAATCGCAGAGTTCTGCCAATAGCCATTTTATCGCTAGTCCCAGAAGACCACGAGCATTGATGCACCTGCACAGAACAACCTTTATGGTTGCTGGCGCGCGCGGTTACGGATTGTCGGCGACCCTGTCCGTCAGGCCTGATCCAATGCAAGGGTCAGGTCGGCGACAAGATCGTCGGGATGTTCAATACCGATTGACAGCCGGATCGTAGAATCCAGCACACCGATGCGCTGACGGATATCGGCAGGAACTCCCGAATGCGTCATCGTTGCGGGGTGAGATGCAAGAGACTCCGTGCCGCCGAGGCTTACCGCGAGTTTGAATATGTTGAGCGCATTGAGGAATTTGAAAGAGGCCGCCTGCCCGCCGACGATGTCGAAAGAGAAGGTCGATCCCGCGCCGGAGCATTGGGCGGCAAACACCCTGCCAACCGCGGATGCCGGATCGCTGAACGGCAGGTAATGGATTTTCTCGACCTTGGGATGCGCATTCAGGAATTCCGCCACGACCCTGGCGTTGCTGTCCGCCCGCTCCATCCGGATCTGCAGCGTCTCAAGGGAACGTCCGAGCATCCAGCACGAATGCGGATCGAGCTGCGTGCCGATTGCTCCACGCAACGCCTTCACCTGTTTCATGACATCCTTCCTACCGAGCGCTGCCCCGGCAATGAGGTCGGAATGCCCGCCAACATACTTCGTCAGCGAATAGAGCGAGATGTCCGCACCGTATTCGATGGGCCGCTGGAACACCGGGCCGAGAAGCGTATTATCGCAGGCGATGATCGGCCTGTGCCCCTGCCTTTCCCCGATCACGTCGGCGACCCGGCTCATTATCGAAATATCGACAATGCTGTTTGTCGGATTGGCGGGGGTCTCGATGAGGATGACGGAGACCCTGCCTTTCGCCATCGCCTCTTCTGCCGCAGCCATCACCGAGGTCTCGCTGACACCATCGGCGAACCCCACTGCCGAGACGCCGAAATTATTGAAGGTCTTGGCGAGCAGCGTCTCCGTGCCGCCATACAGGGGCTGAGAATGGAGCACGGTGTCACCAGGCCGCACAAAGGCGAAAAGCGTCGTCGAAATGGCGGACATGCCCGAGGAGAACAGCGCACAGCTCTCCGTGCGCTCATAAACGGCAAGACGATCCTCGACGATCTCGCTGTTCGGATGGTTGAAGCGCGAATAAACGAGGCCCGCGCCCCTGCCCTCGGGCGGTTCCTTGCGGCCGGAGACGTAGTCGAAGAAGTCGCGCCCGTCTTCCGCCGATTTGAAAACGAAGGTCGATGTCAGGAACACGGGAGGCTTTACGGCGCCCTCCGACAATTCCGGATCATAACCGTAATTGAGCATCTGGGTTTCAGGATGGAGAGCGTGGTTGCCGATATGGGTTTTGGACGGATGCGGCGCGGTCATTTCCGATGATCCCTCAGCTGGCGTTGAACTACCTGCAGGTTACACGCAGTGAAACCAAAATACCTTGCATTCTGAAGCGTCGAGTTGTCTCATGATGCAATATATTGCGGAGAATGGTCATTTATGTCGCAAAAAATTGCATACCCGATCGACAGGCGGATACTCAAGGAATTGTCTGCCGATGCGCGGATCACGAACAACGAACTTGCCGAGCGGGTCGGACTGTCCGCATCGGCGTGCCTGCGGCGGCTTCGACGCCTGGAAGAGATCGGCGCCATCAAAGGGTACTCCGCGATCATCAATCCGGCAATCGAGGGATGGACCATGACCGCCCTTGCGTCCGTCCGCCTCAGCCGCCAGCACGATGACGAAATCCGGATGTTCGAGGCGGCCGTGCTTGACTGGGACGAGGTTCTCGAATGTCATCTGGTCACGGGTCCGAGAGACTACATGCTCAAGGTCATGTGCGGCGGGCTGGAGGATTACGAGCGTTCCATCAAGGACAAGATTGCAAAGCTGAAATGCGTCGAGACCATCGAGACCAGCTTCGTCATGAACACGATCAAGGCGCGGCGCATCTGAGCCTCGCGGCCACGGCGGCAATCCGCTTTCTCATCCGGCCTGCCGCCCATCGGCGCTAGTCGTTCCCGATTGCTTCAAGCCAGATGCTGACGGCGACCGCTCCCGCATCGGGATGTCCTATAGCCCGCTCGCCAAGATAGCTCGCGCGCCCGAGCCGCGGCTTCATCGACGTCGTCGCCTCGGCGCCTGCGATGCCTGCCGCCGAGGCGGATCGCCAGGCCACGTCGGCCGAAGCTCCGGCTGCGAGCTTGTCCCGGAACGCCTCTGCCGCCGGATGAAGCGCATCTATCATCGTACGGTCCCCCGGTTTCGCACCACCGAGTTCCGAGACGGCAAGAACGGCAGCCACGAACGCCTCCGCCATCTGTTGGGCCGTCGGCTTTTCGATCCCGGCAAGATGGCGCGAAGCGCGCATCAGGCCCGTGGCGTAAAAGGGGCCCGAGCTTCCGCCGATTGCCTTCCGCATCGCGTTTGCCATCGCCATCAAACCACCGGACACATCTGCGAAGCTCTCCCCGAGCAGCGCCAATATTGCTTCGGCACCTCGCACCATGCTTGTTCCAAGGTCACCGTCGCCCGTAACACTGTCCAGCTGCGTCAGTATGGGCTCTGCAGCGATCAGGGCTCGGGCGACCCGCTCCGCCGCGGAACGCAGTCGTTCACCGGCTGCCGTTATCCTGATTTCCGCAGTCATGCTCTTCTCTACACCTGCCGACGGCAAGACGCGGTTGCGGTTCACCGCACCGCCGCGCGGCCATGCACCGGCATCGGTTGGCGCATCCATGAGGTTGAGCATTGCGCCATCCACATGCATGACCGACAGGGAAAAGCCGGGCATATCGAGGGCGGAGAGGAAGGTACCGGCCCATGCCCGTTCGACCACGACGCCCTTTGCTTCCAGGCGTGTGACGGCGGATCGCGCCACGACCGCAAGTTCCATTGGCGGCGTCGATCCCAGTCCGTTGACCAGAAGCGCAACCCGGTCTCCGCTTTTCAGCCTGCCATCGGCTTCAATCGTCTCGAGGACCAGCTTCACAAGCTCGTCCGCCGATGCGATGGACATCCGCCGGACGCCCTGCTCGCCATGGATGCCGAGCCCGACTTCGATTTCAGCGTCGCCAAGGACAAAGCCCGGCGTGCCGACGGCAGGGAGCGTGCAGGACCCCAGCGATATTCCCATGGAGGACAATTTTCCGGCGGCTTCCCGGGCGATGCGAGCCACCTCTTGAAGGGGGAGCCCCTGCTCCGCGGCCGCGCCGGCAAGCTTGTGCACAAGCACTGTGCCCGCAATACCCCGGCGGCGATCGTCGGGAACTGTGTCCTTCAAGGCGACATCATCGGCGACGACCACGATCTCGACCGGAATTCCTTCAGCCCGTGCCAGTTCGGCCGCCAATCCGAAATTCAGCCGATCGCCCGTGTAGTTCTTGACGATAACCAGAGCACCGGCGGGTCCGGCCGCAGCCCTGATGCCGGCAAGAACCGCATCGGTGCTTGGCGAGGTGAAGACATCGCCTGCCACCGCAACGGTGAGCATGCCCGCGCCGACATAACCCGCATGGGCTGGCTCATGGCCACTGCCTCCGCCCGACAGCACCGCCACCCTGCGCTTTTCCGGGACCAGAAGGCCAGACCGGATAACGACATTCTCATCCGCAAGCAGGATCGTCGCGGGGCTGAGGGCCACCACGCCTTCGAGCATGTCCCGCACAACGGTGGCTGGATCGTTGATGAGCTTCTTCATGCCTTACTCCTCGATGCAGTTCGTTGGCCGGCGGGGACACGCACGTACCCTGCTGACCGTGAACAAGCACGATCTTCCGACCAATTTCAAGTTCCGGGCATTCGCACTCGCGACATCGATTGAGGGCCCGCGAGGGAAACACAGGTGCATATCCACCATTGCCTCTCGCGGCGGAGGCGCTATCATGATGGCGCTGTAGGACGGTAAGCTTTGGGAGGAGCGATACGTGAGACGGATGTGGCCAGACGAATTTGCGTTTCTGCTGGACGGTGCAGAAGAGGTTGACCTACATATTCCATCGGCGGCGCATGATGATGGTTCGCCCGGAAAAACAATATCCAGAAAGGCCTTGAAAGCCCGGATCAGCCAGCAGGATTTTGAAAAAATCTGGCATCTCGCAGAGGCCCGCTACCGGCTGAACGGCAGGTTCTCTGACAAAGCGATTACACTGATCGCCAACAACCCCCATTACCAGAAATGGCACCCCTCCGACGGCGGCAGCATCGAAAGCGTCTCCGATAGCGGTCAGAAATACACGACGCGCTATGTGAACGTGCACTTTCTTCTCGATGATGTCAGCGAAGCTGTCGAAGCCTGAAGTTCGGGTGGCCGCGCGCTCGGTTCGTCGGAAAAGTTCAAGGAAGCCGTCAGGTCAAATCATCCCAGATCATCCTCTGGAATGCCTCCGGCGGCTCTGACTGCTTCGGGTGTATCTATGTCCATCTCGGCTGCATCGCCGATCTCCACATCAATCACCGAGAGTCCTGAACTCTGGATAAGGTGGCGGGCGCCGACATCTCCCTCCAGCTGATAGATGGCCGCGTATAGAGAACGGGGCAGGATAACGGGGTTTCCATTCTTGCCGCGTGCGACTGCGCGGATGACGGACAGGCCATCAGCATTTCGAAAGGCTGCGATCAGCCGGTTGAGAACTGCCGCAGTCACCCCAGGCATATCGGCAAGCATGACCAGGGCGCCGTCGACATCATTCGCCTCTAAAGCCGCAATTCCAACCCTCAATGAGCTTGCAATCCCGGTCGCATAGTCTGGATTGGCAACGATAGCCACAGGCAGACCGGCCAGCGCTCTGCGAATATCGTTTTGGCGGTGACCGACGACAACCGTTACCGAAGCGGCATCGCTATCCACCGCAGTGAAAGCCGAGCGGCGAACGAGCGGCACTCCATCGAACTCCGCCAATAGCTTGTGGTTTCTGTCCGATCCCATGCGCCGCGCCATACCGGCCGCCAGCAGGACTATTCCGACGATCGGTTTCACAATATCTCCTCTCAGGATGACGGAAGGCCGGCTCCGTCTACCCACCTCAGAAATTTCATCGAGGCTCGCGCACTATGAGAGTGCCACCGCAAGCCTCTATATACGCCCGTCCTGTGGAAAGGTTTTGCCACGAGTGGCATAGGTCCTCCGTTAAAGACCGCCCATGCAGATATATTTCATTTCAAGATAGTCCTCGACGCCGTGCCTGGACCCCTCACGTCCAAGACCCGATTGCTTGACGCCTCCGAACGGCGCGGTCTCGGTCGAGATGAGGCCGGTATTGACGCCGACCATGCCATATTCAAGAGCTTCCGCAACGCGCCAGATCTTTCCGATGTCCGAGGAAAAGAAATAAGCGGCAAGTCCGAACTCGGTGTCGTTGGACTGACGAATGACGTCATCCACATCTTCGAAGCGGAACAGCGGGGCAACTGGCCCGAAAGTTTCCTCCCGCGCCAGCTTCATGCTGCTATCCACGCCGGTCAGCACGGTCGGCGTGAAGAACGTACCCGTTCCATCACGGCGCTTGCCGCCCGTCACGACCCTGGCACCCTTGGAAAGGGCATCTTCGATGTGTTCTTCGACCTTGGCGATCGCCTGTTCATCAATCAGCGGCCCGATCACGACGCCCTTTTCGAACCCGTCTCCGACAGCCATTGCTTTCACCTTGGCAGCCAGTTTCGATGCGAACGCGTCATAAACCCCGGACTGCACATAGATGCGATTGGCGCAAACGCAAGTCTGACCGGCATTACGGTATTTCGAAGCGATGGCGCCTTCCACGGCCGCGTCAAGGTCGGCGTCGTCGAACACGATCAGCGGGGCGTTGCCACCCAATTCCAGGCTGACCTTCTTGATCTGGTCGGCGCATTGGCGCATCAAGATGCGGCCGACCTCGGTCGAGCCGGTGAAACTGACCTTGCGCACCTTGTCGTTGCCGCAAATCTCCTTGCCGATCGCCGGCCCGTCTTCGCCGACGATGATGTTGAAAACACCGGCCGGTACGCCGGCCTGCTCGGCGAGCTTGCCCAGCGCCAGGGCCGACAACGGCGTCTGTTCGGCAGGTTTGGACACGACCGCGCAGCCGACGGCAAGCGCGGGCGCCACTTTGCGGGCAATCATCGCGGCGGGAAAGTTCCAGGGCGTGATCGTGCCGACGACGCCGACCGGTTGGCGGATGACCAGCAGGCGCCGGTCACTGGCAGGGCCGGGAATCGTCTCGCCGTAAATGCGCTTGGCCTCCTCGGAAAACCATTCCACATAGGAGGCGGCATAAACGATTTCGCCGCGAGCCTCGGCCAATGGCTTGCCCATTTCGGCGGTGAGAATGGCGGCAAGCTGATCGGCGTTCTCGACCATCAGTTCGTACCATTTGCGCAGGATGGCTGCTCTCTCTTTCGCCGGGCGTGCAGCCCAGGCGGGTTGGGCCGAATGTGCGGCATCGATGGCAGCGCGCGTATCCGCCGCCCCCATGTCAGGCAGGGAAGCGATCACTTCGCCGGTCGCCGGATTGAGCACGTCGAATGTTTTTGTCGCCTGCCCGCCGGTCCATTCGCCGCCGATATAGCCTTTGTCCATCAAATAGGGGGAAGAAAGATCCACATGCCGCGCCAAAGCCGATGTAAATGCCATGGTCCTGTACTCCGGAATTGCTCAGTGGCCGCCAGAAACGGCGAGGATGGAGGTTTCGAGAATATCGAGCGCCTCGCTGAAAACGCTATCCTGAATGGTGATCGGCGCCAGGAAGCGGATGACATTCCCGTGCAGGCCGCAGGTCAGCAGGATCAGACCGCGCTCCAGGGCAGCGAGACGGACCCGATTGGCGAAATCCGCGCTCGGCAATTTCGTCGTCCGATCGTTGAATTCGACGGCATTCATGAAGCCGGGACCGCGAATATCGACGATTTCCGGCACGCTGTCGCGCAAGGCTTCCAGCCGCTGCTTCAGACGCCCCCCCAACTGGTCTGCGCGCTCGCATAGTTGCTCCTCCTCGATGACATCGAGGACGGCATGGGCGGCAGCGATGCCGATCGGGCTGCCGCCATAGGTGCCGCCCAGACCTCCCGGCGCCGGCGCGTCCATGATTTCGGCGCGGCCGGTGACGGCCGCCAGCGGAAAGCCGCCCGCGAGGCTCTTGGCCATGGTCATCAGGTCGGGCGCGACGTCATGGTGATCCATGGCGAACATCTTGCCGGTCCGAGCAAAGCCGGTCTGCACCTCGTCGGCGATCAACAGGATGCCATGAAGGTCGCAAAGGTCGCGCAAAGCCCGCATCAACGCCGCCGGCGCGGGATAGAACCCACCCTCGCCCTGAACGGGCTCGATAATGATCGCCGCAACCCGTTTCGGATCGACATCGGCGGCAAACAGCTTGTTGACGGCCGCAATCGACTGCTCAATCGAAACACCGTGCAGCTCGATCGGAAACGGCACATGGAAGACATCGCCGGGCATGGCGCCGAAACCGACCTTGTAGGGAATCACTTTGCCGGTCAGGGCCATGCCCATAAAGGTGCG
>Ga0209371_1000775_pt1 | contig 26456 bp, 24 predicted proteins | sample AgamicAtAmrz_FD_187165 | JGI IMG/M metagenome (GOLD analysis project Ga0209371, IMG submission 187165) | Agave microbial communities from Guanajuato, Mexico - At.Am.rz (SPAdes) (version 2) | ecosystem: Host-associated > Plants > Roots > Rhizosphere | place: Guanajato, Mexico | collected 2012-06-07
CGTTTAGCTTCAAACACTTGACTCGCTGCGATCTCTCGTAGCGGGAGGCGAATCATACAGCACTCGAAGATGCTGTCAACTGCCTTTTTCACCGCTGCCGATCAGTTGATCGAAGCCCTTCACGCCTTACCGAACTCGCTTAACTCGTTGATTAACAAGAAGTTTTGCGTTTCGTTTGCTGCGGAAGTGGGGCGCATTATAAGGAGATCTGAGAGGCCGTCAACCTTTTATTTCAAGAATCTTTCAGATCGCTGAAAACACAGCGGGGAGGCCTGACGGCCTCCCCGCTTCTCTATATAGCTGAGACGCTGTCACAGCACCCCTGCAGAACGCAGCACCTGAACAGCCGCTGCATCCAATCCCAAGACATCCATCAGCACCGCCTCGGTATGCTCCCCGAGCAAAGGTGGGGCCCGACGATACTCCACGGGCGTCTCCGACAACCTGATCGGGCTCGCCACCTGAGGCAAACTGCCCGCCAGCGGATGAGGAACATCCACCTTCAAGCCGCGCGCCACGACCTGCGGATCCTGGAACATCTGCGCCAGGTCGTTGATCGGCCCGCACGGCACTCCAGCCCTTTCCAGCTCCGCCACCCACTCGGCAGTGGTCTTGAACACCGTCGCCTGTCGAATCAGAGGAATAAGCTCCGCCCGATGCGCAACCCGCTGCTTGTTGGTGGCAAAGCGCGGATCATCTGCCCACTGCGGCTGACCGGCCACTTCCGCGAACTTGCGGAACTGCCCGTCGTTACCCACCGTAAGGATGAAGTCACCATCGGCCGTCGGGAAGTCCTGGTAAGGCACGATGTTGGGATGCGCATTACCCAGGCGCTTGGGCGGTGTGCCCGTGGTCAGGTAGTTCATTGCCTGGTTGGCAAGGCACGCCACCTGCACATCCAGCAGAGCCATATCGATATGCTGGCCCTCCCCCGACTGATCGCGATGCGCCAGCGCTGCAAGGATCGCCACCGTGGAATAAAGCCCGGTGAGAATGTCCGTCAGCGCTACTCCCACCTTCATGGGCCCGGCACCCTGCTCACCCTCAGGCCGCCCGGTCAGACTCATCAATCCGCCCAGCCCCTGGATCATGAAATCGTAGCCCGCGCGCTTGGCGTAGGGCCCAGTCTGGCCAAAGCCGGTGATCGAACAATATATAAGCCTAGGATTGACCGCCTTCAGGCGTTCGTAGTCCAGCCCATAGCTCGCCAGCCCGCCCACCTTGAAGTTCTCGATGACGATATCCGACTTTGCCGCCAGTTCACGCACCAGGCGCTGACCTTCGGGCTGGGTGAAGTCGATAGTCACCGAACGCTTGTTCCGGTTGGCCGACAGATAGTAGGCCGCCTCGCTGGTGTTCTCGCCTCGGGCGTCCCGCAGGAAGGGCGGGCCCCACGCCCGGGTGTCATCGCCGCGATCCGGGCGCTCGACCTTGATCACGTCAGCCCCGAGATCGGCGAGAATCTGGCCGGACCACGGCCCGGCCAACACACGCGACAGGTCCAGCACCCGCAGATGTGACAGTGCTCCCATGGCCGCGCCCCTCTATTAATAGAACGCCTGGATGCCGGTCTGTGCGCGACCGAGGATCAACGCATGGATGTCATGCGTCCCTTCATAGGTGTTGACCACCTCGAGGTTGACCAGGTGACGCGCCACCCCGAACTCGTCGGAGATCCCGTTACCGCCGAGCATGTCGCGCGCCAGACGGGCGATATCCAGGGCCTTGCCGCAGGAGTTGCGCTTCATGATCGAGGTGATCTCCACCGCCGCAGTGCCCTCGTCCTTCATCCGCCCCAGCCGCAGGCAGCCTTGCAGCCCCAAGGTGATCTCGGTCTGCATGTCGGCGAGTTTCTTCTGGATCAGTTGGTTGGCGGCCAGAGGGCGACCGAACTGCTTGCGGTCCAGGGTGTACTGGCGTGCAGTGTGCCAGCAAGCCTCCGCCGCCCCCAGCGCGCCCCAGGAAATGCCATAGCGCGCCGAGTTCAAACAGGTGAACGGGCCTTTCAGACCACGGACCTCGGGGAAGATGTTCTCTTCCGGCACGAACACGCCGTCCATGACGATCTCACCGGTGATCGACGCACGCAGGCCAACCTTGCCATGAATGGCTGGAGCGCTCAGACCCTTCCATCCCTTTTCCAGAATGAAGCCACGAATATCGCCGGCATCGTCCTTCGCCCAGACCACGAACACATCGGCGATCGGGCTGTTGGTGATCCACATTTTGCTGCCCGTCAGGCTGTAGCCACCCTCGACCTTGCGAGCACGGGTGATCATCGCGCCAGGGTCGGAGCCGTGGTTGGGTTCGGTCAAACCGAAGCAACCGATCCATTCCCCACTGGCGAGCTTGGGCAGGTACTTCTGCTTCTGCGCCTCACTGCCGAACTCGTTGATCGGCACCATGACCAGCGAAGACTGCACACTCATCATCGAGCGGTAGCCCGAGTCGATCCGCTCCACTTCACGGGCGATCAACCCATAGCACACATAGTTGAGACCACTACCGCCATACTCCGCCGGAATGGTCGCCCCCAGCAGGCCGACCTCGCCCATCTCACGGAAGATCGCCGGATCGGTCTGTTCGTGACGGAACGCCTCGATCACCCGCGGAGCAAGCTTGTCCTGGGCGAACTGATAAGCGCTGTCACGCACCATGCGCTCTTCTTCAGTGAGCTGCTGATCCAGCAGCAGCGGATCGATCCAGTTGAAGCTTGCTTTACCAGCCATGGGCAGAGTCCTCGAAAGGTATGTGACGAGATTTCTTGTTGCCTTGATCCTAGGCCGGAACCTGTCGGCGGACAAACGAGGATTGCGCACCTATTAGTGCTATTTTCTCACTCCGTAATAAGCGAAATCCCTACCCAACGCCTCTTATAAGTGAGGATGACGTACATGCGGCGCAAGATACCCAGCACCACCGCTCTGGTCTGCTTCGAGGCGGCCGCCCGCCACGAGAGCTTTACCAAGGCCGCCCAGGAACTGGCGCTGACTCAAGGTGCCGTCTGTCGGCAAATCGGTGGCCTGGAGGGCTTTCTCAATGTGGAGCTTTTCCGACGCTCGCGCCGGGGGGTGAAGCTGACCGAGGCTGGCCTGTCGTACAGCCGCCAGGTCTCGGCGCAATTGGACGCGGTGGAACGGGATACCCTGTCAGTGATGCGCCAGCAGGGCGCCAACGTCATCGAACTGGCCGTAGTGCCGACCTTCGGCACCCAGTGGCTGCTCCCTCGTCTGAAGGACTTCCAGCAACGCCACCCGGAGGTAACGGTCAACCTCACCAACCGCACGCGGCCTTTCCTGTTCGCCGACACCACCTTCGATGCCGCCATCTACTTCGGCGACGCCGACTGGTCTGGCACCCAGTCACATCGCCTGATGGGTGAAAATCCGGTGCCGGTGTGCAGCCCGCAATGGCTCGACGGACGAGACGCACTAGACGCCAGATACATCGCCGAGCTGCCATTGCTGCAGCAGACCACCCGCCCCTACGCCTGGCGGCAGTGGTTCGACAGCCTGGGCATGAGCGTGGAACGCGACATGAACGGCCCGCGCTACGAGCTGTTTTCCATGCTGGGCCAGGCGGCAATGCACGAAATGGGCATAGCCTTGATCCCGCCGTTCCTCATCCAGCGCGAGCTGGCGGAGGGCCGACTGGTGGTCGCAAACAAGCATGCCCTGTCGAGCGACAAGGCCTACTATCTGATGATTCCCGAGCGCAAGGTGGAGTCAGCTTCGCTGCGCGCCTTCCGCGACTGGCTGGTGATTCAGGCGCGCGACTACGCCGCAAGCGCATGAAACCCAAAAGCTGACTTCGTAGTCAATTATTTTAAACACCTACAGATATATGGATTTGTCGCAAATCCATAAACTGTTCCATTAGCGAAAAAAACCGTATCAACCCTAGTAACCGCGAGGGTTTGCCGCTGTTTTTACGACATCCAGCAAACTACGGACGAAAACCGCCAAAAATTTTCGATTTTTTCTCCTAAGCTCCCAATAGCGCGTTCTTGACGGCCTGGATGCGGACGGTTGCGACAAGTGGTCACAGGGTGACTTGTAGTTTTAACTTCGTTTTGCTCCAGAACCGGTTGAAGCACCTGCGGTTCGTCTGCAAAATGCCTCGCCCGCCCCGGAACCGGCGGTATGCATTGCTCAACGACCGCTCCAGCAGCACCACCCGAAGTGCGCTGGAATCAACAATGACAAGGTCACCGCAGGAGACAAAGTCGTGCACATTGGTGTTCCTCTAGAGACGCAGACGGGTGAGGCGAGGGTCGCCGCGACCCCGGAAACCATCAAGAAACTGGTCGGCCAGGGCCATCAGGTCACTGTCGAACGGGGCGCCGGACTCAAAGCCAGCATCCCGGACAGCGCCTATGAGGCCGCAGGTGCTTCCTTGGGTGACGCTGGCGATGCCTTGGGCGCGCAGTTGGTGCTCAAGGTAGTGCCGCCCAGCGACCAGGAACTGGCCCGGATCAATCCCGGCAGTATCCTGGTGGGCATGCTCAACCCCTTCAACAGCGAGCTCATCGCAAGGATGGCCGAACACGGCATCACCGCCTTCGCCCTTGAAGCCGCTCCGCGCACCTCGCGCGCGCAAAGCCTGGACGTGTTGTCATCGCAGGCCAACATCGCCGGCTACAAGGCCGTGCTGCTTGCGGCGCACCACTATCCACGCTTCATGCCCATGCTGATGACCGCTGCGGGCACCGTGAAAGCCGCGCGCGTGCTGATTCTCGGTGCCGGTGTGGCCGGCCTGCAGGCCATCGCCACGGCCAAGCGCCTCGGGGCAGTGATCGAGGCGTCGGACGTACGGCCCGCAGTGAAAGAACAGATCGAATCGCTCGGCGCCAAGTTCATCGATGTCCCCTATGAGACAGACGAAGAACGCGAGTGCGCCGAAGGCGTAGGCGGTTACGCACGCCCGATGCCGGCCAGCTGGATGCAACGCCAGGCCCAGGCGGTGCACGAACGCGCGAAGCAGGCCGACATCGTCATCACCACCGCACTGATCCCCGGCCGCAAGGCACCGACGCTGCTCAGCGCCGAGACCGTGGCGCAGATGAAACCCGGCTCGGTAGTCATCGACCTCGCGGCGGCCCAAGGCGGCAACTGCCCGCTCACGGTGGCCGATCAGGTAGTGCTGGCACACGGCGTGACCATCGTCGGCCCGACCAACCTGCCCGCCCAGCTGGCTGCCGACGCCTCTGCGCTGTACGCACGCAACCTGCTGGACTTCATGAAGCTGCTGTTCGACAAGGACGGCGCGCTGGTGATCAACCTGGAAGACGACATCGTCGCCGCGTGCCTGATGTGCCGCGACGGCCAGGTCGTGCGCAAGAACGGCTGAGGAGCACGACAATGGAAGACATGCTGATTTCCCACGGAATCTACAACCTGATCATCTTCGTGCTGGCCATCTACGTTGGCTACCACGTGGTCTGGAACGTCACCCCGGCGCTGCACACCCCGCTGATGGCGGTGACCAACGCGATTTCCGCGATCGTCATCGTCGGCGCGATGCTCGCCGCAGCGCTGACGGTCACCCCGGCCGGCAAGCTGATGGGCACCCTCGCCGTGGCCCTGGCCGCGGTCAATGTGTTCGGTGGCTTCCTGGTCACCCGCCGCATGCTGGAAATGTTCAAGAAGAAAACCAAGAACGAGGGGCAGAAGTAAGCATGAGCATGAATCTGGTCACCCTTCTCTACCTGGTCGCCTCGGTCTGCTTCATCCAGGCTCTCAAAGGCCTGTCGCACCCGACCACCTCCCGGCGCGGCAACCTGTTCGGCATGATCGGCATGGGCATCGCCATGCTCACCACCATCGGCCTCATCTATAAGCTCGCTGCACTCTCGGTCGGTAGCGGCGGCGCCACCGGGGGTATCGGCTATGTCCTCGTCGGCCTGCTGATCGGCGGCAGCGCCGGGTCGATCATGGCCAAGCGCGTCGAGATGACCAAAATGCCAGAGCTGGTCGCTTTCATGCACAGCATGATCGGCCTGGCCGCGGTGTTCATCGCCATCGCCGCGGTGCTCGAGCCCCAATCACTGGGCATCGTTGCCAGCATCAGCGACCCGATCCCCACCGGCAATCGCCTGGAGCTGTTCCTCGGCGCAGCCATTGGTGCAATCACCTTCTCCGGCTCCGTGATCGCCTTCGGCAAGCTGTCGGGCAAGTACAAGTTTCGCCTGTTCCAGGGCGCACCCGTACAGTTCGCCGGCCAGCACAAGCTGAACCTGATCCTTGGCATCACCACCCTCGCCCTGGGCTTGCTGTTCACCTTCACCGGGCACTACAGCGCCTTCACCCTGATGCTGGTCCTCGCCTTCGTCATGGGTGTGCTGATCATCATCCCGATCGGCGGTGCCGACATGCCGGTGGTGGTGTCGATGCTCAACAGCTACTCGGGTTGGGCCGCGGCAGGCATTGGCTTCTCGCTGAACAACTCGATGCTGATCATCGCCGGCTCCCTGGTCGGCTCCAGCGGTGCAATCCTCTCGTACATCATGTGCAAGGCGATGAACCGCTCGTTCTTCAATGTCATCCTCGGCGGCTTCGGTGGCGACACCGATAGCGGCGCGGCGGCCGGCACGAAAGAACAACGCCCGGTGAAATCCGGTTCGGCCGACGATGCAACCTTCCTGCTGAGCAACGCCGACAGCGTGATCATCGTTCCCGGCTACGGCCTCGCGGTGGCCCGCGCCCAGCACGCCCTGAAAGAGCTGACCGAGAAGCTGACCCACAACGGTGTAACCGTGAAGTATGCGATTCACCCGGTGGCGGGGCGCATGCCCGGGCACATGAACGTACTGCTGGCCGAAGCAGAGGTTCCGTACGATCAGGTGTTCGAAATGGAGGACATCAACGCCGAGTTCGGCCAGGCCGACGTTGTGCTGGTGCTGGGCGCCAACGATGTGGTCAACCCCGCAGCGAAGAACGATCCCAAGTCGCCGATTGCCGGCATGCCGATCCTCGAAGCCTTCAAGGCCAAGACCATCATCGTCAACAAACGCTCCATGGCCAGCGGTTATGCGGGCCTGGACAATGAACTGTTCTATCTGGACAAGACCATGATGGTGTTCGGTGACGCCAAGAAAGTCATCGAGGACATGGTCAAGGCAGTGGAGTAGTCCTTTTCCGAGCTGGACGACACCGTTTTAGAAGGCCCCGGGAAGATTCTTCCTGGGGCCTTCTCATTTTGCTGATCCAGATCAACGGCTCTATTTCCGGGCTTCTCATACGACCATGGTCGCGGGACGGCATCGGGCTAAATCTCTAGACTGCGCTGCAGTAGCCCAAGTAGCCCGAGATAACAATCCATGTACCGTGATCGTATCCGCTTGTCCTCCCTGCACAGCAAGGTAATGAGTGCGGCCGACGCCGCTGGCCTGATCGAGGACGGCATGACCGTCGGCATGAGCGGCTTCACCCGCGCCGGCGAAGCCAAGGCAGTGCCACACGCCCTGGCCGAACGTGCCAAGCAGTCGCCACTGAAGATCAGCCTGATGACCGGCGCCAGCCTGGGCAACGACCTGGACAAGCAACTGACCGAGGCCGGTGTACTCGCCCGGCGCATGCCCTTTCAGGTGGACAGCACCCTGCGCAAGGCCATCAATGACGGGCAGGTGATGTTCATCGACCAGCACCTGTCGGAAACCGTCGAGCAGTTGCGTAACAAGCAGCTGACCTTGCCGGACATCGCAGTCATCGAAGCAGTTGCGATCACGGAACAGGGCCACATCGTGCCAACCACCTCGGTGGGCAACTCGGCCAGCTTCGCGATCTTCGCCAAGCAGGTCATCGTCGAGATCAACCTGTCGCACAACCCCAACCTCGAAGGGCTGCACGACATCTATATCCCGACCTACCGTCCGACCCGCACGCCGATCCCGCTGGTGAAGGTCGATGACCGCATCGGCAGCACCGCGATCCCGATCGATCCAGCGAAGATCGTCGGCATCGTCATCAGCGACCAACCAGACTCGCCTTCCACCGTCCTGCCACCGGATGACGAGACCCAGGCCATCGCCAACCACCTGATCGGCTTCCTCAAGCAGGAAGTTGATGCCGGACGCATGAGCAACAGCCTTGGCCCGCTGCAGGCCGGCATCGGCAGCATCGCCAATGCCGTGATGTGCGGCCTGATCGAATCGCCGTTCGAAGACCTGACCATGTACTCCGAAGTGCTGCAGGACTCGACGTTCGACCTGATCGATGCCGGCAAGCTGCGCTTCGCCTCGGGCAGCTCGATCACGCTGTCGACCCGCCGCAATGCCGACGTATTCGGCAACCTCGAGCGTTACAAGGACAAACTGGTGCTGCGCCCGCAGGAGATTTCCAACCACCCTGAAGTGGTGCGTCGCCTGGGCATCATCGGGATCAACACCGCGCTGGAGTTCGACATCTACGGCAACGTCAACTCCACCCACGTGTGCGGCACACGGATGATGAACGGTATCGGTGGCTCCGGCGACTTCGCCCGCAACGCCCACCTCGCAGTGTTCGTGACCAAGTCGATCGCCAAGGGTGGTGCGATTTCCAGCGTGGTGCCGATGGTCAGCCATGTCGACCACACCGAGCATGATGTGGACATCCTGGTCACCGAACAGGGCCTGGCCGACCTGCGCGGCCTTGCACCGCGCGAACGTGCCCGGGCGATCATCGACAACTGCGTGCATCCGGACTACCGCGCCGCACTGAACGACTACTTCGACCGCGCCTGCCAGCGAGGCGGGCACACCCCGCATATCCTGCGCGAAGCGCTGAGCTGGCACGAGAATCTGGAAGAAAGCGGGCGAATGCTGGCTGGCTGATCGGCCAGCTGTATCGGTCTTCTGAGCCCATCGCGGGACGAGCCCGCTCCTACAAAAGCAGCTCAGGCCTCTGTGGGAGCGGGCTTGCCCGCGAAAGGAACACTGCGATGCATGGCACCGGCTGCGCCGGTGTTGCGGAACAAGCCCCCGATCATGTCTGCCTTGATAAAACAGTTAGACAGTTAGGTATATAAAACTGTACTACTGTACCGCTAAAATCCCCGCCTCAATCCCGCCAATATTTTAAAACTCAGCGGAAATGCACGAAAACAGTGCAGACCAGTACAGTTATGCCAATTCGGAGTGCAACAGTAGCGTTTAACAGTTAACTGGCCCATCGCAATACTGGTGAACTGTATCTACTGTTATGGACGACAGAGGAGGATCATTGGCATCAGTTAAATCACTACCTAATCCCGCCACAAGCGGAAGGATGACACATCATGGAACGTACCCTCAGTTCCGGTCTGGTTTTCGAAAACAACGTTGAATCCAAAGCCTCGGCTCCTCTGCGCGCCCTGTCGACCCTGCTGCTGTGGCAGCGTCGCATCGCCAGCCGCCGTCAACTGGCTCGCCTGGATGCCCGCCTGCTGGCCGACGCCGGTATCAGCGAGTCCCAGCGCTACCAAGAGCTGAGCAAGCCTTTCTGGCGCTAAGCTCCGGCTTGCCGGCACCACGCCGGCACCGCGAATTCTCAAAACCCGTCGCAGGGAACTGCGACGGGTTTTTTTGTTTCAAACCCGCGCAGTTGAGCAGCTCAACACAGAAGCAGTACAATTTCTGATAATTAAAAAAAGACCGTAACAGTTCCATCTGATCTCGTCCTTCACATCTGGAAACAGAGCCACGTGATACGCTTGCGACAACGGCCTGTTAGCTTGGTCAAACGCGCTGCCTATTATCTAAAGTACCGTGACGAGCAGTGCGAGCGTCCGAATAATCAGAACTACCCCCCGCAGGAGTCCCCCATGTCCCGTAAATACCTGTTTGGCGCTGCCATGCTGCTGAGCTTGGCGGGCACCGCCCACGCCACCAGCTTCGTCGTCACCACCGATGCCGTGGTTGGCGCAGTGGCCGCGTCCACCGACGCCACTTCCGACGTCTCCTCTTCGTTCCGTGACGACAAGATCGTCCAGGCCGCCCGTGACGACGCTGCCAGCTTCGTTGGCAGCCAAGGGGATATCCGCGGCGCGAAGCTGGAAAGTGCCTTCATCCATATCCGCCAGCAGATGCCCGCACTGCAAGCCAGCGACGCGCAACTGGCACAGGCCATCCTGGCCCTCTGACGCCAACCATCGTACCCGCAGGCCACGGCGCCCCCGTCGCCTGCGGGAACAGCATTCACCTGCCGACAGAGCGTTGTCCAAGCCCATGCGTTACCTTGTGCCCTTGCTGCTCGCCATTGCCAGTATGGGAAGCGCCCATGCCATGGATGTCACGACCCAGTTTCCGGTCATGACCGGCTATGTCACCAGCCAGGTGACCACTGCGCCGTTCGACCGCAAGATCGTCGGCATGGCCCATGATGATGCGGCCGCATTCGTCGCCAGTGACGGCCGGATTCGTGGCGCGCGGTTGCAAGCCGCACTGACGGAACTGCGCCATATCTATTCGCGTCAGTCCGTCGGCGACCTTGAACTGGCAGAAGCAATTCTCGTCCAATGATCACATCTGACTCCCTGTATTTTTCGGAGATGCTCCATGCGTAAACCGCTGATCGCCGCTACCCTCGGCATGTTGCTGCTGGCCGACCTGGCCCAGGCGCAAACCCTGGTGGCCACCAGCAATATCATCGTTCGCGCCTTTGGCCGCTCGATCGATTTCACATCCGACACCACCACCTCGATCCGCGACTCCAAGGTCGTGCGCGAGGCCCGCGACGACGCCGCCAGCTTCGTCGCCAGCAATGGCGATATCCGTGGCGCCCAGCTCGAAGCTGCATTCGACACCCTGCGCGAGCGTGTGCCTGAAGCGCGCGACGCCAGCGACCAGGTACTGGCCGAAGCCATCCTGTCGCTGTGAAGCGCGTGTGTGCCTGGCTGCTCGGCTGCGCCCTGACGCTGCTCGGCACGCCCGCCCTGGCGGACCTGCAGCTCGAGCTGCAGACTATCGGCCTGGACGCTCGACAGCAGCAGGCCTCCCAGCAGCTGTTGGATGAGGCACTGGCGAAGCTGCCCCCCTCCTTCAAACAGCGCCTGGATCGCCGTATCCAGGTCGGCTGGACCGACAAGATGCCTGCCGATGCCTACGGCCAGGCCTCGCCAGTCTCGACCCTAGATCTCAACAGCCGCCTGCTGCCAGCGCTAGCCGATGGCAGTGCCGCCACGGAAAAAACCCATCGCCCCCACGGGACGGTGCGGGAAGAACTGCTGGCCACCGTGCTGCACGAGCTCACCCACATTTATGATCGCGCGCGCCTGTGGCCCAGTGCCGAGCGCTCGCTGATCGCCCGCTGCAACCGCCAGCAGGGCACCCTCGGCCAGATCGGCCTGCCCCAGCAATGCCGTGGCCAGACTGCTCGCCGCTTCACCCTGAGTGACGATCCGCGCCTGCTTGACCTTGCCGGCTGGCCGCAGTACGTCGGCCGCCGTGGCGAGCGTGAACAGCACAACGGTCAACTGGTACGCACCCCGGACAGCTATGAGCTGAGCAGCCCCAAGGAGTTTGTCGCGGTCAACATGGAGTACTTCCTCCTCGACCCGAGCTATGGCTGCCGGCGCCCGGCCCTGAACCAGTACCTGCACGATCATTTCGGCTGGGCACCCCAGCAGGACACCTGCGCCAAGGGCCTGCCGTTCCTTAACGCCGGCAGTGACTTCGCCCGCGAGCCGCTGGGCGAAATCGACCCAGAGCGCGTCTACGAAGTCGACTACCTGCTTGCCGAGGCCAACCAGAACTGGGTCAGCCGCTGGGGACACAGCATGCTGCGCCTGGTGATCTGCGCACCGGGCCGCCCACGCGGGCCAGACTGCCGCCTGGACCTGGACCGTCATCTGGTGTTGTCGTACCGCGCGTTCGTCAATGATGTGCAACTGTCCAGCTGGGACGGCCTGACCGGCGCCTATCCGTCGCGCCTGTTCGTCCTGCCGTTGGGCCAGGTGATCGACGAGTACACCAAGACCGAACTGCGCAGCCTGGCCTCCGTGCCGCTCAAGCTCGATCGCCAGCAGATCGAGGACCTGGTGCGCCAGGCTGCCGAAATGCACTGGAGCTACGATGGCAATTACTATTTCCTGTCCAACAATTGCGCGGTGGAAACCCTCAAGCTGATGCGCAGCGGCACCGCCGACCAGCGCTTCAGCGATCTCGACGCGATCATGCCCAACGGCTTGCTCGAAGTCCTCAAGGGAAGAGGTCTGGCCGACACCAGCGTACTCGACGATCCACGCGAAGCGCTGCGCCTGGGCTATCGCTTCGACTCTTATCGCGACCGCTACCAGGCCATGTTCGAAGTGCTGAAGAAGCAGTTGCCGATCAAACAGAGCGCCGTGGAAGACTGGCTGGCCCAGGATGCCGAGCAACGCCGCCCCTGGTTCGCCCAGGCCGACTTGCGCACCAGTGCGGCCTTGCTGCTGCTCGAGCAAGCCAGCCTGCGCCGCCAGTTGCTGCTGGCCCAGGACGAAGTCAAGCAACGCTACCTCAATGCCGCCGCGCTCAAGGACGGCAGCATCGACAAGGCCAATGCCACGCTGCAGCAAATGCTTGCCAACAGTGGCTTCCTCAGCCGACCGGCCGAGCTGCTCGAAGCGGATGGCTACGGCTTGCCGCAACCCCAGGAGCGGGTGCACCTGGAAAAGGTCAGCAGTGAACGGCAGGCGCAGTTGCTACGCCTGAGTACCGATTTGGACAAGGAAGTCAGAGCGCTGCTGGAGCCAGCCCGCGCGAAGGAAATTGCGGCCATCGAGGCCAACGTGAAGCAGATAGGAGAACACCTGCGCACCCTGCACAAGGCAGCGGGCGGTTTGCAGCTGCCTTGAGCGCACAGGGCTACTTGATCGGCCGCCAGATCAGCGGGTAGCGGTATGGCTTGCCTTCATTGGCCCGAACCCCTGCCAGGATGATCAGGATCAGTACTGCCACCGCCAGGATGGCGAACAGCACGATGCCGATCACCACGAACATCAGCAGGAAGCAGATGAATCCGGCAATGGTGACGCTGATCTGGAAGTTCAGCGCTTCCTTGCCCTGGGCATCGACGAACGGATCGACCTCACGCTTCCAGATCCACATCACCAGTGGCCCGAGCAGATGCCCGAGCGGCATCACCAGCCCGAGCAAGGCGCTGAAGTGGCAGAACATCGCCCATTGCCGAACTTCGGCGCTCGGCGTTTCGATCGGCAGATTCGTCTCACTCATGGGTCCATCGCCTCCTTGGCGCAGCTTCAGTCGGCCAATGCAGCCTTCTGCAGGTCGAAGATCTCGGTCATGCCCTTCTGCGCCAGCGCCAGCATGGCGTTGAAGTCTTCAGGCTGGAACGGCGCGCCTTCAGCAGTGCCCTGCACTTCGATGAAGCCACCGGCGCTGGTCATGACCACGTTGAGGTCGGTTTCGGCAGCCGAGTCTTCGAGGTAGTCGAGGTCCAGAACTGCCTCGCCCTGGTACATGCCCACCGACACCGCGGCGATCATGTGCTTGAGCGGGTTGCCGCCCTTGAGACCGCCACGCTTCTTGATCACCGCCAGGGCGTCGCACAGGGCCACCATTGCGCCGGTGATCGAAGCGGTGCGGGTGCCGCCGTCGGCCTGAATCACATCGCAGTCGACGTACAGCGTGATGTCGCCCAGCTTGCTCATGTCCAGGGCTGCGCGCAGCGAACGGCCGATCAGGCGCTGGATCTCGAGGGTGCGGCCGCCCTGCTTGCCACGACTGGCCTCACGCTGGTTACGCTCGCCAGTGGAGCGCGGCAGCATGCCGTACTCGGCCGTCAACCAGCCCTGCCCCTGGCCTTTGAGGAAGCGTGGTACACCGTTCTCGACGCTGACCGTGCAGATGACCTTGGTGTCACCGAACTCGACCAGTACCGACCCCTCGGCGTGCTTGGTGTAGTTGCGGGTGATGCGGATCGAGCGAAGCTGATCGGCAGCGCGACCACTTGGACGTTTCATCTGGGATACCTGTACTGGAATTCGAATCAGGCGGCCATTATAGAGCCGTGCGTCCTGCGAGGACATGCCTATTGTCGCGGCCTCGCAACCCGTCGACTTTTTCCACCTATGCCTGCGACGCCCTGTAGCATGGTCCGATTGGGCGCCATCGCCGCACTGCGCTACAATCCTGCGCCTTGCAGCCGAAAGGCTTCCCCGTACAAACCGAATTCGCGAGGTACTCCCCATGGTGCACAGCATGACCGCCTTTGCCCGCGTCGAGCGCGCCGGCAGCCAGGGCACCCTGGCCTGGGAGCTGCGCTCGGTCAACCACCGCTATCTCGAACCGCACCTGCGCCTGCCCGAAGCCCTGCGCGATCTTGAGGGCGCGGTACGCGAAGGCCTGCGCCAGGGGCTGTCGCGCGGCAAGGTCGAATGCACCTTGCGCCTGTCCGAAGACAGCACCGGCAAGCCGTTGCAGGTCGATCGCGAGCGCGCCGCGCAACTGGTCGCTGCCGCCGAGACCGTGGCCGGGCTGATCAATCAGCCAGCCCCGCTCAATCCCCTCGAAGTGTTGGCCTGGCCCGGCGTGCTGGTAGCCGATGCCGCCGACCCACAGGCGCTGAACACCGAGGCGATGGCACTGTTCGACGAGGCGCTCGCCGAGCTCAAGGCCGGCCGCCTGCGCGAGGGCCAGGAGCTGGCCCGACTGATCAACGAGCGCCTGGACGCCATGACCACCGAAGTCGCCACCCTACGCGCCTTGGTGCCACAAATGCTGGCCGCCCAGCGCCAGCGCATCGTCGACCGTTTTAACGACCTGCAGGCCGAGCTCGACCCGCAGCGCCTGGAGCAGGAGATGGTGCTGCTGGCACAAAAGAGCGACGTCGCCGAAGAGCTCGACCGTCTCAGCACCCATGTCACCGAGGTGCGCCGCGTGCTCAAGTCGGGCGGCGCCGCCGGGCGACGCCTGGACTTTCTGATGCAGGAACTCAATCGCGAGGCGAACACGCTCGGCTCAAAGGCCTTCGACCCGCGCAGCACCCAAGCAGCGGTCAACCTGAAGGTGCTGATCGAACAGATGCGTGAACAAGTACAGAACATCGAGTAAGGCCACCCCACCATGAAGCACAGCAGCGGCACCCTCTACATCGTTTCGGCGCCTTCCGGCGCTGGCAAGACCAGCCTGGTCACTGCTCTGACCCAGCAAGACCAGCAGATCCGCGTCTCTGTCTCCCACACCACCCGTGCCATGCGCCCAGGCGAGATCCACGGGGTGAACTATCACTTCGTGGTTCACGAGGAGTTCAAGGCATTGATTGCCCAAGGCGACTTCCTCGAGCACGCCGAGGTGTTCGGCAACTTCTACGGGACCTCCCGCAGCGCGCTGCAGGAAACCCTCGACCAAGGCTTCGACCTGATCCTGGAAATCGACTGGCAGGGTGCGCAGCAAGTGCGCAAGCTGATGCCCGAGGCCCTGTCGATCTTCATCCTGCCCCCGAGCCAGGAAGCCCTGCGCCAGCGTCTGGACGGACGCGGCCAGGACAGTGAAGAGATCATCGCCGGGCGCATGAAGGAAGCGGTCAGCGAGATGGTGCATTACAACGAATTCGACTACGTCATCGTCAACGATGACTTCGAAGACGCGCTCGAAGACCTGAAGTCGGTGTTCCGTTCGAACCGGTTGCTGCTCAAGAAGCAGCAGCAGCGCCATGGTGAGCTGTTGAAGCAGTTGGTCGGCTGAACCACGCGCTGAAACCAGCGCGGGGCAAGTCGCAACGACTTGCCCCGCGATTGTGCTGCGCAGCAGCCACCCCTTGCGCCTTATTCCTGCAACTGCAACTTCGCCTGCTGCTGCAAGGTCGCGCCGAGGAAGTACGCCGGCGCACGCAGTCGCGACAGCATCATCAGCACGATCCCCAGCACCGAGATGATCGCCGCGATCACGAACACCAGCCCCAGCCCACCGACATGCGAGCCGCTGCCAAAGTCGGGCGAGGCGCTGTCGATCGCGGTACGCACGAAGATCACCGACAGGATCACCCCACCCACCAGCGGGCACAGGCCGCGCATGAAGAAGTGGCGCAGGCTGTCGAACAGGCTGTCGCGGAAGTACCAGACACAGGCGAACGCGGTCAGCGAATAGTAGAAGCAGATCATCATCCCCAGCGCGGTGATGGTGTCTGCCAGCACGTTCTCGCTCAGGGTACGCATGGTCACGTAGAACAAGGCCGCAGCCACGCCCGCACAAATGGTCGCGTAACGCGGCGTCTGCGAGCGCGGGCAGACACTGGCGAAGCGCTGCGGCACCGCACCGTAGTAGCCCATGGCGAGCAGGGTGCGCGCCGGCGACACGAAGGTCGACTGCAGCGACGCCGCAGTGCTGGCCAGCACCGCAATCGACATCAGGATCGCCAGCGGCCCCATCACCGGACCTGCCAGGTGGGCGAAGACGTTCTCCTGGATACGCGGATTGCCCAGGCCCAGGCCAGTGTCGCTGATGCCGGCGAACTGAAGGGTGGCAATGGCGGTGAACAGGTACAGGCCGAGGATCAGCAGTACCGTCCAGGTGGCAGCCTTGCCAGGCACTTCGTCGCTGCCGATGGACTCTTCGCTGACGGTGAGGCACACGTCCCAGCCCCAGAAGATGAAGATCGACAGCGACAGCCCGGCCGCGAAGGCCGAGAACGATTCGACCCCGAAGGGATTGAACCAGGCGAAATCGAATTCCAGCGGCGGTGGCGCGGTGGTCTCGCCGAACGCAGCAAAACCAAAGCCCACCAACACCAGCAATTGCAGGGCAACCAGGCCGTACTGCACGGTCATGGTGGTACCCATGCCCCGGCAGCAGATCCACACCGCCAGGGCGATGAACGCACAACAGGTAGTGACGTTGATCAACAGGTTGTCCGCTAGCGCGGCATACTCGTGATGCCCGGTGATCTGCCCGATGAACAGGTAGAAGAAATCGACCGCCACACCGGCCAGGTTCGACAGCACGATGGTGGTGGCGACGACCAGCCCCCAGCCACCGATCCAGCCGATCATGGGACCGAAGGCACGTGCCGACCAAGTGAATGAGGTGCCGCTGTCGGGCTCCGCGGCGTTCAGCTCACGGTAGCCGAGGGCAACCAGCAGCATCGGCAGGAAGCCGACGATGAAGACCGCTGGAAGATGGGCGCCGACCTCACGCACGGTCGGGCCAAGGGCGCCGGTCAGGGTGTAGACCGGGGCAATGGTGGAGATGCCCAGCACCACGCTGGCCAGCAGGCCCAGGCGACCTTTGGCCAGGCCTTTGCTGGCGCGCTGGGTGTTGCTGCCCGCGTCGGCCGCCACATCGGGAGGGCGGCCGGCTTCTGTGTATTCGCTCATGAGTTATTTGCCGTTGCTATTGGTATTGTTTTCACAGACCTTGCGAACAAGGCCCGCTTTCACTCATTGAAAGCTTGCTGCAGGGGATGGGTCATCCGAGACCTTCGGGTAACGTCAGAATGCCTTCTGGCGCGAGCCCTCCCGAACAGCATGGGCAATGCAGGCCTCACGAAACGCCTGAAACAGACGTAGGGAGACCGGGTTTTCGGCGAAACGCCACTCCGGGTGCCATTGCACGCCAAGCACGAAGCCCGACGCATCACTCATCGACACCGCTTCAATCAGGCCATCCGGGGCCCGTGCCTCGACACGCAGCCCCGGGGCCAGACGGTCGATGCCCTGACTGTGCAGCGAGTTGACCTCGAACTGCTCCGCCAGGCCCAGGCGCTCGAACAGCCCGCCCGGCGCAATGCCGACCGTGTGTCGAGGCCCGTATTGCACCTCCAGGGGTGCGTCCTCAGGTTCGCGGTGGTCCAGGTAGCCGGGCAGTTCATGCACCCGCTGGTGCAAAGTGCCGCCCAAGGCCACGTTGAGTTCCTGGAATCCACGGCAGATGCACAACACCGGCACGCCGGCGGCTATGGCGGCCTGCAGCAACGGCAGGGTCAGGCGGTCACGCGCAACGTCGTGCCGGGTACCGTCCACGCTGGGGGCGCCATTGTAATGATGCGGCTCGACATTTGAAGGCGAGCCGGTAAAAAGAATGCCATTCAGACGCGCCAGCAGCGCCTGCGGGTCGCTGGCCGTGTCGCGCGCCGGCAGGATCACAGGCAGCCCGGCAAAACCTGCCGCCTCGACATACTTGTCGCCCACCGTGTGCGACGAGTTCTTCCCAACCTGCTGGCGGCAGGCGCTGACACCGATCAAGGGAACCGCGATTGCGCTCATGGGCTTACACCGTGTGCAGGTACCAGTTGTATTCGAGGTCGGAGATCGATACTTCGAACTCCGCCAGCTCGCTTTCCTTGCAGGCCACGAAGATGTCGATGTATTCCGGGCTGATGTATTGGTTGAGGACCTCGCTGTCATCCAGCGCTCGCAAGGCATCACGCAGGTTGTTCGGCAGGCTCTGCTCAAGCTGCTCGTACGAATTACCCTCGATCGGCGCGCCGGGTTCGACCTTGTTGGTCAGGCCGTGGTGGATACCAGCGAGAATCGCGGCAAGCATCAGGTAAGGGTTGGCATCGGCACCTGCGACGCGGTGCTCGATACGCAAGTTATCGCTGCTGTCGGTCGGCACGCGCAGGGCGACGGTGCGGTTGTCCAGGCCCCAACTCGGGGCGTTCGGCACATAGAACTGAGCACCAAAGCGGCGGTAAGAGTTGATGTTCGGACAGAGGAAGGCCATCGACGCCGGCATGGTTTCCAGCACACCGCCAATGGCGTGACGCAGGGTTTCGCTCTGCAGCGCATCGTCGTTGGCGAAGATGTTCTTGCCGGTTTTCTTGTCCAGCAGCGAGATGTGCACGTGCAGGCCGTTGCCCGCCTGGCCCGGGTAGGGCTTGGCCATGAAGGTCGAGTCCATCTCGTGGTCGTAGGCGATGTTCTTGATCAGGCGCTTGAGCAGGATCGCGTAGTCGCAAGCCTTGAGCGGATCGGCGACGTGATGCAGGTTGACCTCGAACTGCGCCGGGGCACTTTCCTTGACGATCGCATCCGCCGGCAGACCCTGCTCCTTGGCGGCTTCGAGCATATCCTGCAGGCAGTCGGCGTACTCGTCCAGGTCGTCGATCAGGTAGACCTGGGTGGACTGCGGGCGCTTGCCCGAGATCGGCGAGCGTGGCGGCTGCGGCCGACCGTTCAGATTGTCCTGGTCGATCAGGTAGAACTCCAGCTCGAACGCTGCGCAAATATCCACACCAAGCGCATCGAACTTGCTCACCACCTGGCGCAGCACTTCACGCGGGTCGGCGAAGAACGGCTCGCCTTCGATTTCGTGCATGGTCATCAGCAACTGCGCCGTCGGCCGTTTCTGCCAGGGTTCGTTGGAGAGCGAGCCTGGGATCGGATAGCAGATGCGGTCGGCATCGCCGATATCCAGGCCGAGGCCCGTGCTTTCGACGGTCGAGCCGTTGATATCCAGGGCGAACAGCGAAGCCGGCAGGTTGATGCCCTTCTCGTACACCTTGTGCAGGCTGGCCCGCTCGATGCGCTTGCCACGCACCACGCCGTTCATGTCGGAGATCAACAGGTCGACGTACTGTGTGTCCGGGTGGGCTTCCAGGAATTCATTCATCTCGCGGGAAGAACGGGCGCACGGGGAGACCGACGTCATGGCTGTACATCCTTTGATTCGGAGCGGCGATGTGGGGATATGGCTGGCGCCTCGAGGGCGACGATGGTTGCTGCTGTTGTTCTTTTCACTGCCCCATCGTGGGGAAATTCTGTGGCTCGCCCGGTGCATTGATTCCCGGGGGCCGTTCCACTATAAAGTGGGCTCCAGTGCAACAGACATTGGCAAATCGGCAAGCAGAGCGTGCACAAATGCAATATCAGATCAATCACGCGGACCTCGCCCTGGTCCTGGCGCTGGAACGTGGTCGCTCACTGGCCAAGGCCGCCGAGCTGCTCAAGGTCGATGTTTCGACGGTGTTTCGCTCGATCCGGCGACTGGAGTCGGCGCTGGGCACCGCCCTGTTCGTCAAGAGCCGCAAGGGCTACCTGCCAACCGACACCGCACAGGCCCTGGCCGAACAGGCTGAACGGGCCGAGCAGGCGCTGGACGCCGCGCGCATCGCCCTGACCAGCGGCGAGCAGGTGGTCAGCGGTACGGTACGCCTGACCTGCACCGAAGCCGTACTGCACAGCCTGTTGCTGCCCGCGCTGGCCGAATTCATGCCCAACTACCCCGCGCTGTCGCTGGAAATGGGCACCTCCAACACCTTCGCCAACCTGAGCCGACGCGACGCCGACATCGCCCTGCGCCTGACCAACACACCCCCGGAGCATCTGGTCGGACGCTGCCTGGGCTCGACCTCCTACGTAATCTGCGGACGCCCGGAGTTTCGCGAGCGCCTGGCCGAGTCGCCAAACAGCGTGCCGTGGATCGCCCCTGACGACGCCATGCAGGACCATCCCACGGTAGTCTGGCGCAACCAGCAGCACCCCGACCTGATCCCGCGCTACCAGTGCAGTGGCATGTCGACCATTGCTCAGTTGGTCAGCACCGGCATGGGAGTGGCGGCGCTGGCCGACTACATGGTCGACACCCTGCCCGGCGTCGAAGCCTTGAGCGGCGCGCTGCCAGGCTGTGACACCCAACTGTGGCTGCTGACCCGCCCCGATTGTCGGGCGCTGCGTTCGGTACAGACCTTGTTCGAGGAGCTGACCCCACGCTTGCGCGACGCGATGCGCTGAAGCTGTTGTGTTCGCGGGACGGGAAGCGTTATCGTCAGGTTCAAGCGAGAGGCTGTCTGTTACGGCCCTTTCGCGGGCAAGCCCGCCCCCACGAGCAGGTGACACGGATCACCAGACAAAACAGCCCTTCCCTATTGGCTGGTGATTTTTTAAACTATCGAGTCCGCCTGCCCATTCTGGGCTGCACGCTAATCGCATCTGCTACTGAGGAAGACCATGGCCCGCGTAACTGTTGAAGACTGCCTGGAACACGTGGATAACCGCTTCGAGCTGGTCATGCTCTCGACCAAGCGCGCCCGCCAACTGGCCACCGGCGGCAAAGAGCCACGCGTGGCGTGGGAAAACGACAAGCCAACCGTCGTCGCCCTGCGCGAAATTGCCGAAGGCATCGTGACCAATGAATTCATCGCCGCCGAAGAGATCGTCACCGAGGATCCGGTGTTCGCTGCGTTCGAGGACGAGAACAACGAGGCCGTCTGATTCATGCCCGGTCGACGTCGCGCGGCACACGATCCTCTTCCTCTGCAAGAGGTGAAACCATGCCGGGTATAGAAGCCCTCGCCGAGCGGCTGTCGACCTATCTGGGCCCCGAACAGGTCAATCTTGTTCGCCGGGCCTATTTCTATGCCGAACAGGCACACGACGGGCAACGCCGCCGCAGTGGCGAGCCCTATGTGACCCATCCGCTGGCAGTCGCCAGCATTCTCGCCGACATGCACATGGACCATCAGAGCCTGATGGCCGCCATGCTGCACGACGTGATCGAAGATACCGGCATCGCCAAGGAAGCCCTCAGCCAGCAGTTCGGCGAAACCGTCGCCGAGCTGGTCGACGGGGTCAGCAAGCTGACCCAGATGAATTTCGAGACCAAGGCCGAGGCGCAAGCCGAGAACTTCCAGAAAATGGCCATGGCCATGGCCCGCGATATCCGCGTGATCCTGGTCAAGCTGGCCGATCGCCTGCACAACATGCGCACCCTGGAAGTGCTGTCCGGTGAAAAGCGCCGGCGCATCGCCAAGGAAACCCTCGAGATCTACGCCCCCATCGCCAATCGGCTGGGCATGCACACCGTGCGCGTGGAGTTCGAGGATCTTGGTTTCAAGGCCATGCACCCCATGCGCTCCTCGCTCATTCACCGGGCGGTGAAGAGCGCGCGCGGCAACCGCAAGGAAATCGTTGCCAAGATCGAGACCTCGCTGGCCAACTGCCTGGCGGCGGACGGCATCGAGGGCGAGGTCAGCGGCCGGCAGAAACACCTCTATGGCATCTACAAGAAGATGCGCGGCAAGCGCCGCGCCTTCAACGAGATCATGGACGTGTACGCCTTCCGCATCATCGTCGACAAGGTCGACACCTGCTACCGCGTGCTGGGTGCCGTGCACAACCTGTACAAGCCGCTGCCGGGGCGCTTCAAGGACTACATCGCGATTCCCAAGGCCAACGGCTACCAGTCGCTGCACACCACGCTGTTCGGCATGCACGGTGTGCCCATCGAAATCCAGATCCGCACCCGCGAAATGGAAGAGATGGCCAACAACGGCATCGCCGCGCACTGGCTGTACAAGTCGAACGAGGAAGAACAGCCCAAGGGCAGCCACGCCCGCGCCCGTCAATGGGTCAAGGGCATCCTCGAGCTGCAGCAGCGGGCCGGCAACTCGCTGGAGTTCATCGAGAGTGTGAAGATCGACCTGTTCCCGGACGAGGTCTATGTCTTTACGCCCAAAGGCCGGATCATGGAGCTTCCCAAAGGCTCCACTGCCGTCGACTTCGCCTACGCGGTGCACACCGACGTCGGCAACAGCTGCATCGCCTGCCGCATCAACCGTCGCCTGGCACCGCTCTCCGAGCCGTTGCAAAGTGGCTCGACGGTCGAGATCGTCAGTGCACCGGGCGCACGCCCAAACCCGGCCTGGCTCAACTTCGTGGTTACCGGCAAGGCACGCACGCACATTCGCCATGCGCTCAAACAGCAGCGCCGCTCCGAATCCATCAGCCTCGGCGAACGTCTGCTGAACAAAGTGCTGACAGGCTTCGACAGCAGCCTGGACAAGATCGCCGCCGAGCGCGTCCAGGCCATCCTCACCGAATACCGCCTGGAGCTCGTCGAAGACCTGCTCGAAGACATCGGCCTGGGCAACCGCATGGCCTACGTGGTCGCCCGCCGCCTGCTGTCCGCCGAAGGCGAGCAGTTGCCATCGCCAGAGGGCCCGCTGGCGATCCGCGGCACAGAAGGCCTGGTGCTCAGCTACGCCAAGTGCTGTACGCCGATCCCGGGGGACCCCATCGTCGGCCACCTGTCGGCGGGCAAGGGCATGGTTGTGCACCTGGAAGACTGCCGCAACATCAGTGAAATCCGACACAACCCGGAGAAGTGCCTGCAGCTCTCCTGGGCCAAGGACGTCACCGGCGAGTTCAATGTCGAACTGCGCGTCGAACTGGAACACCAGCGCGGCCTGATCGCCCTGCTGGCCAGCAGCGTCAACGCCGCCGACGGCAACATCGAGAAGATCAGCATGGATGAGCGCGACGGTCGCGTCAGCGTGGTCCAACTGGTGGTCAGCGTGCGCGACCGCGTGCACCTGGCTCGCGTGATCAAGAAGCTGCGCACCCTGACCGGCGTGGTCCGCATCACCCGAACGCGTGCGTAGTCCGTCAACCGCAAGGAGTCAACATGACCAAGACCGTCATCAACAGCGACAAGGCCCCTGCCGCCATCGGCACCTACTCCCAGGCGATCAAGGCTGGCAACACCGTCTACATGTCGGGCCAGATTCCTCTGGATCCCAAGACCATGGAGCTGGTTGAAGGCTTCGAGGCACAGACCGTGCAGGTCTTCGAAAACCTCAAGGCTGTTGCCGAGGCCGCTGGCGGTTCGTTCAAGGATATCGTCAAGCTGAACATCTTCCTCACCGACCTGAGCCACTTCGCCAAGGTCAACGAGGTCATGGGTCGCTACTTCGAGCAGCCCTACCCAGCCCGTGCCGCGATTGGCGTGGCTGCCCTGCCAAAGGGCTCGCAAGTCGAGATGGACGCCATCCTCGTCATCGAGTGATGCCCCAGGCGGCGGGCGCCCGGCCTGCCGCCTTTCCTTCCTGAAGGTTCCCACCATGCGTCATGCCCTGCCTCTCGCGCTGGCAGCCCTGCTTCTGGGCGGCTGCGCCAGCCACAAACCTGAAGATTTCAACGGTACCTGGATCAACCAGGATGCCATCGACGCCGCCGTCAAGGGCGACAGCTTGCGCAAGGCGCTGTCCAGTCATGGTCCGGTGTTCGAATGGAAGATTGACGTCGCCAGCCAGCAAGCCCGGTACAGCAATGGCTTCGAAGCCGCTGAGGGCAGCCTCGTCGCGGCGGACAAGCAATGGCAAGCCAATTTCGAAGGCGGCCAGAGCGAGCAACTGAGCCTCGATGGCGACGAATTGCAAACGACCGACACCTCCGGCGCCAAGCAGACCTTCGTGCGCAGCAAGCCCCCGACACCCGCCGACGCACCGCTGGGTGGCAGCTTCGAGAAGGCGCTGTACAAGGCGTACCTGGGTGGCGAATGGAAAATCGTCGAAGGCCCAGGCCAGGGCGCCAAGGTCCGCTTCGCCGACGACGGCGGCGTGACCGGCTTGCCCGATCTGGACCGTTACGCCCTTTGCCTGGCCGGCGATTGCGCGACCATGGGCGGCGACAACGACAGCCTCTGGCTGGAGCGCGACCAACGCGGCGCCCCCTGGGTGTTCAAGCGTGATGACGACAAGCTGGAGATCTTCCGTGCAGTCAACCGTGCGCAGCCCGACGAAATGCCAGAACTCGCGGCTGGCGCGCGGCAGTGGGTGCTTGAGCGCGACTGATCCACTACTTGCAGGAGCAATTGTCTCGTCCAGAATCTGACAGCCAGCTCAAGCCTTGGGAGCGGCGGTTCGCCGCTCCTACGGGTACCCGGCCAGCCTCGACACCGGTGGTCGAGGCTTGGCTTCAGCCTTTCAGGATCGCCGCGTACCCTTCCTTGTAGCTCGCATACTGCGGCACCCAGCCCAGCGCCCGTGCCCGCGCGTTGCTGCAGCGCTTGCTGCCGGTGCGGCGCACGCGCTGCTCGTCAGACCACTCGGTAACGCCCATGTACTGGCGCAGCCAGGCCACCACCTCGGCCAGCGGGGCCGGATCGTCGTCGACACCGATGTAACAGTCCTGCAGCGCCACCCCGTCCGCGTCTGCCTGCAGCAGGAACGCCAGCAAACCGGCCGCGTCCTCGGCATGAATGCGATTGCCGTACAGCGGCGGCTCCTCGGCCACCCGATATCCCTGGCGCACCTGGCTAAGCAGCCACTCGCGGCCGGGGCCATAGATCCCCGTCAGGCGCACCAGGCTGGCGGGAATCCCGCTCTCGAGCGCCAAGCGCTCGGCCTCCAGCATGATCCGCCCCGAATACCCCTCGGGCTCGGTGGCCGCACCTTCCTCGACCCACTCGCCGCCCTGCTGCGCATAGACGCTGCTGCTGGACACGAACAGCAAGCGGCGCGGGTGCTGCCCCTTGTCCGCCAACCAGCTCAGCACATGGCGCAAACCCTCCACATAGGCGGATCGATAACCGGCTTCATCGTGCTGGCTAGCAGCCACGCAATACACAAGATAGTCCGGCGAACGCTCAGGCCAGCCTGCAGGAATGCTGGCGTCGGACAGATCGGCTGCCACCGGCAGAACGCCTGCGGGCAGCTGCGCCACCGTGCGACGCAGCCCATGTACCTGCCAGCCGCGGGCGAGCAGTTGCCGGGCCAGGCGGCTGCCTACATCACCACAACCTACGATCATCGCGGACAGATCCGACATCACTTCACTCCAGAACGAAAGGCCCAGGCTAGCCGTATTAGACGATCAGCGGCTATCCAAAGCGTAAAAAAAGATACTCTATTACTTTTGTTAACAAGAATTACTTGCAATAATGGCGCCCTGATCAGTTCTCGGCCCGCCTCGAGGCCATGGAGAACACCACCTCATTTTTCTTCATCAGGTCCGGCCAGCATGACTCGTACTCAACCTTCCGCTTCGCCAACCACGTCGCGCGCCTGGCGCGCCATCGCCGCGCTGCTGTTCAGCCTGGTGCTGGCCCCGGCCGCCATGGCTGAAGAGCCTGCCGCCAACGGCGCCACCCCTCCTGCTGCAGTCGCTCCGGCTGACCCGGCCGCCACTGGCCAGGCATCCGCGAACGCCGCTGAGCCCGCCGAGGCCCAGGCGCCAGCAGGCGAGAACGTCGAAGCACTGGTCGAAGACACCTCGCTGGGCATGGCCCACGACCTGTCCCCATGGGGCATGTACAAGAACGCCGATATCGTCGTGAAGGCGGTAATGATCGGCCTGGCCATCGCCTCCATCATCACCTGGACCATCTGGATCGCCAAGGGCTTCGAGCTGATGGGCGCCAAGCGCCGCCTGCGCGGTGAAATCGCCCTGCTGAAGAAATCTGCCAGCCTGAAAGAAGCCAGCAGCGTCGCCGACAAGGAAGGCACCTTGGCCCACACCCTGGTCCACGACGCCCTCGAGGAAATGCGCCTGTCGGCCAACACCCGCGAGAAGGAAGGCATCAAGGAACGCGTCAGCTTCCGCCTGGAGCGCCTGGTCGCCGCCAGCGGTCGCAACATGAGCAGCGGCACCGGCGTGCTGGCCACCATCGGCTCCACCGCGCCATTCGTCGGCCTGTTCGGCACCGTGTGGGGCATCATGAACAGCTTCATCGGCATCGCCAAGACCCAGACCACCAACCTCGCCGTCGTTGCCCCAGGCATCGCCGAAGCCCTGCTGGCCACCGCCCTGGGCCTGGTCGCCGCGATTCCGGCCGTGGTCATCTA
>Ga0209371_1000776_pt1 | contig 26425 bp, 21 predicted proteins | sample AgamicAtAmrz_FD_187165 | JGI IMG/M metagenome (GOLD analysis project Ga0209371, IMG submission 187165) | Agave microbial communities from Guanajuato, Mexico - At.Am.rz (SPAdes) (version 2) | ecosystem: Host-associated > Plants > Roots > Rhizosphere | place: Guanajato, Mexico | collected 2012-06-07
CTCTACCAACTGAGCTATTCCCGCACTGGAAAGGTACTGCTAAACAAATTTTGGAGCGGGAAACGAGACTCGAACTCGCGACCCCGACCTTGGCAAGGTCGTGCTCTACCAACTGAGCTATTCCCGCTTAGGAAAGGTACTGCTAATCAAATTTTGGAGCGGGAAACGAGACTCGAACTCGCGACCCCGACCTTGGCAAGGTCGTGCTCTACCAACTGAGCTATTCCCGCGCCGTGTACCGCGACATAAAATCTTCATCGGTACGGGGTGCGCATTATACGAGAAATTGCTGCTGCTGCAAGAGTCTGAAAGCAAAATTTTGCGCTTTCGATTCGTTTGCCGATTAAAGCAGCAACCTGCTGTTTTCCTGCGCACCTTTCAGCACTAGAGCTGCAAAAAGTGCTCGCGATAGTATGCCAGTTCGGCAACGGATTCGCGAATATCATCCAGCGCCTGGTGCGTCCCCGCTTTTTTAAAGCCTGGCAGAATCTCTGGCTTCCAGCGGCGTGCCAGCTCTTTTAGGGTGCTGACATCGAGATAGCGATAGTGGAAGTAGGCTTCCAGCTCTGGCATATATTTGAAAAGAAAGCGGCGATCCTGGCCAATGCTGTTGCCACAAATTGGCGAACTGTTAGCAGGCACCCACTGTTTTAAAAATTCAATCGTTGCCTGTTCAGCGCGGCGGTCGTCAAACTCGCTGGCTTTTACGCGCTCAACCAGGCCGCTCGCAGTATGGGTGCGCACGTTCCACTCATCCATCAGCGCCAGCTGCGCGTCAGACTGATGCACCGCCATTACCGGCCCTTCCGCCAAAATATTCAGATTCGCATCGGTAACCAGCGTTGCGATCTCAATAATGCGATCGCGCTCTGGGTCCAGCCCGGTCATCTCGAGATCGATCCAAATCAGATTATTTTCATTTCCTGTTGCCATGCTGTTTCCCGCCGTAGCCGTAGTCGTCATCAATACTGAATAAGGTGTATCATAGACGTTTTGCCCAGCGGGGCGAAGTCTGGCAAAAGCCTGAGAGGATGCGTGAGCAAAAATAAACTGTCGAAAGGTCAACAACGTCGCGTCAGCGCTAACCATCAGCGTCGTCTGAACCAGCGTGATGCGCCGGAAGCTGACGACAACCTGTTTGGTGAAGCGGCGGAAGGCGTGGTGATCAGCCGTTTCGGCATGCACGCAGACGTTGAAGACCACGCGGGCGACGTGCACCGCTGTAACCTTCGCCGCACTATCCGTTCGCTGGTCACCGGCGATCGCGTCGTGTGGCGGCCAGCGCTCGGCGGCGGCAAAGGCATCGTCGAAGCGGTGCATGAGCGCAGCAGCGTGTTGACGCGTCCCGACTATTACGACGGGCTGAAGCCTATCGCTGCCAATATCGATCAGATCATTATCGTTTCGGCGATTTTACCGGAGCTGTCACTCAACATCATTGATCGCTATCTGGTGGCGAGCGAAACCCTGGGTATTGAGCCGTTGCTGGTGCTGAACAAGACCGATCTGCTGGACGACGAGGCGCGCGCATTCGTCGACGAGCAGATGGCGATCTATCGCCATATCGGCTATCGCGTGCTGATGGTTTCCAGCCATGCGAAAGAGGGGCTGGCGGAACTGGAAGCCGCGCTTACCGACCGCATCAGCATCTTCGCCGGTCAGTCTGGCGTCGGCAAATCGAGCCTGCTGAATGCCCTGCTCGGCCTTGATGCCGCAATGGAAACTGCGATTGTCACCAACGACGTCTCTGACGTTTCTGGCCTGGGCCAGCACACGACTACCGCATCGCGCCTGTACCACTTTCCTCACGGCGGCGACGTGATCGATTCACCGGGGGTGCGCGAGTTTGGTTTATGGCACCTCGAACCGGAACAAATTACGCGCGGATTTGTCGAATTCCGTGAATTTCTCGGCAGTTGTAAGTTCCGCGACTGTAAACATGGCAACGATCCCGGCTGCGCTATCCGTGCCGCTGTCGAAGAGGGCCAGATAGACGCTTCGCGCTTCGACAACTATCACCGTATTCTGGAAAGCATGGCGCAGGTGAAAACGCGCAAAAACTTCTCCAGCGAGTGACGACGAATTCTTATCACGGCATTGCCCTGCATCGTCTTTGTTACAGAGAGGAACTCGGGGAAATTCGCCATCTGACCGGGGCGCTGATATTATTCGCCCCCTTTTTTGATTGACGCGAAACAAAGCCAGGAGGCTACGGTGTTTGATCGTGTAAAACTCGGCCTGAATCATGTACTGCCGAAAAAATGGTTAACTGAACTTGCGGGCTGGGGTGCCAGCCGTCGTGGTGGCTGGTTGACCAAACTGGTCATTGATATTTTCGTCTGGTTCTACAAGGTGGATATGTCAGAAGCCCGTAAGCCTGATACCGCCAGCTATCGTACCTTTAACGACTTCTTTGTCCGCCCGCTGAAAGATGACGCGCGTCCTGTCGATCCCGACGCGAATCTGCTGGTTCTGCCAGCCGATGGCGCTATTAGCCAGCTGGGCGCGATTGACGGTGACCAGATTTTCCAGGCGAAAGGCCACCACTATACGCTGGATGCGCTGCTGGCCGGTCAGGAAGAGATGGCGGCGCAGTTCCGCGACGGCCATTTCGTGACCACTTACCTTGCGCCGCGCGACTATCACCGCGTACATATGCCGTGCAGCGGTATTCTGCGTGAGATGATCTACGTGCCGGGCGATCTCTATTCCGTTAACCCGCTGACGGCGCGCAATATCCCAAATCTGTTCGCGCGCAACGAACGCGTTATCTGCTATTTCGATACCGATTTCGGCCCGATGGTGCAGATTCTGGTCGGTGCCACCATTGTAGGCAGCATCGAGACCAGCTGGGCAGGCACCATTACGCCGCCGCGCGAAGGCGTGATCAAACGCTGGCACTATCCGGCTGCGGATGACGAAGGCGCGGTTGTGCTGCTGAAAGGCCAGGAGATGGGACGCTTTAAGCTGGGTTCCACCGTTATCAATCTGTTCGCGCCTGGACGCGTCAAGCTGGCAGAAAGCCTGGAAGCCGAAAGCAAGACTCGCCTCGGCCAGCCGCTGGCTATAGCGCTGCCGCAGACTGACACCGTCGACGCTATCGCCGACTAACCGCTGAGAGTATTTTTGCTGTGCGATCGTTACTCATCCTGGTGCTGAGCCTGTGTCTCAGCACCGCCGCGCTGGCGGCCACCGTACCGGAAACCAGCCAACTTAAACAGGCGCTGGACGAGGCGAAAGCAGCAAAAAGCTCTCCTGCCCAGGCGGATCAGGTTCAGTCCCTTGAAGCTGCCATCAACTATCTTTCCGAACGCGATGCCTCGCTGGATCGCGCTAAGCAGTATCAGCAGGTCATTGACGACTTCCCTCGCCTGGCGCGCGAACTGCGCCAGCAAATTACCTCGCTAGACGACAGTAGCAAAATCGTACGCGGCACCATGAGCAGCGCCCAGCTCGATCAGGAGATCTTGCAGGTCAGCAGCCAGCTGCTGGAAGAGGGCCGCCAGGCGCAGCAGGAGCAGGATCGCGCCCGTGAAATCAGCGATTCGCTGTCGCAGCTCCCACAGCAGCAAACCGATGCGCGCCGCGCGATGACCGAGAGCGATCGACGCCTGCAAAGCAGTGCCGGTGCTGCCTCGCCGCAAGCCCAGGCGCAGCAGTGGGCTCGCCAGGCGGAGAACGCCCTAAACAAGGCGCGCGTTGACGAGCTGGAGCTGGCGCAGCTCTCCGCCAACAACCGCCAGGAACTGGCGCGTATGCGCGCCGATCTCCACCAGCGCAAGGCGGCGCAGCTGGATAATTACCTCCAGTCGCTGCGTAACCAGCTCAATGAGCAGCGTCAGCGCGAGGCTGAGCTGGCGCTGGCGCGCACAGAACAGCTGGCGGAAAACAGCGGCGATTTGCCCCCCGCCATCAGCGACCAGTTTCACGTTAACCGCGACCTTTCCGGCGCGCTGAACCAGCAGGCGCAGCGCATGGATCTGGTGGCGTCTCAGCAGCGGCTGGCCACTAATCAGATTATCCAGGTGCGCCAGGCGCTGAGCACGCTGCGCGAGCAGTCGCAGTGGCTGGGCGCGTCGAATTTACTGGGCGAAGCGCTGCGTGCCCAGGTGGCGCGGCTGCCTGAGATGCCTAAATCACAGCAGATCGACAACGAGATGGCGCAGCTGCGTGTGCAGCGCCTGCGCTACGAAGATTTGCTGCAACAGCAGGATGCGCTGCGTAAAGCGCATCAGCCTGACGGCCAGCCCTTTACCGCCGAACAGCGCCGTATTCTGGATGCGCAGCTAAAAACCCAGCGTGAGCTGCTTAACTCGCTTATCTCCGGCTGCGACACGCTGATCCTGGAGATCACTAAACTCAAAGTTGCCAATACCCAGTTGCAGGATGCACTGACCGACGTGAAAGATGCAGCCCACCGCTATCTTTTCTGGACGGCAGACATCAGCCCAATTGGGCTGAACTATCCGGTTGAGGTTGCGCGGGATCTGTCGCGTCTGCTGTCACTCGACACGCTGGGCCAACTGGGCAAAGCGCTGGCGATGATGGTAACCAGCCGCGAAACCGTGCTGCCGCTGCTCGGCGCGGTGCTGCTGGTTGGCTTCAGTATCAGAACGCGCCGCCACTTCAACGCCTTCCTGGCGCGTTCGGCCAGCAAAGTGGGTAAAGTCACGCAGGATCGCTTCCGCCTGACGGTCCGCACGGTTTTCTGGTCGATACTGGTCGCGCTGCCGCTGCCGGTATTATGGGCCGCGCTCGGCTACGGCTTGCAGCACGCCTGGCCCTACCCGATTGCGGTTGCGTTTGGTGACGGCATCACCGCCACGCTGCCGCTGCTGTGGGCCTTTATGATCAGCGCCGCGTTTGCCCGTCCCAACGGCCTGTTTGTGGTGCATTTCCGCTGGCCACAGACCCGCGTGGCGCGCGCAACGCGCTACTATTCGCTGACTATCGGCTTGATCGTGCCGCTGATTATGCTGCTGATCGCCTTCGCCAATATGGAAGACAGGCAGTTCTCCGCCACGCTCGGCAGGCTCTGCTTTATTCTGATTTGCGGCGCGCTGTCGATTGTGACCGTGAGCCTGAAGCGCGCCGGTATTCCCCTTTACCTGGATAAAGAGGGTAACGGTGACAATCTGGTGAACCGCGTGCTGTGGAACCTGATGATCGCCATTCCGCTGGCGGCTGCCCTCGCCTCCATGATTGGCTATCTGGCCACCGCGCAGGCGCTGCTGGCACGTCTGGAAACCTCAGTCGCTATCTGGTTCCTGCTGCTGGTGATTTACCACATTATCCGCCGCTGGATGCTGATCCAGCGTCGTCGCATCGCCTTCGATCGTGCCCGCCAGCGCCGCGCCGATATGCTGGCGAACCGCGCGCGTCATGAGGATGAGAAAGAGAGTGCGGCACAAAATGGCGAAGTGGATGTCGACGAGCCCGTTATCGATCTCGACGCGATCAGCGCCCAGTCGCTGCGGCTGGTGCGCTCTATCCTGACCCTGATTGCGCTGGTGTCGGTGATTGTGCTCTGGTCAGAGATCCACTCCGCGTTTGGCTTTATGGAGAACATCCGTCTGTGGGACGTCAGTACCACGGTGCAGGGCGTAGAGAGTATTCAGCCGATTACGCTGGGTGCAATATTCATTGCCATCCTGGTACTGATTATCACCACGCAGCTGGTGCGCAACATGCCCGCGCTGCTGGAGCTGGCGCTGCTGCAACATCTGGACCTGACGCCCGGCACCGGTTACGCCATCACCACGCTGACCAAGTATGTGCTGATGCTGGTCGGCGGCCTGATTGGCTTCTCGATGATTGGTATCGAATGGTCGAAGCTGCAGTGGCTGGTCGCCGCGCTCGGTGTGGGGCTCGGTTTCGGCCTGCAGGAGATTTTTGCCAACTTTATCTCCGGCCTGATTATCCTGTTTGAGAAGCCGATTCGTATTGGCGATACCGTGACCATCCGCGATCTGACCGGCAGTATTACGCGCATCAATACGCGCGCGACCACGATCATCGACTGGGACCGCAAAGAGATTATCGTGCCGAACAAGGCCTTTATTACCGAGCAGTTCGTCAACTGGTCGCTCTCTGACTCGGTGACGCGCGTGGTGTTGACCATTCCTGCCCCCGCGCACGTCAACAGCGAAGAGGTGACCACGGTGTTGAGGCAGGCCTGCGAGCGCTGTAGCTACGTGCTGGATGTGCCCGCGCCGGACGTCTTTCTGGTCGATCTGCAGCAGGGTATTCAGCTGTTTGAGCTGCGTATTCACGCCGCAGAGATGGGCCACCGTATGCCGCTGCGCCATGAGCTGCACCAGCTGATCCTGAAAGGTTTTGCCGAGCACGGTATTGAAATGCCCTTCCCGCCCTTCCAGGTTCGCATGGAGACAATGGGCAAGAAGACGCCGGCCAGCAATGGCACGCCAGCTGCACGTAACTTTAAGTCTGGTGGGCTTTAGCTGATGCGTCATCCGCAGCCAGTCAAACTTATCTGACAACAATAAGGCCCGCACAAGCGGGCCTTATCTGTTATATCTTCTGCTGACGGACACGCTATTGCTTCACAAACTCCTCGCCCTGCGCAATGTCTTTTTTCAGCGTCTCAAGCATACCTTCTAACGCCTGCTGTTCATAAGCACTGAGCGTGCCAATAGAACGGCGCTCTACAATGCCCTTCTTGCCCAGCAACAGCGGCTGTGAGAAGAAGCGAGCATATTCGCCATCGCCCTCAACGTAGGCGCACTCGACTATATTCTCTTCGCCCTGTAACGCACGCACCAGCGATAAACCGAGGCGCGCTGCCGCCTGGCCCATCGACAGCGTCGCGGAGCCGCCACCGGCTTTGGCTTCGACCACTTCCGTACCCGCATTCTGAATACGTTTCGTCAGGCTGGCGACCTCTTCATCGCTAAAGCTCACGCCTTTAACCTGCGACAGCAGGGGAAGAATGGTCACGCCAGAGTGACCGCCAATCACCGGCACCTCAACCTCATTCGGCTGCTTACCTTTCAGCTCAGCAACAAACGTGTTGGCGCGGATAATATCCAGCGTGGTCACGCCGAACAGACGGTCTTTGTCATAAACACCCTGTTTTTTCAGCACGTCAGCGGCGATCGCCACAGTCGTATTCACTGGATTGGTGATGATGCCGATAAGCGCTTTGGGTGCGGTCTGCGCCACCTGCTCAATAAGGTTGCGCACAATACCGGCGTTGACGTTAAACAGATCGGCGCGATCCATACCCGGTTTACGTGCCACGCCTGCCGAAATCAGGATGACGTCTGCGCCCTGCAGCGCGGGCGTAGCATCTTCGCCGCTAAAGCCCTGGATCTTTACCGCCGTTGGAATATGGCTGAGATCTACCGCCACGCCAGGCGTAACCGGTGCGATGTCATAAAGTGAGAGTTCGGAACCCGCAGGAAGCTGCGTTTTTAACAGAAGGGCGAGCGCCTGGCCGATTCCGCCAGCTGCGCCAAGAACGGCAACTTTCATTCTGTACTCCTTATTAAGGTGGGGCAGAGTAGAGCCGAATTTCCATCTGTGTCCAGACCTGAATCAACTTCTCAGGCGATGACAAACCCGCTGTTCATTCTGCGTGCAACAGCACTTAATCTTACGGGTTACTACTTTGTCAGCACAACGCGCCTGAATGACCGACAACGATGCCGATGGCAGATAGAGCACGGCCGTGATGGTTATCAGTTATGACACCTAAATTGTATAACAATTCTGCAACCTTCGCTTACCTTGTCCCGAGCCGTTTTTTTGGTCTGTATAGAAAAGTTTGTTATTATTGCCGCCCGCAAACTGAGACGCCCGCCTGTATTATCGACTGATTGCATAAAAATTCATTCATATGCATAATAATTTATCTGCCGACGGCAGGCGTCGGGCATTTATTTTTCCTTAGTGGTAGCTTATGCGAAACCCATCGAAACAAGACGAATTGATCAAAGCGTTTAAAGCCTTATTAAAACAAGAGAAATTTAGTTCTCAGGGCGAGATTGTGCAGGCGCTGCAGGATGAAGGCTTCGAGAATATCAACCAGTCGAAGGTTTCTCGTATGTTGACTAAATTTGGCGCAGTGCGCACGCGTAACGCCAAGATGGAGATGGTCTACTGCCTGCCCGCTGAACTGGGCGTTCCCACCACCACCAGCCCGCTGAAGAATCTGGTGCTGGACATTGATTACAACGACGCGCTGATTGTTATCCATACCAGCCCCGGTGCGGCACAGCTGATTGCACGCCTGCTTGACTCACTGGGTAAGGCTGAGGGGATTCTCGGCACTATCGCAGGTGATGACACTATTTTCATTACGCCTGCCCGCGCTTTTACCGTTCGTCAGCTTCACGACGCGATATTAATGCTGTTCGAGCAGGAACTCTGACCCGCATCATTTGACCGGCAGCTATGCTGCTGGTCGCCTCCTTTGCCGCAAGATTACTCTTACTCCACCCTTTTCAACCGCTTACCTTATTCCCTCAGCAACTCGCTTTCTCTCAGGCTTTGGTCATACCTTTTGGCCCGCTTAACCTTTCGCGCTATTTTACGCTGCTTTACACTACGCAAGTGGCAACATTACCCAGATCCAAATCAATAACCAGCCATATTCACCATGATGTTTCGCACAAAAAGATAAAGTGCTTTATCCTGTTGTTTCTGATTGATTTTTAGCTTATCAGCCTGTTTTCCAGGCAGTTTTTATAACCAAAAAGAATAAAAATGAACCATAAGGATAAAGAATAACAACAAAACATTATTAGTCAGGTATTAATTTCATGCGTTATTAGTTCTATACTTCTTTTCGTGATGCAAATCACACCAAACAAAAAGAGAAAAACAGACGACGAGGAAATATATATGAACGTTAAAACTACTATCGCAACCCTGAGCATTCTATCTGCCCTGTCATTTGGCGCATTTGCAGCAGAATCCGTTAACTCGCAGCAGGCGCAGAATCTGCAGTCCATTGGCTCAGTCAGCGTAAGCGGCGTAGCCGGTTCCCCCATGCAGATCAACGACGAACTGAACGCTAAAGCAGAACAGCAAGGTGCCAGCGCCTATCGCGTTATCGAGGCGTACAACAACGGCAACTATCACGCTACTGCGGAACTGTACAAATAAGTTCGTTAACCAGACACGTTGTTCAGGCGGCCTCTTTGAAGCGCACATTGCGCATCGGGCAGCCTAATCGATGAATTCAGGAGAGTAGAAAATGAAAACCAAATCCCTTATTGCCGTGGCAGCATTGACCTCAATGATGGCCTTTGGTGCCAGCGCAGCCAGCCTGGTATCAAACCAGCAGGCCGAAACGCTGCAGCCGTTGAACCAGACCATCAGCATTAGCGGTCACGATGGCGACCAGACCAATATTCGTCAGGCGCTTTCACAGAAAGCGGATGCCCAGGGCGCAAGCCACTACCGCATTATTGAGAATAACCAGGACGACACGTATCACGTAACGGCTGAACTTTATAAATAATTAACCGACCGGGCGTCCGTATGACGTCTGGAGATATCGACGACCCGCATCCCTTATTATTCACCGCAGGTTGTTGATTGTACAAAGGAGACGAACAATGAAAATCAAAGCAACCATCGCAACCGTTAGCCTGCTTTCTGTAATGGCATTTGGCGCTCAGGCAGCGCAGCTGATTACCGGCGAACAGGCACAAAACATGCAGCCTGCGGGGACAGTGACTATCAGTGGTACAGCGGGTTCACCGATGGATTACCGGGCACAGCTTTCTCAGAAAGCTGATGAGCAAGGTGCCAGCGCCTATAAAGTGATTGAAGCGCGTACCGGCGACAGCTACCACTTCACTGCTGAACTCTATAAGTAATTCCTCGTCAACTGCTGACGAACCCTTTGGCCCCGCTTGTCGGGGCCCTTTTTGCTGATTACCTGATAGTAAAGCGGAGCTGGCCTTCCAGCTCCTCTTCTGCCTCATCGAACAGCAGGATGAGCGCGCCATAGCGCCGCCTCTGTCCTGTGCCCAGATTGACGAACTCGATGGCCAGCGGCATCGGCAGCTTTCCGCCCGTCACCACTTCCCACAGTGCTTCCAGATCGCTAATCCGCCGTGCCTCCAGATCGAAACGTTCGCTGAACTGACGGAAAAAATGGGACTGGTCAACAATCTCATTGAAGTCGAAACGCTCAGTTTTCATCGTGAAAGCTCCTGTCCTTCTCAGAGAACGGCGTAAAGCCGCCCGCGCGTTAACGCTCGCTTAAGCCGCCAATATGCAGCGCTTTGACTTCCAGATACTCTTCAAGCCCCAGCACAGAACCTTCACGGCCCAGCCCAGACTCTTTTACGCCGCCAAATGGTGCCAGCTCGGTTGATACCGCGCACTCGTTGATGCCGATCATGCCACTTTCCAGCGCGGCCGAAACGCGGAAGACGCGCTGCAAATTCTGCGTATAGAAATACGCCGCCAGGCCAAACTCGGTAGCGTTAGCGCGGCGAATCACCTCGGCTTCATCGCTAAAGCGAAAACAGGCCGCGACCGGGCCGAAAGTCTCTTCCTGCGCCAGCTTCATCTCTTCGTGCGCGTCAGCAATGACCGTCGGCTGCCAGAAATTGCCGCCCAGCGCGTGACGCTCGCCGCCAGTGACGATACGCCCGCCTTTGGCCTGGGCATCTTTAACGTGCTCTTCGACTTTATCCACGGCCGCGGCTTCGATTAGCGGGCCAACCACCACGCCCTCCTCCACACCGTTGCCGACTTTGAGTTTTTTCACTTCTTCAGCCAGCTGGTTCACAAAACGATCGTAAACAGCCTCGTGGATATAAAAACGGTTAACGCTGACGCACACCTGACCGGCGTTACGGAATTTATTGGCGATAGCACCTTTTACCGCTGCGTCGATATCTGCATCCTCAAACACGATATAGGGCGCGTTGCCTCCCAGCTCCATCGACACCTTTTTCATGGTCTCAGCGGCGTTGCGCACCAGCGTTTTGCCGACCTGGGTTGAACCGGTAAAGGAGATTTTGCGCACCGCCTTGCTCGCCATAATCGCATCGCTGATAGCGTGCGTATCACCCGCCACCGCGTTTAGCACGCCGTCCGGCACGCCCGCTTTTTTTGCCAGTGCCAGCAGCGCAAAGGCGCTCAGCGGCGTGTTGTTAGCCGGTTTAATAATGCCGGTACAGCCCGCCGCCAGCGCCGGACCAAGCTTGCGCGTCAGCATCGCCATCGGGAAATTCCACGGCGTAATGGCCGCCACGACGCCGATCGGTTCACGCGTCGCCAGGATGCGTGAGCCCGGTTTTGCTGGCGGAATAATTTCGCCGTTGGCGCGCTTTGCCTGCTCAGCGAACCATTGAATAAAACTCGCGGCGTACTCGACCTCGCCTTCCGCTTCTTTTAGCGGCTTGCCCTGCTCAGCCGTCATCAGCTGTGCCAGCCAGGCCTTGTTTTCGATGGTGAGCTGATACCAGCGATAGAGGATTTCAGAGCGCGCTTTGGCGGTCTGTGCACGCCATGCCGGGAAGGCACGCTCGGCCGCCGCGATCGCCTGCTCCGTTTCAGCTTTGCCCGCTTTCGCCACGCTGGCCAGCACTTCGCCCGTTGCGGGATTCAGCACATCAAAGGTTGCAGCAGTGCGTCGCCACTCGCCGTCGGCCAGATAGCCCGTCTGAAAAAGGTCGCTGTCGTGTAGTGGTTTTGTCATGAGTTTGCTCCTGTCAGTCTCTTTTCCTGTCAGAAAAGTATAGATGGCAAAAGCGGGCGGTTTGGGGAAGGCGTGGCATTGAGAAGGCCGCTGCGCACGGCAGCGGCCAGATTTAGATTTGGATAAGCGTGTTCTGGTATTTGCTGAGCATGTCGGCCAGCCGTTTTACCGGCTCGGTGACGCTGAGCGGCGCGTCATATTGCACCAGCTTCTGCTGATAAACCTCGAACTCTGCCAGCAGCCGTTCGAAATAGTAACGGCGCTTCTCGTCGCTGCGTGCCGAAATGACATGGTCCGCCGTGGAGCGCAGCTGGCGGTGGAAAGCCGAGAGATCGGCATTGACCGGCACATCGGCATTGCGCAGCCGCTGGTGTCCGATGATCAGCGTCAGCGCGATGCGGTATTTGTCGATATCGCCAGGGAACAGGTTCAGCAGCATAAACAGCTGCTGGTACAGAGCAGGCAGATGGTTTTCACGACGGCGCGCCTGATTAGTGGTCATCGCTGACACGGCGGCGTACATAAAGCGATTAAGCAGCTTACGTCCGGTACGCGCTTTCGATTTATCGCGAATCAGCAGGATCACCATCAACGCAACGAAAGCACCAATCATCTGTCCCAGCACGTTGTCGAGAAAAACGTTGAAGTGGAAGGTCATGGGATTATCCAGTACCAGGACGTTAATCGTACCGGCTAACGCACCGAGCGTGCCTAGCTGACGACGCTGAATCAGGATACCGCTAACGAAGCCGAGCAGCCCGATGGCGATGCAGAGCAGAAGCGCACTCTGCTGCGTGCTGGGCAGCACGTACATAAAGTAAAACGAGCTAAGCGGCACCGCAAAAATCATCCCGTAGAAAAAATCTTTCGCCATCATCAGCGGATTCGGCACGCGCATCGCCAGCGCCGTGATTACCGCCAGCATCACCATACAGCCGCTGCCCGATGTCCAGCCGGTATAGAGCCAGAACAGCGAGCCAAGCGCGGTCGCGACGAAAGTACGGATGCCGTTGATCATCGCATGATGGGTTTCAGCGGAGCGCGCCTGAATTACCACTTCGCGCTGAAGAATACCTTCTTCCAGCGTAGTGATGCGGCTGTTGCTTTTAATCCCCTTCAGCAGCAAGAGATACTCGGTTGCTGCGCCGACCCAGCTGGCAAGCGTGACGGGCGCTTTGCCCTCTTCGCTCGCGCCAATCACCCGGCGCATCACCTTCATGCGGCGGTGAACGTCGGCAACATTTTCCACATCTTTTTCTATCAGCAGACGATACTGCGGCGGAATGTATTCCGGACGTGAGTTCTGGATAAGAAAGGTTTCTGCTGCCTGGGTAATCATGGTCAACGACAGCGTGTTGAGCATTTGCAGGCGGCGATTGGCGTTCTTCCAGCGCGACGACTCCATCATCAGCTGGCCGCGCATGGTGCCGAGCGCCGTGGTACGGCGCACCAGCGCGCCCCACGCCTTATCGACTTCCTCTTTATCTGCATGCGCCACGCACAGCTGCAACAAACGGTAGTGCGCGACCAGCAGTGAATCGACCTCACTATCAATGACTTTCTTGATAGAGCGCGGTGAGAAGATCATATCGGCCAGAATGGCGCAGAGGATGCCCAGCACAATTTCACTACAACGCTCCACGGCAAACTGCGGAACCAGCGTCAGGCCATTGTTAGCGTCGGCAGTGACCACAATGATTAGCGCGGTATAACCCGCCAGACCCAGCGCGTAGGAGTTCTCCACTTTGATCAACGATGAGAGCCAGACGCAGACGCCTGCCCAGATGCAGCAAAGCAGCAGCATGACGACGGGCGCACGCACCGTAGCGATCATAATGGTCAGCGCGGCGATACAGCCGATAAACGTCCCGATAATGCGCAGAATGCCGCGATAGCGCAGCGCACCAGAATAGGGATCGCCGCCCGCGACAAAAGCCGTACCGCCTGCGACGATGCCGGCGGTCATCACCGCCCAGCGGGGCGTTTCAAGATTGAGGTGAAAGCCGATCATCAGCGCAGCCACCAGCGCAAAGGCCAGCTTAATCGGGAAACGCAGGAACTCGATCATATCGGCCCCGCTTAACCAAACTCACGCAGGCGATTGAACAGACGCGTCATCGGTGAAACCTGGGTATCGGCACGGTCGCTCTGACCGGTGATCACCACGGTTGCGGTCGTTCCTGCCGGGAAGCGGTTGCCAGGCTGCTGATCAAGGCGAATGCGCACCGGCACGCGCTGCGCCAGACGGACCCACTCCAGATTGGAATCCACGGTCGCCATGCCTTTGCTGTCGACCGAGCTGCTGCTGTTGGTCACGCCAGCCGCGACGCTGTCAACGGTTCCGCGCAGCACGACGTTACTGCCGAGCGGCGTCACTTCCGCGCGGTAGCCGGGCTCTACGCCGTGCAGTTTGGTCTCTTCAAGGTAGGCGAGCACGTAGAAGGAGTGCTGTTGCACCAGCGCTACCGCCACCGAACCACGGGTAATGAACTCGCCCTGATAGACGTTGAGGTTAGTCACCCAGCCGTCAGACGGCGCGGTAATGGCGGTACGATCGAGATCGATCTTCGCCAGATCGCGCGTAGCGACTGATTTCGCCAGCTGATGTTCGCTGGTTTGCAGATCGTTATTCGACTGCTCGATCGCCTCGCGCGACATCGCTGAGGTGCCCAGCTGATTGCGGCGCGCCGCTTCACGACGTTTTTCGCTGACCAGTGCCTGGTAATACTCAACGTCAGCCTGTGCCTGCTCAAGCGCTTTTTGATAACGCGGGCGATCGACGACAAACAGCGTATCGCCTTTTTTCACCAGCTGGTTGTCATGTACCGGCACTTCAGTAATCAGGCCTGTCACATCCGGCGAGATAGCCACGACATCCGCCGCGAATTTGGCGTCACGCGTCCAGGGCGATTCGGTGTAAAACACCCAGGCGCGGAAGATGATAACCACAGCGATGATGACCAGCAGGATAGTAATCGCGTAACGCGCGATTTTTCTTATTAGCGATTTCACTTAAACCTCAGACGAATAGACGGGATACCAGGTAAAACACACAGCAGTAAAGCGCTGTGTTAAAAAGTGCCGGATGCCAGACGAGATCGTAGATACCGCTAGGCGTCAGCAGGCGTTTCACTAACCAGAACAGCATTAGCGAGACAATCAATTCAATGAAAATGGGCGGGAACGAGAGCCCAAACACGACAAAAACCGGAAGCACACTCATCAGGGATCCTTAGTTCGACCTTGCCGGGGTGATCCTTAGCCTGCCCGGTCACAAGCCGTGACGGGTCGATGACGGCGGATGACAACATCCAAGCCACTGCTGAGTAAATAATAGCGTATCATCGGGCAGCAACAGGCGTTTTGCAGCGGGTCGATTTAACCTTACCCGGACAAAAGCGAATCACCGGGAGATACCCCGGTGCGCATATAGTAACGCGCCTGACTATACGTTTTCTACAGAATGTGAACTAAATCACTTTTTAGCCAGAGTAAACAATGGAACGACTGAAAGGCATGTCCATTTTCGCCAAAGTGGTTGAATTAGGTTCTTTTACCGCTGCGGCGCGCCAGCTTCACCTTAGCGTTTCGTCTATCAGTCAGATCGTGGCGAAACTGGAAGATGAGCTGCAGGTTAAGCTGCTTAACCGTAGTACCCGCAGTATTGGCCTGACCGAAGCGGGCAAGATCTACTATCAGGGTTGCCGTCGCATGCTGGCGGAAGCGACGCAGGTGCATGAACAGCTTTATGCTTTCAACAATACGCCAATTGGCACGCTGCGCATCGGCAGCTCGTCAACGATGGCGCAGAACGTGCTGGCCGAGATGACCACCAATATGCTGCGCGAATATCCTGGCCTGAACGTCAATCTGGTGGCGGGTATCCCGGCACCCGATCTGATCGCTGACGGGCTGGATCTGGTAATCCGCGTCGGCGCGCTAAAAGACTCCAGCCTTTTCTCTCGTCGTCTTGGCGCAATGCCGATGGTAGTGTGCGCCGCGAAAAGCTATCTGCAACAGCACGGCGCGCCGGAGAAGCCGGCCGACGTTGATAACTTCGCCTGGCTGGAATATAGCGTGCGGCCGGACAATAATTTTGAGCTAATTGCGCCCGAAGGGCTGGTAACGCGGCTGTCACCGCAGGGACGTTTCGTCACCAACGACTCGCTGACGCTGATTCGCTGGCTAAAAGCCGGGAACGGCATCGCCTATGTGCCGATGATGTGGGTGATTGAGGAGATTAACGCGGGCGAGATCGATATTCTTTTTCCGCAGTACCAGTCCGATCCGCGTCCGGTTTATGCGCTCTATACCGAGAAGGACAAACTGCCGCTGAAGGTGCAGGTCTGTATCGACTATCTGACCGAGTATTTCCAGCAGGTGGCCGAGCAGTATCAACAGTACCGCGCAAGCTAACAGCCCGCCAAAAGGCGGGCTGTTAGCTCTATCAGGCGGTGCCGCCGATAGTGAGCTTGTCGAGCTTCAGCGTCGGCTGCCCCACGCCGACCGGCACGCTCTGGCCCTCTTTGCCGCACACGCCAACGCCTTTATCCAGCGCCAGATCGTTGCCAACCATTGAAATTTGCTGCATCGCCTCGATGCCGGAACCAATTAACGTGGCACCTTTCACCGGTTTGGTCACTTTGCCATTCTCGATCAGATAGGCTTCTGAAGTAGAGAAGACAAATTTGCCCGAGGTAATGTCAACCTGACCGCCACCAAAGTTCGGTGCGTAAAGGCCATATTCGACGCTTTCAATAATTTCCTGCGGCGTGGATTTGCCGGCCAGCATATAGGTGTTGGTCATGCGCGGCATCGGCAAGTGCGCATAGGACTCGCGGCGACCGTTGCCGGTTGGCGCAACGCCCATCAGGCGCGCATTAAGCTTGTCCTGCATATAGCCCTTCAGCACGCCGTTTTCGATCAGCACGTTGTACTGGCCCGGCACGCCTTCGTCGTCGACCGCCAGCGAACCGCGCAGCCCTTCGATCGTGCCGTCATCCACCACGGTGCACAGCTCAGACGCCACCAGCTGGCCCATTTTGCCGCTGAATACGGACGTTTCGCGGCGGTTGAAATCGCCTTCGAGCCCATGGCCAACCGCTTCGTGCAGCAGCACGCCCGGCCAGCCTGCGCCCAGCACGACCGGCAAGGTACCCGCAGGCGCGGCAACGGCAGAGAGATTGACCAGCGCCATACGCACGGCCTCTTTCGCCCAGGCATCGGCACGCACGTCGCCGTTTTCATCGGCGAGGAAGAATTCGTAGCCGACACGCGCGCCGCCACCGCTGGCTCCGCGCTCACGCTTGCCCTGATCTTCTACCAGCACGCTGACAGAGAGGCGCACCAGTGGACGCACGTCGGCTGCCAGCGTGCCGTCGGTTGCCGCCACCAGCACCTGCTCATAAACACCGCTCAGGCTGGCATTCACTTCCTGTACGCGCGCATCAGCGGCGCGGGCCACTTTGTCCACGCGCTGCAGCAGGGCGATTTTATCTTCGCGCGTCAGGCTGTCGAGCGGGTTAATCGGCTGGTAGAGCGCACGATGCATCACGTTTGAAAGCGTGTGCGTCTTGCCGTTGCCTTGTTCACGCACAATGCTGCGTGCCGCTTCTGCCGACTGGCGCAGCGCATTCAGGGTAATCTGGTCGGCATAGGCGAAACCGGTCTTTTCACCGCTGACCGCGCGCACGCCCACGCCCTGGTCAATATGCCAGGAACCGTCTTTAATGATTTTGTCTTCCAGCACCCAGGACTCATGGAAACTGGACTGAAAATAGAGATCGGCATAATCCAGACGACGTTCTGAAAGCTGCCCTAACAGGGAAAACAGGTCCTGCTGATTAATATTGTTAGCAGTTAGCAACTGCTCACTTACCAGGTTCAGAGTCATCGTATCTCGCTCGTTTTATGCTCGGATAATGAGAGTGTCACACTCATTTTGCGCCAGGGTCTTTTTGACCTGCGCTGATAAAGTCAGATTTTACTAGCCTGCGGCAATTCCCCGACGGCGTCAAATTCACTTCTTCTCTTCTTCGCGCGGTTTGCGCAGCACTTCGTTGATCTGCGGCTTATCCAGCGGGCCGTTGATGTGGTAGCGCAGCAAAGAGATTTTATTCCACAGCGGCCCCAGCACCTTGCTGGCGGCAAAGACCGCCGCGCCAACCACCGGGTTAATAACGAAAGCCGTTGCTACCCCGACGGAAGCCGAGATTTCCGGCGCAACCACCGCTTCCATATCGATATTGCGCTTCACCAGGTCCACTTTACCCTGCATGGCGATGTCCGCTTCCAGCCCATCCACCAGCAGGTTATCGGTGCGCATCACGCCGTTTTCAATCCACGCGGTGCCGTTGATGGAGTCGAAATAGAAACCGTCGTTATTGAAGGTATCGCTAAAATCGAAACGCAGCTTGCGCAGCAGCGCGTCGAAACTCATCAGACGCAGCAGCTGTCCCGCCGCGCCGGTGTTCACGTCAGCGATCTGCCCTTTACTAAAATGGGTTTTTAGCGTGCCGCTTAAGGTCTCTTCCGACGGCTGCCACGGCGCGGAGCGCCAGTGCAGATCGTAATCGACCTTAAACGAGGCGTCGCGCAGCGGGGTGTTGACGCCAAACCAGTTGGTTGCGTTGTTGATATTGCTGCCGCTCAGCGTGCCTTTTAGCGAGGTGCGCGGCGCGTCGGGGCTGTTAACCCATTCGCCTGACACGTTGAGACGCGAGCTACCGGTGTCCACCATCCCGTTAGTAAGTGCTAACGTATCACCTTTCGGGGTCACCTGCGCCTGAATACGGCCGAACTTCTGCCCGCGTAACCAGCATTCGGCGCAGCTCAGCTGTAGCGCGGGCCAGCGGCTGAAGTCAATCTGGCTCGCCTTCTGCTGCTGCTCTTTACTGCTGTCACCGCCGCTTTGCCATTCAGGATTGTAGTAGAGGTAGTCGAGCGCCACGCGCCATGCTGCATTTTGCGCCATCTCGAGCGAGCCACGAATTTCGCGCCCCTGAATGCTGACGCTGCTTTTACCCTTGTTCATACCCCGGTTGAGCGTGGCGTCAATGTCGTGCCACTGCTGCCCCGCCAATGTGACCGCCGGGCTGCGCAGCGTAAAGTTTCCCGGCAAGGCCACGCTGCGTATCCCGCTTGCACTGCCCGCGTCAGACGCGCCGCCCGCCATCATCAAGCCAGCCCAGGCTTCGCCGTCCAGTGCAGGCAGATTCAGTACCATATCGGCGCTGTCTGGCAAGGCGGGTTTGCTGTGGGCATCGTTGAGCCAGATACCGCGCTCGACACGCAGCTGCGGCTCAAGTAGCCAGCGGCTATTGAAGCGGTGTCGATTCGCCACGCTGCCGCTAAGCTCAAACTGTTTTAAATCACCGCTGGCGTTAACGGTAATGGGCATCGCCGTGCCGCTTGCCTTATCAAGCGGTGCGGGTAAGCGACTGCTTACTTCTTTCGCGTCGCCTTTAAGCTCAACGTCGTAGCGCGCCCCGCCCTGATGCGGCAGCGTGATGTTAACATCGCCCTGCCACGGCAGGTGGCCGCTAACCTGGCTGGCTACCTGGGCAGGTATTTTCGTCAGCTTTGCCGGTTGCCAGTCAGCGTTAAGTTTGACGTTGACGCCAAAGTCCTGCGGATTCTCTTTCGTGGTAAAGCTGACATTGACCGGCTGACCAAACCAGGTGGCCCGCAGCGTATCACTGTCCAGATTGCCGTTATTGAAACGGAAACGCCCGGTCAGGTTTTCTAACGTGGTGTCGAGCGGCTTAATGTGCAACGCATTATTATTCAAATCGACGTTACCGCTGGCGTGCACCAGCTCTCCATCGAGCGGAATATCCAGCTTCAGGTGTCCCTGGGTTTTTCCTTTAATTTCCAGCTGCTCCAGCGCCGCGCCCAGCGAAGCCTTCAGCGGCGTATCCTGGAAGTAACGCGCAATTTGATCGCCGTTGCCGCTGATGTCACCGTCGATCAACAGCTTCTCTTTGAGATAATCCGGGATGGCCGCGCTGAAGTTGCTGACGTCGACGTCACCTAACCTGAAATGCGGTGCCTTCATCCACAACCCGTCATTAATAAAGTTGAGGTCGATGTCCACCGGATTGACATCAGGCCAGTTGGGCTGGAACGCGTAGGTCGCCTGGCGCAGCGGCACCCAGACCTGGAACATGCCGTCATTGTGGCGGAACGGGAACAGCTTCGGGTTGCCCGCAAACAGCAGCGTGGCGTTATCAACCTGGCCACCTTTGATGGCCCCGCTCAGATAGTGCGTGAGCGCCTTGCCCATTAGCGGCTGCGGGAAATAGCGCCAGGCGTCGCCTGCGTTAGTGACGCGGATGCCCGCCAGAATATCGAGGCGCGGCTCGCGGCCAAGGTTTTGCTGATAGCGAAAATCACCGCGCGCCCAGAGCGAACGCGCCTGGACGTCCAGATCGTGTCCATCCAGCGTTAAGCCGTTTTTATCGCGTAGCCAGCTCAGCGCACCGTGCAGCTGGTGGATTTCCAGCGGCGCGTTGAACATGGCGCTATAGGGCACGTCGGTACGCCCCATTTCGACGCTGACCTGGCCATTGCTGAGGCTGCCGCGCGCCTCGCCGCTGAGGTTGCTGATGCCCGGCAAGAGCTGCCACGGCTGCCAGCGAAAATCGCGCCATTTCACCTGCATACGTGTCTGATCCGGCTGCGCCAGAGGAATATCCAGCGCCAGGCCTTCTACCGTGCCCTGCGGTTGCAGCGCGCGCCAGTTTTCAAACAGCGACGGGGAGAGCGGTGCAAACAGCGGCACCAGCGGCGCGATGCGGTTCAGCACCAGCTGCGTCGCCCTGACCCTGATTTCTCCCTGATTATCAGGACCGAGCAGCTGCTTATCTTGCGGACGCCACAACAGCGCGAAGTGGCCCGCAGGCCAGGCTTCGCCATCGGTGCTCAGCCGCGTCTGCGGCACGCTAACCATCCAGCCGTTTTGATAGCGTGAGAGATGCGCGGTCAGGCCATCTACCTGTAAATGATGTGCGCCATCTTCACCCTGCCAGTTAGCTCCGCCTTTACGCAGCAGCAGATCGCCTGCGTAGAGATCGCCGTCGCGCAGATTGACCCAGGCCGCCAGGCTGAAGCGCGCGCTGTCGAGCCGCGTATTGTCACGCATCCAGCGTCCCAGCCACGGTCGCACGTCAACGTCATCCGCCTGCATCCAGATGCGGCCATCGTTGAGCAGCCCTTCGCTGTCGTTGAGATCGAGCCGCACCTGCACGACGCCGTGCTGGCCGGTAAAGCTGGAGAGGCTCACCTCACCTTCCGCGCGATGGCGGTTGCTTTCGTTCAGCCAGGTGAGTTTTGGGATCGCCAGTTCGGCGCGCTGGCCAGAGGGCGTGCGGAAAAATATCGAGCTGTCGCGCAGGTCGAAGTGGTCAAACTGACGCAGAAAGAGTTCGTTGATGCGGCCAGGCTTGAAGCTGTTTTTCTCTTCATCGCTGGAAAAAAGCGGACGGTTGCTGTCGAGCCGCAGCTGCCAGAAAGTGAGATCGCGGAACTGCCAGCGCCAGTGCAGCAGCGACTGCCAGACGTCCAGCGCCAGCGTGACCCGTGAGATGTCGAGTTTGCCGTTTGCCTGCATATCGAGGTGCAGGTCGCGGATTTGCAGCGTTGGGCCGAAAGTTTCCCAGCGGCCGCGCAGTTCACTGGCACTGACGCTGAGGCCGCTGGCGCGTGAAACTGCCGCCATAATCTGGCTGCGATAGCTGTCGAGATGCGGCATAACCAGACGCAGCCCGCTCACCAGCAGCGCCACAATCACAATCACGGTCGCAACCAGCAGTAATAAAATCCTCGGCAGCTGCCTCACACACCTCTCCTTGTCTTCCGCATTTGACGGATGGTTATCTCTCATACTCAACCGTCGCCGGACAATCATCGGTATGAATGCGCATGTTAACCTAAACAAGGCCGCTTTTTTAGCCCGCCGGGCGGGGATTACATCATGACGACGTCGAACTGTTCCTGAGTGTAGAGCGGTTCAACATGCACCTTGACCTGCTTGCCAACGAAGATCTCAACCTCTGCCAGCGCGTGCGACTCATCGCTTTTCAGCGCCTCGCCTACCGCTGGGGAGACATACACCAGAAAACGGTCAGAGTCGTAGGCGTGATGAACGCGTACAATTTCACGCATGATTTCGTAGCAGACCGTCTCAACGGTTTTCATCGTGCCGCGGCCTTTACACACCGGGCAGTCTTCGCACAGCACATGCTCGATGCTTTCGCGCGTGCGCTTGCGCGTCATTTCGACCAGTCCCAGCGCCGAGAAGCCGTTGATACCTGTCTTGACCCGATCCTTGCTCAGCGCCGATTCCAGCGAGTGCAGTACGCGACGCCGATGATCGTCATTACTCATATCGATAAAGTCGATGATGATAATGCCGCCCAGGTTGCGCAAGCGCAGCTGGCGCGCGATCGCCTGTGTCGCCTCAACGTTGGTATTGAAAATGGTTTCATCCAGGTTACGGTGCCCAACAAACGCGCCGGTATTGATGTCGATGGTGGTCATCGCCTCGGTCTGATCGATGATCAGATAACCACCTGACTTGAGTTCCACCTTGCGATCCAGCGAGCGCTGAATCTCATTCTCCACATCAAAGAGATCGAAGATAGGCTGTTTGCCAGAGTAGAGCTCCAGCTTATCGGCCATCTCCGGGATATATTCGCGCGTAAATTCCACCAGCAGCTCGCAGGTCAGACGTGAGTCTACGCGGATGCGATCCAGCGCGGCGCCAGCAAAGTCGCGCAGGATACGCTGTGCCAGCGCCAGCTCGCCATACAGCAGGCAGCGCGTCTGGTTGCGTTTTTTACGTTCGGTGACTTTGGTCCAGAGTCGTTTCAGGAAGGCAGCGTCCTGCGCCAGCTCTTCCCCGCCAATGCCTTCTGCTGCGGTGCGGATGATGAAACCGCCGAGATCGTCGCAGTAATCTGCCACCACTGCTTTTAAGCGCTCGCGCTCGTTTTCGCTCTCAATACGCTGCGAGACGCCAACGTGCGACGCACCTGGCATAAATACCAGATAGCGCGACGGCAGCGTGATGTCGGTGGTCAGGCGTGCGCCCTTGGTACCAAGCGGATCTTTTACTACCTGCACCATGAGATCCTGGCCCTGCCGCACCAGCTCAGCGATATCGCGCACGATAAAGTTTTTCTTCTCATCGCCCGCGACGCATTCGGTGTGCGGCATAATGTCCGAGGCGTGTAAGAAAGCGGCCTTTTCCAGACCGATATCGACAAACGCCGCCTGCATGCCTGGCAGCACGCGGCTGACGCGGCCTTTATAAATATTGCCAACGATGCCGCGCCGCGCTTCACGCTCGATATGAATTTCCTGCAGAATGCCGCCGTCGATATAGGCAACGCGCGTCTCAGAAGGCGTGACGTTGACCAGTAATTCAGCCGTCATGTTATCCCCTTACGGCACGCAGTGACTGAAAATGGCTGAATAACTCCCCTGTCTCAACCAACGGCAATCCGACAACCGCGTGATAGCTTCCATTGATTTTGCGGACAAAGTTTCCACCTGTGCCCTGAATTCCATATGCCCCGGCTTTATCCATTGGCTCGCCGGTAGCGATATAATCCGCGATATCAGACGCGCTTAACAGCCGGAACGTCACATCAGTGATCACTAAACAATCGAGCGTCTGCTGGCGATCGGCAAGCGCAACGGCGGTCATCACCTGATGCGTCTGACCAGAAAGGCGGGTAAGCATTTCGGCAGCGTGCGCGGCGTCGCGTGGCTTTTCCAGCACGTCGCCGTTGAGCACCACAATCGTGTCTGCGCCCAGCACCGGTAAATCCTGTTCCGCTACGGCAACGCCCGCTTGCGCTTTGTCGTTCGCCAGGCGGCGTACATAGTGTTCTGCCGCCTCATCAGGGCGGCGCACTTCTTCAACATCGGTATGGAGGCGCTCAAAACGCAGGCCAAGCTGCGTCAGCAGCTCACGTCGACGCGGTGAGCCGGAAGCCAGATAGAGGGATAGCATAAAATTCCTTACTGAACAGCGAACTGACGGCGGATCTTTCTCATCAATAAGAATAGCCAGGGCCAGAGAATTCCGTCGATAACGCTGCTCCAGAAAATTTCAGGCCGGAACGAGACGTTGATCACTAAGAATTCTGCCCAGAACACAATCACGTCCATCGCCAGCGACAGCACCATAACCATTAATGCCTGCTGCCACAATGCTAAGTTGCGGAAAAGCTGGAACTTAAATGCGACCAGATAGGCAATGATGCTGAGTGCCAGCGCGCGAACGCCAAGTGTTGATCCCGCAATCAGATCCATTACCGCACCCAGCACAAAGCCGGTGCCGACGTTGACGCGGTGCGGCAGCGCCAGCACCCAGTAAATCAGGATAAGCAGAATCCATGAGGGCCGGAACATATAAAGCTGTTCCGGCCACGGCATGATCTGTAGCACGAGGGCGACAAGGAAGGACAGCCAGATAACCCAACGACCCTGGCTGCGATATCGACTCAAGGCTGGCCTCCGCGCGTATTGGCAGGCGCGCTTTGCGTGCCATTAACGCTGGATGGCGCGGGTGGCCCCATTTGCGCGGATGGCGCTGGCGGCCCCATCTCACCCGCTGGCGGCAAGACCTGCGGCATCATCTGCATCAGGCGCTCATTGGCAACGCGGTGTACTTCGTCCGGCGCCATCGGCATATCACCGTTCTTATCTGCGCCCCACAGCAGCAGCAGATAACGCAAACGCTGCAAGCCAGCGGTCGGACGCGCCTGAATGACGGTATAGGCACGCTGCGTGTCGACCTTCACAGAAGAGACCACGGCCACCGGATAGCCTTCAGGGAAACGTCCACCCAGTCCTGACGTCACCAGCATATCGCCGACGCGAATGTCGGTGTTGCCCGGCAGATGCTCAAGCTGCAAATCTTCGGTACAGCCGTTACCCGCGGCAATGACCCGGATGTCATTACGCAGTACCTGAATCGGCAGCGCGTGCGATGCGTCGCAGATCAGCAGCACGCGGCTGGTAACCTGACCGACGGCAATGACCTGGCCAACGACGCCTTTGTCACTGATGACCGGCTGGCCTTCGTAAACTCCGTTGACGCTGCCTTTATCGATGACCACCTGATCGGTGTAAGGATCGGTACCGGTAGAGATGACCTGCGTCACCATCTTATGCTCATCCTGACGCAGCGGCGAACCAAGCAGCTCGCGCAAACGGGCGTTTTCCTGCTTATATTGCCCCAGCATCAGCAGGTCGCTGTTTTTCAGGAAAAGCTCGCGGCGCAGGGCTTTGTTTTCCAGCTCAAGCTGCTGGCGCGACGCCAGCGAACCGGAAATACCGTCAAGAAGCTGTCGCGGGCCATTGGCCAGGAAATAAAACGGGCTGACCGATGTATCCAGATAGTTGCGGATCTGGGTAAACGAACCCAGGCGGCTATCGGCAACGATAATCGCAATCGCGACCACCACGGCCAAACACAGGCGCAACTGCAGGGAAGGTCCCCTGCTAAAAATCGGCTTCATATATTCTGCGTGTTCCTCGACAACAGGTAAGGAAGTGCGGCCACCGCCGCACTTCCCTGGGCTGGACGTCTGACGCCAACGCACACGGCGTCAGCTTCCACGCAATTCCTTGCGTATTTCGACTCAGATCCCAGCCGATTGAGGCAATTATTCTTCGCTGAACAAATCGCCGCCATGCATGTCGATCATTTCCAGCGCTTTACCGCCACCGCGCGCCACGCAGGTCAGCGGATCTTCTGCCACAACCACCGGAATACCGGTTTCTTCCATCAGCAGACGATCCAGGTTGCGCAGCAGCGCGCCACCACCGGTCAGCACCATGCCACGTTCGGAGATATCGGATGCCAGTTCTGGCGGACACTGTTCCAGCGCCACCATCACCGCGCTCACGATGCCGGTCAGCGGCTCCTGCAGTGCTTCAAGGATTTCATTCGAGTTCAGCGTGAAACCGCGCGGTACGCCTTCCGCCAGGTTACGACCGCGCACTTCGATTTCGCGCACTTCGTCGCCCGGATAGGCGGAACCGATTTCATGTTTGATACGCTCAGCGGTCGCTTCACCGATCAGCGAGCCGTAGTTACGGCGCACATAATTAATAATTGCTTCATCGAAGCGGTCGCCGCCGATGCGAACTGAAGAGGAATAAACCACGCCATTCAGTGAGATCACCGCAACTTCGGTAGTACCACCACCGATATCGACGACCATTGAACCGGTTGCTTCTGAGACCGGCAGGCCAGCACCAATCGCGGCTGCCATCGGCTCTTCGATCAGGAAGACTTCACGCGCGCCCGCACCCTGCGCGGATTCACGGATAGCACGACGCTCTACCTGAGTCGCGCCAACCGGCACGCACACCAGCACGCGCGGGCTCGGACGCATGAAGCTGTTGCTATGCACCTGTTTGATAAAGTGCTGCAGCATTTTTTCGGTAACGAAAAAGTCCGCGATCACGCCATCTTTCATCGGGCGAATCGCTGCTATATTACCTGGCGTACGGCCGAGCATCTGTTTTGCATCATGGCCAACGGCCGCTACGCTCTTTGGGGAACCGGCACGGTCCTGGCGGATAGCGACCACAGAAGGCTCGTTCAGCACGATGCCTTGTCCTTTTACATAAATCAGGGTATTCGCGGTACCCAGGTCAATGGACAAGTCATTGGAAAACATGCCACGAAATTTTTTAAACATATCTAAAGGATAATCC
>Ga0209371_1000778_pt1 | contig 26405 bp, 23 predicted proteins | sample AgamicAtAmrz_FD_187165 | JGI IMG/M metagenome (GOLD analysis project Ga0209371, IMG submission 187165) | Agave microbial communities from Guanajuato, Mexico - At.Am.rz (SPAdes) (version 2) | ecosystem: Host-associated > Plants > Roots > Rhizosphere | place: Guanajato, Mexico | collected 2012-06-07
AGGGCACGCGTAACGTGCTGGCGGCGATGGATAAGCACAATATCAAAAACATCATCTTTACCAGCTCGGTTGCCGTTTACGGGCTGAACAAAACCAATCCCGATGAAAATCATCCTGTCGACCCGTTCAATCACTACGGTAAAAGCAAATGGCAGGCTGAAGAAGTGCTGCGTGAGTGGTTTGAGCGTGCTCCGGAATCACGTTCACTGACTATCGTGCGCCCAACGGTGATTTTTGGCGAGCGTAACCGCGGTAACGTCTACAACTTGCTTAAACAGATTGCCAGCGGTCGTTTTGCGATGGTGGGAGCGGGTAACAACTACAAGTCGATGGCCTATGTCGGCAACATCGTTGAGTTTATAAAGTACAAGCTGCACCACGCTGAGCCGGGCTATCAGGTCTATAACTATGTTGATAAGCCAGACCTGAATATGAACCAGCTGGTGGCGGAAGTTGAGCAAAGCCTGAACAAAAAAATCCCCTCCGTGCATCTTCCCTATCCGGTGGGTATGATTGGCGGCCTTTGTTTCGATCTCCTGAGTAAGGTGACCGGTAAAAAATACGCGGTGAGTTCAGTGCGGGTAAAAAAATTCTGCGCGACTACGCAGTTTGATGCCACTAAAGTGCATCAGTCAGGTTTTGTAGCGCCCTATACTCTTTCTGAAGGGCTCGATCGCACGCTACAATATGAGTTTGTTGCAGTTAAAAAAGACGATATCACTTTCGTATCTGAATGATGGTAACAGGGCAGCCCATAACGGGCTGCGGTTGTTCCTGGAAACAGCATGGATGTTGGCTTTTCCGAATTCTCTGAGCCACATTGAACAGTAAGTCAGTTCTTATGTAGCAAGATGTTTTGATATAAGAACCGCGGTTTCTCGCTGAAATTAAACAATCTTTTAGCGACCGCGCTTACGGCATTCTGGAATATCAACTATTTAGAGGTGGACGAGAAATGAGTAATTTGAAAGCGGTGATTCCGGTAGCGGGTCTGGGTATGCATATGCTGCCGGCAACCAAGGCGATTCCGAAAGAGATGCTGCCTATCGTTGATAAGCCGATGATTCAGTACATCGTCGATGAAATTGTCGCGGCGGGCATCAAAGAGATCGTTCTCGTAACCCACTCTTCCAAAAACGCCGTTGAAAACCACTTTGACACCTCCTACGAACTCGAAGCCCTGCTGGAGCAACGCGTTAAGCGTCAGCTGCTGGCAGAAGTGCAGTCTATCTGCCCGCCGGGTGTAACTATCATGAACGTGCGTCAGGGCCAGCCGCTGGGCCTGGGTCACTCCATCCTGTGTGCGCAGCACATCATCGGCAACAACCCGTTTGTGGTTGTACTCCCGGACATTATTCTCGACGACGCAACCGCCGATCCGCTGCGCTATAACCTTGCGGCGATGGTGGCTCGTTTTAACGAGACCGGTCGCAGCCAGGTGCTGGCAAAACGCATGGCGGGCGATCTCTCTGAGTACTCAGTGATTACCACTCAGGATCCGCTGGAGAACCCGGGCAAGATTGGCCGCATTGTCGACTTCATCGAGAAGCCGGATCAGCCGCAGACGCTGAACTCAGACCTGATGGCGGTAGGACGCTATGTGCTTTCAGCCGATGTATGGAGTGAACTGGAGCATACCGAACCGGGTGCCTGGGGCCGTATCCAGCTGACCGACGCCATCGCCGAACTGGCGAAGAAACAGCCGGTTGAAGCGACGCTGATGACAGGCGAAAGCTACGACTGCGGTAAGAAAATGGGTTACATGCAGGCGTTCGTAAACTATGGCCTGCGCAATATGAAAGAAGGGCAGAAGTTCCGCGAGAGCATTAAGAAGGTGCTGGCGGGGTAAGGCCTGACGTTTTAGCCAAAGTAATACCGAAACGGTAGTCGAGCATTCAGGTTGGTTGATTTTTACACACCGAATGACGCTGCCGTTTTGCTTTTTTAGACGTTAAATACAAAGCACATAACGTTGGCAGGTTAGCTTTAGCTAGCAGGTTTATTAGACTCAATACTTTATGAGCAGTTAGAAATTAAGTAAACACACTGGGCTTTGCTCGCCCCATTAACGATACCTTTAAGCCGAATGTCTAGATTTATAGTGCGCTGGTAGCTTTTGAGCCAGGGGCGGTAGCATTCATAAGAATTTATACTCAAAATGCAAAAAAATTCATTGAGAAAAAATATTTTTTATCTTTTTTTAGTTCAAGGTAGCTCATACCTGCTCCCTCTGATCACCTTTCCATATTTGTTGCGAGTCTTGGGTGTAGAGTATTTTGGTGTGTTAGGCTTCTGTCAAGCAACAGTGCAGTATCTTGTATTACTAACAGACTACGGGTTTAATTGGACAGCAACACAAATAATAGCAAAAAATAGAAATAATTATCAAAAAATTAGCAATGTATTCTGGAGCGTAATGGTTGCTAAAATAATTCTATTTTCAATTGCACTCTTTATTTTGATCCTACTGATAGCATTTGTCGATAAATACCAGCCATTATATTTGGTCTTGATAAGTTATATTCCATTAATAATAGGAAATGTTATATATCCAGTATGGCTTTTTCAAGGACTCGAAAAAATGAAATGGATAACTATTTCGACTCTAGTAGCAAGGTTTTTGCTATTGCCATTAACATTTCTTTTTGTAAAGGGGCCTGCTGATGTATGGTTGGCAGCTTTATTCCAGGGGAGCGTTAATATGCTTGCTGGAGTATTTGCAATATGGTTCATTTTCAGTAACAGATTAGTTGGGAGGATTACTATTTCTTTAACTGAAGTAAAGTTCAGGCTTAAAGAGGGCATTCATGTTTTCTTATCAACATCAGCAATAAGTTTATATACAGTAAGTGTAACTGTAATACTAGGGTTTATTAGTGGAGCTACAGCAGTTGGTTTATTCAACTCAGCGAACACCATAAGAAATGCGGCGCAAGGGTTATTAGGTCCTATATTTCAGGCTATCTATCCTAGAGTGAATTCTTTATTTGAATCCGAATATCTTAAAGCAATGGCGTTGATTAGAAAAGTTGTTAGAGGTATTGGAGTGCTCACATTTATAGGATGCAGTGTTCTTTTTTTAGCTGCTGATTTTATTATAACTATTATTGCAGGTAAAGAATTCGAACAAGCAACCAATGTACTTCGCTGGTTAGCTTATGTTCCATTTTTAGTATCATTAAGTAATCTTTTTGGGGTGCAAACAATGTTATCTCATTCATTCAAAAAAGAATTTAGCTTGTTCTTAACATTGGGTGCATCACTAAACCTTATAATAATTTTCCCACTGGTCCATTTTTACAATGAGACAGGTGCAGCCATTGCTATATTTGCAACGGAACTATTTATAACTGTAATTATGTTTGTTTTTCTTCGTAAAAAGAGAATTGATTTTATATGAAAAAAAATTATGATTTTTTAATCGTTGGGTCAGGCTTATACGGTGCAGTTTGCGCAAATGAACTCAAGAAAGCAGGTAAGAAAATACTTGTCATTGAGAAGAGGTCCCATATTGGCGGCAATATTTTTACTGAAAATATTAATGGTATTCATGTGCATAAGTATGGTGCTCACATTTTCCACACGAATGATAAAGAAATATGGGATTACGTGAATAACATTACAGAGTTTAATCGGTTTACCAACTCACCATTGGCTACGTATGAAGATAAACTGTATAATCTACCTTTTAATATGAATACTTTCTATCAATTATGGGGGGAGTCTAATCCAGATAAAGTGAAACAAATAATCAAATCTCAAACCAGCGAATTTGCAGATAAGGAACCGAAAAATCTGGAAGATAAAGCGCTATCGCTCGTTGGGAGAGATATTTATGAAAAACTTATTAAAGGCTACACAGAAAAGCAGTGGGGACGTGAAGCTAAAGAATTGCCAGCCTTTATAATACAGCGAATTCCTGTTAGATTTACCTTTGATAATAATTACTTCAATGATAAGTATCAGGGTATTCCAGAAGAGGGTTATACGGTCCTTATCGAAAAACTTCTAGATGGTGTTGAAGTACTATTAGATACTGATTATTTGCTTGAAAGAAACAAATTTGATGCTCTCGCAGATAAAGTAATTTATACAGGTCCTATTGATGCATTTTATGATTATGCATATGGAGCTTTAGATTATAGAAGTCTCAAATTCAATACTAATGTTGAGGATGTTGAAAATTTCCAAGGTGTAGCAGTAGTTAACTATACGGATAAAAACATCCCCTACACTAGAATCATTGAGCACAAACACTTCAATTATATTTCCGATTTGTCATATACTGTAGTTACAAAAGAATATCCGGTAGAATGGAAACCTGGGGACGAACCTTATTACCCTATTAATGATGAAAAAAATATGGTCTTATTCAAGAAATATAAGAAGCTTACTGATGCAGAGCAACATATTTACTTTGGTGGGCGTTTGGCAGAATATAAATATTATGATATGCATATGGTAATAAGAGCAGCTCTAAATAAAGTTAATAAAATAATTGAGAAATAAAAAATGAAAAAAGTACTTATTTATTGCGATGATTTTTACCCCAAAAACAATGGATATGCCAATGCTTTTAGTAATTTAATCAATTCGATTCTTTCTAATTATAATGATGTACATATAACGGTTATAACGTCGACAGAAATTGGTGGTTTCAAAGAGTTGTGTCAACCTAATCTGCAATTGATTAGGATGAAAAAAAATTCAAGGTTAAAGTTCTTTGGTAAGTTTATTAATGAATACTCTATCGCTAAGTTCATAAATCGATTTGCGAAAGAGAATAAAATAGATATGGTTTTCGTTGAAACGTTTGATCAGCCGTTTATGCTCTCACTTCTCAATAAAAAAGTTTATGACAAAATGGCTGTCAGAATTCATTCAACATCAGAAACAGAATATACTTTTTTTATTAGAAAATTTATTTATGTACTAAAAAAATGGCTTATAACGACAATTGTTTCCAGAAAGTTGAAATGGGTTGTATCTACTAATTCTTTTCATATCGAGTTTGCTAAAAAATATTATTTCAAAGGAAATTTGATAGATATTGGTAAAGTTAACTTTTTTGTAGTTCCTAATACTATTTATCCAGATTCGGATTATTCAGTACAAAATTATCAGTTTCCTAATAAAATTAAGGCTGTGATTTTAGGTAGAATGGAATTTGAGGGATTTATACAAAAAGGGTTTATTGATCTTTTTATCGCATTGAATACCGTTTCGCCTGCAGTGTTAGAACGATTTGAATTAACAGTTGTTGGACAGGGGCCACACAGAGATGAACTTGAAAAGCTTTCCTCACAATTAGAATGTGTTAAATTTATTGATAGCCTACCACATAACGAAATAATTAATAAATTACTAGATTCTGATATGGTTATTTTGCCTAGTAGATTTGAAGGCCTTTCCATGTTTGCTTTAGAAGGACTTGCATGTGGCAATATGTGCCTGTTTTCCAAAACAGGGGGATTAACGGATCTCATTGATAGAAATGGTTATTTCACTGAAGTGCAAAATATAAACAGCATCAAAAATGCATTGATTGATATAAGTCAATTATCTGCTTCTGAGATAAATCAGATGAAAGACAGATCTATAGAGTTATATAGGCAGAATTTTACTAATAGCATTGCTGCAAGAGCTTTTATGGAATTGCTTCAGGTAGTATCAATCATTAGTGGAAAGGATGAAATATAATGCCAAGGATTTCTATTATTATGCCTGTTTATAATGGCCAGCGATTTATAGATGAAGCGATTGATTCTATCATTACTCAAACATTTAAAGATTTTGAGTTGATAATCATTGATGATGGCTCTAATGATAATACCAACGCTATCTTAAACGATTGGATTAGAAGAGATAATAGAATAAAAATTCATAAACAAAGTAATAGCGGTATCGTATCTGCTCTTAATAAAGGCATTGAAATTGCTACAGGTGATTATATCGCTCGCATGGACGCTGATGATCTCAGTCACCCTGAGCGGCTGGAGTTACAATATGATTACTTGTGCCGAAATAATTTGGATATCTGTGGTTGTGATTATTATGAAATAGATGAAAATAATATAATCAATAATCTGCGCATCGTTCCAAAAACACCGGAAATGATAGCAATAGCACTATGTAGCAATGTTCCTTTTGCTCACCCTTCGGTTATGTTTAAGACTGAATTTTTAGTGAAGAATAATATTTTTTATGGGCAATCGGCTTATAAAAATGCTGAGGATTTAGCTCTGTGGGTTTCATTTTATAATAAAGGAGCAAGGTTTGGGAATGTCGATTCGATATTATTTAAATACCGTGTTCTGCAGAATTCTTTAAGTAGAAAGAAAAGAGATCTTATATTACGCGAAAGCTCGGAAATTTTTAATTTTTATTTTAAGACTCATAAGAAAACACTGATAGCTGCACTTAATAATACGATTGATACAATGAGAGCATATGAACGTGTATGGGTTTTGTCATTGTGTATGAAGTTGTTATTCAAAAGTGCAAACATGAGCATATTAACCTATCTGAAAAGATTTCCTAAGAAAATGATCCTAAATGTGTTCTTGAGTGAACTCAATAAAATATTAAAGATGTGAAACATAAAATGGGTTCGAGTGCATGAACAACTACGCTAACAAAATTTATTTAGGTTTTTCAGGCGGCAATTTCTTAAGGGCTTTATTTATTATGCTATTTGTATATAGCGTCAATTATAAAGTTTTACCTTTTGAAGTGCCATCATCATATTATATGCTTATGGTATTTATTTTTTGTGCATTAGTACTCTTCTTACAAACATATCGCTGTGCTATTATTAACTCAGATGGTTTAATAGTAGGGTTTATTTATCTATTCATTTCTTTAATAAGTTATTTGCTGAATTTAAATAAACATGATGAATATATGATTAGAACATCTGTAATGTATTTAATCATTTTCATATTTAGCGGATCGATGATTACTGCCTTGTTTAAAGGAAGCTACTTGCTAACCCTCCGTATCATAGGTTATGCTGGTTTGATAAATAGTATGTTAATTATCAGTATGCTTGTTTTTAAACCATTTCAAAGTCTTTATCTATCACTAATTAGCGATAAGGCTTTTACGTTGATAGGCGGAATCGATTCTCTAAATGGATTAATATCATTAAGAATGATTGGTGTGACTGGTTTTTCTGCCTACTCGACAGGGTTTGTTCAGGTACTATGTTGCTTATGTTATATTCTTTCTATCTATTATAGAAAACAAAGGTTATCTTTAAAGTTCTATGACTACTTGGTTATCTTTTCAATTCTTCTATCAGCGCTTATCTCTGCAAGATCATCATTGTTGGGAATATTAATAATAGTATTTATTGTGCTTAGAATAACCAATTCATTATTTGTTTTGAAGTTGATGATTTATTCATTGAGTATCCTCATACCAGCATTAGCGATAGTGGTCAATTTTATACCTGAGGAGCAACGAGAATTTTTTTCAACATGGATATCGGAATTTTTTGTATCGGGAATCAATACTGGATCGATTCAAACTAATATAAGTATGTTTAAATATGATATCTTTGATTTTAATACATTCGGATTCTCAAGATGGTATGGCGATAATGATGATTACTTTATGGGTTCTGACGTTGGTTGGTATCGTGTAACTTTTGCAGTAGGATATATTGGCGCTATGGTTTGGTGCTTATTAATTGCTTCAGCTTTAGGTCTTAAGAATATATTTACGACAAAATTGAGTGTTGAAACATTTATCTCATGGATGTTATTGCTTTATGTATTTTTAATGATGTTCAAAGGTGCGATATTATTTGATAGCTTCCAGTCGATGTTAATTTTGATAGTTATTGGTTGTGTTCTAAAAAGAGACCCTAAATATGCGTCATAAATTACTGCTTATATATTGTCATCTAATAAGAATTCTTCTAATCTGGTTACCTGATATGCCATTAACTATGAGGTTTAGAGGATTTTTATATTCATTTGGGATGAAACAGTGTGGGAAGAATTTCCAGGTTTCTTCATCAGCTATCATGAGGGGGATCGAAAAAATTTGCTGTGGTTCTGATGTATATATTGGACCCAATGCTTATGTGATGGCTCGTGAGTCCATCGTGTTACATGATGAAGTACTTGTGGCAATGAATGTAGTTATTGTTGATGGAAATCATGGCAAAATAAATAGTAGTTATAGATTTGGAAGAGGCAAACAAATTCAGATTACAATTGGGCAAGGCGCTTGGATCGCAGCAAATAGCGTTGTTACAGCTGGGGCAAATATAGCACCGGGTAGTATCGTTCCACCATGCACAGTAGTGAGAAAATTATGACTATTGGCCTATATTGTAATTGGAAAATTAAAATTGTAGAAAACGGTATATATATAAATAAAGTTCATGCGAAATATCTCAAAGCTTTCAAGGAGGAATATGGGAGAGTACACCTGTTGAGTAATGTCTGCAACGCTGAAATCAGCTCCGAGTATATTCATCTGCAAGATGAAAGGATAACTGTAACGCCTCTACCTTATTTTAAAGGTTATATTGGAGCTCTGAAACACTTCAAAAAAATTTTTGTTAATCTTAGAAAACTAGCACGCGAGTGTGATAAGATTTATGTGCGCACGCCCGAACCTTTTTCTTGGTTATTAATTTTTTTTAGTAAGGGAAAACTAGTTAACTACCATTTTACATCTAACCCATTACAGGTAATAAAAAATAATAACGATTTGAACTCATTAACAAAATTTGCAAAGTATTTGCTTTTTTATCCTGAGTTTATACTTACCTGCATAGCCGCTTATTTAAAAAAATGCTCGTGTAATGGACCTTCGGTATTAGAATATGTGCCTTTTTTTATTAAGCACAGACTTAAAATTCTTATTGAAACCACAGTAACCAGTGAAGAATTTGAATCAAAGCCTTATCGCCCTAGAAAACTGCCCGAAGTTATTAATTTTATATGCGTTACGCGATTGCAAAATTCAAAAGGGCTTCATGAACTAATTGATGCGCTGCATTCCTACAAATTAAAGAAGCCGAATAATCACTTTCAATTATCAATAGTTGGCGATGGTCCATTAAAGGATTCTTTGACAAATCATATTTATGAAATTGGATGCCAACAATATGTAACTATGTGCGGTCCCATTGAAAATGGTACACCTTTGAATAATTGCTATAAGGATCATGATGTACTTATCAATGCTTCATCCTCTGAAACTGGGCCTCGCGTTATTTTAGAGGCTATGGCTGAAAGTTTATTATGCATATCGACAGATGTTGGATATGTCAGGTATCTTTTCGAGGGAAAACCTGAGCTTACGAATTTTATAATCGGTAATAATTTTGAAGAAGAACTACATGATACACTTGAAAAGTTATTTTCCAATCGAGAGGACTATCCTTACTTAACAAAGGCGGGCTATGCCATCTCTAAGAAATATAAATTAAATGATTTTGTTAGCAACGTGTTTGATTGAGGTGGTAATGCGTCCTTTAGTTTCTATAATCATGCCAACATATAACTCTGAACATACTCTTCAAGCAAGTGTGAATTCTGTGCTTCAACAAACCTATACTAATTGGGAGTTACTAATTACAGATGACTGCTCAACAGATTCAACTTTGAAAATTATAGAGTCTTTTTTAAATGATGATTGTCGCATAAAACTATTTCGCTTGCATTCAAACTCTGGCGCAGGTGTGGCACGAAATAATTCTATTAGGTATTCTGAAGGCCGCTTTGTGGCATTTTTAGATAGTGATGATTTGTGGCATAAAGATAAACTTGAAAAGCAGGTCCAGTTTATGCTTGATCGTAACTTCGCATTGACATATACACAATATATTAAAGTGGATTCCAATATGTCTTTTTTAGGGGCTATACATCCTCCGTTAAATGTAAGTTACTCTAATTTGTTAAAGTCAAACGTAATTGGTTGCTTAACGGCGATGTATGATACGAAGCTTTTAGGTAAGGTTTTTATGCCTACTATCCGTAAAAGGCAGGATATGGCTTTATGGCTGAAAATACTTGAAAGAATAGATTACGCTTGGTGTTTGCCTGAAGAGTTAGCCTACTATATGGTGGGCCATGATAGTTTATCTTCAAATAAGATGAAGATAATAACAACGCAATGGCGATTTTATCGCCAATATCTACACTTTAACATCTTGAAATCAGCATGGTATTTCTCATTCTATGCATTTTATGCCTTTAAGAAGCATAGTTCGAAAAAACATCATCAGGGCACAAGTCTTTAATATCCTGTATTTATAGTACTATTAAACTCTCATGTAAAAAGCAGATTATAAGATTTTTAACTATCCATAAATTGTTTGCTAAGTTAACATTTGTGAGAGATTTTAAACTGCGTTATCAAGCGCAGCGACCAAACCTGACAGGAGTATGTAATGTCCAAGCAACAGATCGGCGTCGTCGGTATGGCAGTGATGGGGCGCAACCTGGCGCTCAACATCGAAAGCCGTGGTTATACCGTCTCCGTATTCAACCGCTCCCGTGAAAAAACCGAAGAAGTGATTGCCGAAAATCCAGGCAAAAAACTGGTTCCTTATTACACCGTTCAGGAGTTTGTCGAGTCGCTGGAAACCCCGCGTCGCATCCTGCTGATGGTGAAAGCGGGCGAGGGTACCGACAAGGCGATTGAGTCCCTGAAGCCGTATCTGGAGAAAGGCGACATCATCATTGATGGCGGCAACACCTACTACCACGACACCATTCGCCGTAACCGCGAGCTCTCTGCGGAAGGTTTTAACTTCATCGGTACCGGTGTGTCCGGTGGGGAAGAGGGCGCGCTGAAAGGCCCGTCTATCATGCCTGGCGGTCAGAAAGAAGCTTATGAACTGGTTGCGCCGATTCTGAAACAAATCGCTGCGGTTGCTGAAGACGGCGAGCCGTGCGTCACCTATATCGGCGCAGACGGCGCGGGTCACTACGTGAAGATGGTGCATAACGGCATCGAATACGGCGACATGCAGCTTATCGCGGAAGCCTACTCTCTGCTGAAGCATGGTCTGAACCTCTCTAACGAAGAGCTGGCAACCACCTTCACCGAGTGGAATGACGGCGAGCTGAGCAGCTACCTGATCGACATCACCAAAGATATCTTCACTAAAAAAGATGAAGAGGGTAAATACCTGGTTGATGTGATTCTGGACGAAGCCGCGAACAAAGGTACCGGTAAGTGGACCAGCCAGAGCTCACTGGATCTTGGCGAGCCGCTGTCGCTGATCACCGAGTCCGTGTTTGCCCGCTACATCTCCTCGCTGAAAGAGCAGCGCGTTGCCGCCTCTAAAGTCCTGAGCGGTCCGCAGGCCAAACCGTTCACCGGCGACAAAGCTGAGTTCAGCGAAAAAGTGCGTCGCGCACTTTACCTGGGCAAAATCGTCTCTTACGCACAGGGCTTCTCTCAGCTGCGTGCGGCATCCGACGAGAACAACTGGGATCTCAACTACGGTGAAATCGCGAAGATTTTCCGCGCTGGCTGTATCATTCGTGCCCAGTTCCTGCAGAAAATCACCGATGCGTATGCCGAGAACCCGGCGATCGCTAACCTGCTGCTGGCCCCTTACTTCAAGCAGATTGCTGATGATTATCAGCAGGCGCTGCGCGACGTTGTGGCCTATGCGGTACAGAACGGTATCCCGACCCCGACCTTCTCTGCTGCCATTGCCTACTACGACAGCTATCGCTCCGCTGTACTGCCTGCCAACTTGATTCAGGCGCAGCGCGACTACTTCGGCGCGCACACTTACAAGCGTATCGATAAAGAAGGCGTATTCCACACTGAGTGGATGGAATAACTGCTCAGGCCCTCTACGGAGGGCCTTTTTACTGCCTTAAACGCCCGTAGTTTCGGGCTATTCTTAGCGTACCGCGTCAAATATTAACAGGCAGAGTCCCGGAAACCCGCTACACTTAGCTCCGGCGCTTCGCTTGTTTTTCTACTTTATACTTAAGGTAATCATGACAACGCACACGTATAAAACAGTGGAACGGAACCACGACAATTCAGAAACCATCGATCTCATCGATATTTTTTTCCAGCTCTGGCGTGGAAAAGTCATCATCATTGCTTTTGTTATTTTTGCCGTTATTTTAGCCAGTCTGTATCTTGCCTTTGCTAAAGAGAAGTGGACCTCGTCAGCAATTATTACCACCCCAGATTCCGGCCAGGTTTCCAGCTACACCAATGCAATGAATACGCTTTATCCGGGCAACGCACCATTGGTATCGGATATCCAACAGCAATTTTTCTCGCGTCTCAATGCTGCGCTGTCGGCTCGTTCACTACAGTTAAATAATCAGGAAGCGCCGGAAAAACTCTCTATCGAACCGACGGTGAAAGGGCAGCCAGCACCCCTGGCTATCAGCTATGTATCCGATACGCCTGAGAAAGCCACCAAAACGCTTGAGAAATACATTACCGAGCTCAACCGCGCCATTGCTGGCGAGATGGAAAAAGACCTCACCAAAAATATCGATTCGCGCGCTAAAGAGCTGACCTCCTCGCTGCAGGCGATGGAACACGTTGCCAAAGAGAAGCAGGAAGAGCGTGCGAAAGTGCTGAACCAGGCGCTGCTGATCGCCGAGCAGTCAGGTATTACCAAGCCGCAGGTGCAGCAGTCAGAGGGCATCTCAGACGACACGCTGTTCGTGCTGGGCAGCGATGCGCTTAAAGCGATGATCCAGAACCATGCCACCAGCCCGCTGCCGCTGACGGTAGACTATTATGAGCTGCGTCAGAACCTGCTGGCAGTCACTGCCCTGAAAGCACAGCCGGATACCCTGTACGCCTTCCGCTACGTAATGCAGCCGGATAAGCCAATCCGTCGCGACAGCCCGAAACGTGCTCTGACTCTGGTACTTGCCGTGCTGCTGGGGGGCATGATCGGTGCCGCGGCGGTACTGGGGCGTAACGCGATTCGCGAATATAACATGCGTAAGCAATGATAATTCCCGTGCTGAATACGTTAATTCCCGGACGTATTCAGCATGTTCTTACCTGTCAGCCCCGAATCTCATCCCGCCTTCTTACTTCTTTCTTTACCACGCTATTCCCGTCATGGTTTTACTATTTCAGGTAGTTGAAATAAAAGTATCTGCTGATATGTTAGCGCCACTAAATAATTCTCTATAACGGACGATAAATTATCGTCCGTTTTTTTGTGAGCGATGAAATAACCCATGCCTCAACGTCATGCCCAACCGCATTCCATTCCTTCTAACGAACCAGATTTACTGCACCTTCTGCTGGCACTCTGGCAGGGGCGAATAACTATCCTTATCTGCGCCACGCTGGCTGCTGTGCTTGCAGCGGGCTATCTCTGGTTCGATAAACCCAGCTGGACCGCTTCCGCGCTGATAACCTTACCCGGGGATGCGGATATGGCGGGATATACCAGTCTGACAAACATTCTTACGCCGGTCATTGCTTCTAAAGTGGTGAATAACGCGACGGATGACAAAAAACCAGTCAGCAATGGTGATATCAAAGAGATGAATTTCAGCCGTGCCATGGCCATGCTTGACGCGCAGGGCGCCGGCATTGCGGGTTTCAGGGCAGAAGCGCAGGATAAAAAAATGCCCTGGCCGGTGAAGATCAGTGTTTCAGCAGACGATGCCCGGTCAGCGGCGCATGAACTTGATTCTGTTCTGATGGCGACTGACATGCAGCTGCGGCAGGCCGTAAAAGAAGAGCTGAATTATCTGATTGATACCCGTATCACGCAGCTGAACACGTTCATTAGCGCGCAGGAAACTGTTGCGGAAGAAAAGAAAGCTGACAGGTTGAACAATCTCAAACAGGCGCTTCTCGTGGCGCGCGAGGCGAACGTGGCGCAACTGAGTGTACAGCAGGTGTCTACTCTGAATAATGATGCTCTGTTCGTGCTGGGCAGCGATGCGCTGAGCGCCATGATCGACAATGAGCGTTCACGTCCGCTTCAGCTTTCAGATAGCTACTATCAGCTTCGGCAGGAGTTGCTTGAGTTAAAAACCTTCAGACAACAGCCTTTCCAGTATTCTGCTTTTAGCTACATCGTCAAACCGACAGTGCCGTTGCAGCCCGATGACCGGCGCTCAGCGTTACTGATCGTGCTGGCGTTGCTGGCAGGCGTTATTACAGGCGTTGCGATAACGATAGCGCGAAAAGGGTTGCAGCACGCGCTATCTCAACAGACGCAGCTTGCCTGAAGGATGATATCCGGGGGCTCCCGGATATCAGGGCACCTCATCAATGCCGCTTACGCAAGTTCTCAATCACCGTGGTTAAATCCAGCTCCTGATCCTGGAGCAGCACCAGCAGGTGATACATCAGATCCGAGGCCTCGTTGGTCAGCTCGTGGCGGTCGTTAACCGTAGCGGCCAGCGCGGTCTCCACACCTTCTTCACCGACCTTTTGCGCGATACGCTTGGTGCCGCTGGCGTAGAGCTTCGCGGTGTATGAGCTTTCCGGATCGGCGCTCTTGCGCGATGCCAGCAGCTGCTCCAGCTCCCACAGGAAGTGCCACTGATGATGCGCCTCGCCAAAGCAGCTGGAAGTGCCGAGGTGGCAGGTCGGCCCGACAGGGTTGACCAGAATCAGCAGAGTGTCGTTATCGCAGTCCGGGGTGATGCTGACCACGTTAAGGAAATGGCCCGAGGACTCGCCCTTGGTCCACAGCCGCTGTTTGGTACGCGACCAGAAAGTCACTTTCCCGCTCTGTTCGGTGACGCGCAGCGCCTCATCATTCATATAGCCCAGCATCAGTACTTCGCCGGACACCGCGTGCTGGATCACCGCCGGCAGCAGGCCGTCGGTTTTTTCGAAGTCCAGCTGCGCGCGTTGTTGCTCTGTTAACATACCCGAATCTCCACGCCCTGCAGTGCCAGGTACGCTTTTAGCTCGCCAATATTGATAATCTGCTTGTGGAACACCGATGCCGCCAGCGCGCCGTCCACGTCCGCATCGCGAAACGCCTCGTGGAAGTGTTCCATGGTTCCGGCACCGCCGGAGGCGATGAGCGGGACGTGGCACACTTCACGCACTTTTTTCAGCTGCACCAGGTCGTAGCCGTTGCGTACGCCGTCCTGGTTCATCATGTTCAGCACAATTTCCCCTGCGCCGCGCCTCTGAACTTCCTGCACCCAGTCGAGGGTCTCCCACTGGGTCACACGGGTGCGGCTCTCGTCGCCGGTATATTGATTAACGTGATATTTCCCGCTGGCCTCGTCGAACCAGGTATCAATCCCCACCACTATGCACTGCACGCCGAAACGGTCGGCAAGGCGGGTGATAAGCTCGGGGTCGGCCAGCGCCGGGGAATTAATGGAGATTTTGTCAGCCCCGAAGGTGAGAATTTTTGCCGCGTCTTCTGGGGATTTGATCCCGCCAGCGACGCAGAACGGAATGTCGATCACTTCCGCCACGCGCGAAACCCAGCTCTTGTCCACCACGCGGCCATCGCTGGATGCGGTGATATCGTAGAACACCAGTTCGTCGGCGCCTTCTTCGGCGTAGCGTTTCGCCAGCGGCACGATGTCGCCGATGATCTCATGGTTGCGGAACTGCACGCCTTTCACTACCTGACCATCGCGCACGTCGAGGCAGGGGATTATCCGTTTTGCCAGCATTGAATTGCCTCCGTTACCGTAAATTTACCTTCCAGCAGCGCGCGACCCACGATCACACCGCTGACGCCGCTGTCGGTGAGGGCCGCAATGTCGGCCAGGCCACCAATGCCACCGGACGCCTGAAACGCCACCTGGGGATAGCGGGCGCACACATCTCTGTAAAGTTCGACGTTGGAACCAGCAAGCGTGCCGTCGCGCGAAATGTCCGTGCACAGCACGTGCTTCAGGCCGAAGGGAAGATACTGCTCCACCAGCGCTTCCAGCGTGACGCCGGAGTTTTCCTGCCAGCCGCTTACCGCCACCTGCTTGTTGCCCGCCGCATCAATGCGCACGTCGAGTGCCAGCACCAGCTGGTCGGCGCCAAAGCGGGTAAACCACTCCTGAACCTGTTCCGGCGACTTCACCGCCGTGGAGCCAACTACCACCCGCGCCACGCCTGCGTCCAGCAGGGCCGCGACGTCCTCGGCGCTGCGTACGCCGCCGCCAACCTGCACCGGCACGCTGACGCCCGCCACCAGGGTTTTCAGCAGCGGGATCTGGCGCTGCGCCGGATCTTTCGCCCCGGTTAAATCCACCAGGTGCAGCACCTCTGCGCCCTGCGCCTGGTACGCCTGCAGGCGCGGGAGCGGATCGCTGCCGTAGTCGCGCTGCTGCCCGTAGTCGCCCTGATGGAGACGCACCACCGTTCCGTCTATCAAATCCAGTGCCGGAATAATCATTTACATCTCCAGGAAATTTTTCAGCAGCTGCGCGCCCGCTGCGCCGGAGCGCTCCGGGTGGAACTGCACGCCGTAGAAGTTATCTTTCTGCACCGCGGCGGTAAACGGCTCGCCGTAGCTGCACTGGGCGATGGTGCAGGGGTTGACCGGCATCGCGTAGCTGTGCACGAAATAAAAGTACGCTCCGTCCTCGATGCCACGGAACAAATGGTTGCCCGCTTTCGGGTAGACGCGGTTCCAGCCCATGTGCGGCAGCGGCAGGCCAACGTCGGTCATGTGCGGCACCGGCTCGTCGATAATGCCCAGCAGCTCAACGCCGCCGCTCTCATCGCTGTGACTGCCCAGCAGCTGCATACCGAGGCAAATTCCCAGCACCGGCTGGGTACAGGCTTTAATCAGGTCCACCAGCTCGCGCTCGTGCAGCTGGTCCATCGCCGCGCGGGCAGTACCGACACCGGGCAGCAGCAGCTTGTCGGCGCGCAGCACCACGTCCGGATCGCGACTGACCAGCGGCTCATAGCCGAGACGCTCGATGGCCCATTTGACGGACGAGAGGTTGGCGCAGCCGGTATCAAGGATCACCACGCTCATTACAGCACTCCTTTCGACGAGGGAAGGGTGTCGCCTTCCACGCGGATCGCCTGGCGCAGCGTGCGGCCAAAGGCTTTAAACAGGCTCTCAACGCGGTGGTGATCGTTTTTACCTTTGGTTTTCAGGTGCAGCGTCACCGCCATGGTGTAGGAGAGGGAGCGGAAGAAGTGCTCAACCATCTCGGTGCTGAGATCGCCCACGCGCTGGTAGGTGAATTCTGCTTTGTATTCGAGGTGCGGACGGCCGGAGATATCCAGCGCACAGCGCGCCAGGCACTCGTCCATCGGCAGCACGAAGCCGAAACGGTTGATGCCGCGCTTGTCGCCCAGCGCCAGCTTCAGCGCCTCGCCCAGTGCCAGGCCGGTATCTTCCACGGTGTGGTGGTCGTCAATATAGAGGTCGCCTTTCACCGCAATCTCCATGCGGAAACCGCCGTGGGTGGCAATCTGGTCCAGCATATGGTCGAAGAAGCCGACGCCGGTATTGATCTTGCTGCCGCCTTCGCGATCCAGCCACACTTTTACGTCGATCTGCGTCTCTTTGGTGTTGCGCTCAACGTGGGCGTAGCGGTCACGCTTCGTCAGCTGTTCGCCGATGGCCGCCCAGCCGAGGGAATCGCGCTGATAGCGCAGCCCCTGGATGCCCATATTTTCCGCCAGCGTGACGTCGGTTGCGCGGTCGCCGATGACGTAGCTGTTGGCGCGATCCATCACGCCGTCTTCAAGATAGCCGGTGACCATCGCCAGCTTCGGCTTGCGGCACTCGCACGCGTCGGCTGGCAGGTGCGGGCAGATCAGCACCTCATCGAACGCTACGCCCTGGGAGGTAAAAATCTGCATCATCAGGTTATGCGGACCGTCAAAATCCGCCTGCGGGAAACTGGCAGTACCCAGCCCGTCCTGATTGGTGATCATCACCAGCCGGTAGCCGGCTTTCTGCAGCTGTAGCAGCACCGGAATGGCGTCCGGTTCGAACGCCAGCTTCTCCATGCGGTCTACCTGGAAATCCTCTGGCGGTTCAGAGATCAGGGTGCCGTCGCGGTCAATAAAAAGGATCTTCTGGCTCATTGCTTCTCCGTGGCGGTCAGGCCGGGTTGGTCACGCAGCGCATCCAGGACGCGCTGGCACTCGTCGCGGGTGCCGACGGTAATGCGCAGGCAGCCGCTGAGCGACGGTTGTTTGTTCTGGTCACGCAAGATAATGCCCTGATCCCACAGCGATTTAAACACCGCGCTGGAGGTGGTGATGCGCGCCAGCACGTAGTTGGTTTCCGACGGGAACACCGCTTCCACACAGGGCAGGCTTTGCAGGCCATCAATCAGCCGCTGGCGGTTCTCAAGAATTGCCGCCACGCGGGCGCGCATGGCCTCAATGCCCTGCGGGCTTAGCGCCTGAGCGGCGATGTCCGCCACCGGGGTAGAGAGCGGGTAAGGGGCGATCACCTTCATCAGCAGGGCGATAACCTCTTCGCTGGCGAGGGTAAACCCGCAGCGCAGCCCGGCCAGGGCAAAGGCTTTGGAGAGGGTACGCAGCACCATCAGGTGCGGGTACTCTTCAATCCAGCTGGCCAGCGAGGCCTGCGGGCAAAATTCAATATAGGCTTCGTCCGCCACAACCAGCGCTTTACCGCGGGTCATCTCCAGCAGGTCACGGATATCCTGCGGGTTAATCAACTGCCCGGTAGGGTTGTTGGGGCTACACACGAAAACCACTTTCACGCCGTCGAGCTGGGCGGCAATGCCATCCAGATCGAGCTGCCAGCCGTCAAGCGTCGGCACGGTGCGGCATTCGATGCCGATGGTTTCAGCGCTGACGCTGTACATGCCGTAGGTAGGCGGACAGTAGAGAATGGCATCCTGGCCCGGTTCGCAGAAGGCGCGCATCACCAGTTCGATGCCTTCGTCCGCGCCGCGGCTTACCAGCACCTGCTGCGGTTTGACCCCGGCGTACTGCGCATAGCGTTCGATCACCGCTTTTGGCTGGCACTCGGGATAGCGGTTGAGCGTCTGCTGCGTCAGCTCGAACGGCACCGCGGTCGGGTATTCGTTGGCGTTAAGCCAGACGTCACCGTTGCCACCAAGACGGCGCGCAGACTGATACGGGGTCAGGGCACGCACATTGGCGCGGGCTAAATCTTCGCTGCTCATACCTTCTCCTTCAGGGCGGCCACACGCAGGGTGACGGCGTTTTTGTGGGCGGTAAGCTGTTCAGCCGCGGCCAGGGTTTCGATGGTTTGCGCCAGGGCGGAGAAGCCCGCCGGGGTCAGTTCCTGCACCGTCATGCGTTTCTGGAAATCGGCCAGCCCGAGGCTGGAGCAGGTTGAGGTGTAACCGTAGGTCGGCAGCACGTGGTTGGTGCCAGAGGCATAATCTCCCGCCGACTCCGGCGACCAGTCACCGAGAAACACCGACCCGGCGCTGGTGATGCTATCCACCAGCTCGCGGGCGTTGCGGGTCTGAATGATCAGGTGCTCCGGACCGTACTGGTTAGAGATGGCGATACACTGCGCCAGATCCCCGGCCACGATCAGGCGGCTGGACGCCAGCGCCTGGCGGGCAGTTTCAGCGCGCGGCAGATCGGCGAGCTGCTGTTCCACAGCCTCGGCCACGGCACGCGCCATGTTTTCATCGGGAGTCAGCAACACCACCTGCGAGTCAGGCCCGTGTTCCGCCTGGGAAAGCAGATCGGAGGCGACAAACGCTGGCGTGGCTCCGCTGTCTGCAATGACCAACACTTCCGACGGCCCGGCGGGCATATCAATCGCCGCACCGTCCAGACGCTGGCTCACCTGGCGTTTGGCTTCAGTAACAAAGGCGTTACCAGGGCCAAAGATTTTGTCCACTTTCGGCACGCTGTCGGTGCCAAAAGCCATAGCGGCAATGGCCTGCGCACCGCCCACCTGGAACACCTGCTGTACACCGCACAGCTTTGCGGCATAGAGAATTTCGTCAGCAATCGGCGGCGGCGAGCAGAGCACCACCTGCTGGCAAGCAGCGATACGCGCCGGGGTCGCCAGCATCAGCACCGTGGAGAACAGCGGCGCGGAGCCGCCGGGGATATAGAGGCCCACCGAGGCGATGGGGCGCGTCACCTGCTGGCAGCGCACGCCGGGCATGGTTTCGATATCCACTGCCGGCAGTTGCTGGGCGCGGTGGAAGGTCTCGATATTGCTGACGGCCACCGCCATCGCGGCTTTGATGTCATCTCCCAGGCGCGTGCAGGCAGCATCGATCTCCGCTGCGCTCACCGGGAGCGCCGCCACCTCGGTTTTATCGAACTTCGCGCTGTAGGCTTTCAGCGCTGCATCGCCGTCGCGTTTGACGTTATCCAGGATCTCGCTGACGGTGCGGGCGATGCTGTCAGACGCCGATACTGCCGGACGGGTCAGGAGCTGACGCTGTTCGGCGTCGCTACAGGCATTCCAGTCAATCAGAGTGGTAAAGGCCATGATTTACTCCATCATCTTCTCAATTGGCAGCACCAGAATGGAGCTGGCCCCCAGCGCTTTCAGTTTTTCCATGGTTTCCCAGAACAGGGTTTCACTGCTCACCATGTGCATCGCCACGCGCTGCTGATCCCCGGCCAGCGGCAGAATGGTCGGACGCTCAGCGCCTGGCAGCAGGGCAATGACTTCATCAAGGCGCTCGGTCGGCGCGTGCATCATGATGTACTTGGATTCGCGTGCCTGGATGACGCCCTGGATGCGGGTCAACAGCTTGTCGATGAGCTGCTGTTTGGCATCCGGCATGTCGCCGTCGCGCTGGATCAGGCAGGCTTTGGAGCGGTAGATAACTTCCACTTCGCGCAGGCCGTTGGCTTCAAGCGTCGCGCCGGTAGAGACCAGATCGCAGATGGCATCAGCCAGACCGGCACGCGGTGCCACTTCCACTGAGCCGTTGAGCAGGCAGGATTTAAACTGCACGCCTTTCTGGTCGAGATAGCGTTTCAGCAGGTGCGGATAGGAGGTGGCGATGCGTTTTCCGTTGAGCGCCGCCGGGCCGTCCCAGGCTTCGTCAACTGCGGTTGCCAGCGACAGGCGGCAGCCGCCGAAATCGAGACGACGCAGGGTGAAGTAGCGCGGATCTTCGCCCTGAGCGCGGCGCGTCAGCAGCTCCTCTTCGAGCACGTTTTCGCCGATGATCCCCAGATCCACCACGCCGTCCATCACCAGCCCCGGAATGTCGTCGTCACGCACGCGCAGAATATCGATCGGCATATTCTCTGCCAGTGCAATCAGGCGCTGGGTGTGCAGATTAATTTTGATGCCGCAGCGGGCCAGCAGTTCGCGTGAATCGTCGCTCAGACGCCCTGATTTCTGAATAGCTATGCGTAAACGGGTGTTATCTAACATTCTCGGTTCCTCGTAATCCTGTCGTGGTCGGTCTGCAATCATCGTAAAGGTTTTATTTTTATCCGCGGCTTTCGGCTGGTGTAAGCACAAAAAAAAGCCCCCGGAAGGCGATCTTCCGGGGGCTTTCTGTTGCGTTCTGCACCACTGGAAGATCCTGAATGTCTCCCAGCACACATCGCCTGAAAGACTAGTCAGGGTGATGGTGATGATGGTGGTTTTTAATCTGAACGCAGTTCATAAAATTCTCTGATGAATGAGTATTCACAATGGGTCTTACCGTAAACCAGGTATGTGCAGGAAGGCAAGGGCTTTTTTTCATCATGAGCGCGTTTCACCTTGCGCCTGCCGATTGCCACCGTCACCGGGCAGAGGTAGCCTTACCCCGCGGCAGCCGTGCAGGCCGTGCCGTTGTCGGTTACGCTTTAACGATGCGCATCGCGTCGCTTCAGGATCCAGGAGAAAGGTATGAAAAAGGTGGCTATTGTCGGTTTGGGGTGGCTGGGAATGCCGCTGGCGCTCGCGCTGAACGCGCGCGGCTGGCAGGTTACCGGCAGCAAGACCACGCCGGACGGCGTAGAGGCGGCGCGCATGTGCGGCATTGAGAGCTACCCGCTTGCGCTTACGCCCGAGCTGGTGTGTGACAGCGATGAACTGGATGCGCTGCTGAACGTTGATGCGCTGGTGGTGACGCTTCCCGCCCGCCGCACCGGGGAGGGCGATACCTTTTATCAGCAGGCGGTGCAGGAGATAGTCGACAGCGCGCTGGCGCACCGTATCCCGCGCATCATCTTCACCAGCTCCACGTCGGTGTACGGTGACGTGGACGGCACGGTAAAAGAGACCACCCCGCTGCAGCCGGTTACCCACAGCGGCCGCGTGCTGAAGGAGCTGGAGGCGTGGCTGCATCAGCTACCGGGCACCTCGGTGGACATTCTGCGCCTCGCCGGGCTGGTCGGGCCAGGGCGTCATCCCGGCCGCTTCTTCGCCGGCAAAACAGCCCCCAACGGCAGCCACGGCGTGAATATGGTTCATCTCGAAGACGTGGTGTCAGCCATTACGTTGCTGCTGGAAACCCCAAAGGGGGGCCGCACTTATAACCTTTGTGCACCGCACCATCCGGCCCGGGCCGAATTCTATCCGCTGATGGCGCGCCAGCTGGGCCTTGAACCGCCGCAGTTCAATAACAGTGAAGCCGGCACGCAGGGCAAGCGCGTTGACGGCAACCGCATCTGCAACGAGCTTGGTTTCGAATACCGCTATCCCGACCCGCTGGTGATGCCGATGGCATAACCCCCGCGCCCCGCTTCGACGGCCTGCGTCGGAGCGGGATCTCATGCTGTTACTTCCGCGTTTTCCCTGTTTTTTGCCGCATCCCCCGTCTCCTGCGGCGGCTTTCTGCGCTTCGTCTCACTTCTCTGGTAAAGCCTTTACCCTCGTCTATGTTTAAGGAGGGCGGGCATGCGCCGGGTTTTTTCTCGCAAGGAGAAGGTATGAGTCAGACCAATCAGCAGTGGCAGACGCGGCGTGAGGCGGCGGTGGCGCAGGGGGTAGGAAACGCGCTGCAGGTCTATATTGCGCGCGCGCGCAACGCCGAACTCTGGGACGTAGAGGGCAAGCGCTACATCGACTTTGCCTCCGGGATTGCGGTGTTGAATACCGGGCATAACCATCCGGCGGTAATCGACGCGGTGAAAGCACAGCTGGAGCACTTCACCCATCCCTGTTTTCAGGTGACGCCGTATGGCAACTATATTGAACTGGCGGAGCGGCTTAACGCCCTCGTGCCGATTGAGGATGCCTGCCAGACGCTGTTTCTTTCTACCGGCGCCGAGGCGGTAGAGAACGCGATTAAGGTCGCGCGCATCGCTACCGGACGCTCAGCGGTGATCGCGTTTCGCGGTGCCTTCCACGGACGCACGCTGCTTGGTATGGCGTTGACCGGTAAAGTTCAGCCTTATAAGAAAGGTTACGGCCCGTTCCCGGCGGGTATCTATCACGCCCCCTATCCGGCAGCCTATCTCGGCGTGAGCGACACCCAGGCACTGGCCTCGCTGGCGGGCATTTTTGCGGCCGACGTGGCACCGGAAGAGGTCGCGGCGATTATCATCGAACCGGTTCAGGGGGAGGGCGGTTTTTATCCTGCCTCCACGCACTTCATGCAGCAGCTGCGCGCCCTGTGTGACCGGCACGGCATTGTGCTGATTGTTGATGAGATCCAGAGCGGCTTCTGCCGCACCGGGAAAACCTTCGCCATTGAACACACCGGCGTGGAGCCGGATCTGATCACCATGGCGAAAAGCCTGGCGGGCGGCTTCCCGCTGGCGGCGCTGGTGGGGCGTAAAGCGCTGTTCGATAAAGCCCTGCCGGGCGGGCTGGGCGGGACCTACGCCGGCTCGCCGGTAGCCATTGCCGCCGCGCTGGCGGTGACCGATCTGATCGAGCAAGAGCAACTGAATGAGAAAGCCCAGGCGGTGGGCGAGCAGATCGTGACGCGCCTGACCCGGCTGGCTGAGGAGTATGACTGCATCGGCGACGTGCGCGGCGTTGGAGCAATGGTGGCGATGGAGCTGGTAGAGGGGCGCGACAGCCAGAAGCCAGACAAAGAACTGACCCAACTGCTGATACAGGAAGCGGGGCGGCAGGGGCTGGTGTTGCTCTCCTGCGGCGTGCGTGCCAACGTAATCCGTTTCCTGGTTCCGCTGACGGCAGAAAAAGAAATTGTCGATGAGGGGCTCAACATCTTGTCATCGTGCCTGAAAGTGTTGCAAAATACGCGCCCTGCAAAATGAGAATTAGCCGACGTGAATAACGTCGGTTATTTTTTTGCAATTAAGAAACGTCATTTTAAAACAAGAGGCCGGGCTTCGTACCGGATAGATACTTACTAAAGATCGACAGTCGTGTCGCCGAGGAAATAAGAAAGATGGGGCAATTTTTTGCATTTGCGACGGCACACGCCGTAATGGAGATCAGCCATGTCGCATAACGTTACTCCAGGTACTACCACCTCTCGCGTGGAATTGCGTAAGACCCTTACGCTGATTCCGGTTGTAATGATGGGCCTTGCCTATATGCAGCCGATGACGCTGTTCGATACGTTCGGTATCGTATCCGGCCTGACCAGTGGTCACGTCGCAACAGCCTATGCCTTCGCGCTGGTCGCGATCCTCTTTACCGCCATCAGCTACGGTAAACTGGTGCGCCGCTTCCCGTCGGCTGGCTCCGCTTATACCTACGCCCAGAAATCCATCAGCCCGGCTGTTGGCTTTATGGTTGGCTGGTCATCCCTGCTGGACTATCTGTTCATGCCGATGATCAACATCCTGCTGGCGAAAATTTACTTCGAAGCGCTGGTACCCAACGTACCGTCGTGGATGTTCGTGGTCGCGCTGGTCGCGTTTATGACCATCTCCAACCTGCGCAGCCTGAAAACCGTGGCTAACTTCAACACCGTTATTGTGGTGCTGCAGATGGGCATCGTAGCGGCTATCGTCGGTCTCATCATCTATGGTGTTTCCCACGGTGAAGGCGCGGGTACGCTGGTCAGCTCACAGCCGTTCTGGAGTGCGGATGCGCACGTTGTGCCGATGATTACCGGTGCAACTATTCTGTGCTTCTCGTTCCTCGGCTTTGACGGTATCAGCTCGCTGTCTGAAGAGACCAAAGACGCAGAGCGCGTGATCCCGCGTGCGATTTTCCTGACTGCCCTGATTGGCGGCCTGGTATTTATTGCGGCGTCCTACTTCCTGCAGCTCTACTTCCCGGACATCTCACGCTTTAAAGATCCGGAAGCGTCTCAGCCGGAAATCATGCTCTACGTGGCGGGTAAAACCTTCCAGTACGGCGTGCTGATCTTCTCCACCATTACCGTGCTGGCTTCCGGTATGGCGGCACACGCGGGCGTTTCGCGTCTGATGTACGTGATGGGCCGTGACGGCGTGTTCCCGCGTAGCTTCTTCGGCTACGTGCATCCGAAATGGCGTACTCCGGCATTCAACGTGCTGCTGGTTGGCGCCATCGCACTGCTGGCGATTAACTTCGACCTGGTGACGGCGACGGCCCTGATTAACTTCGGTGCGCTGGTAGCGTTCACCTTCGTTAACCTGTCGGTGATCTCGCAGTTCTGGATCCGTGAGAAGCGCAACAAAACGCTGAAAGATCACTTCCAGTACCTGATCCTGCCGCTGTGTGGTGCTCTGACCGTAGGCGCGCTGTGGCTCAACCTGGAAGAGAGCTCGATGGTGCTGGGCCTGATCTGGGGTGCTATCGGTATCGTCTATCTGGCATGTGTGACCCGCAGCTTCCGCAACCCGGTGCCGCAGTACGAAGACGTTGCCCAGTAATTTTTAACACCTGCATCGCATCAATCCGGAGGCCTGGCCTCCGGATTTTTTTTGCCTGAAATCTGGCTGGCAGAATCATCTATAACCTTTCGCTATATGCTAGTGAGTTTGGTTATTGGTCACGCTGGCGCAGGCGTGAATAATGGCCGTTTTGATTTTCTGACCTGGAAACGGGTGGTGCTATGTTACAGATGATTTTAACCGGCCTGGTGTGCGGCGGGCTGCTGGGCTTCGTTATGCAGCGCGGCCGTTTCTGCCTCACCGGCGGCTTCCGCGATATGTATATCGCCAAAAATAACCGTATGTTTTATGCCCTGCTGATTGCCATTGCCATCCAGTGCGTCGGCGTGTTCGCTATGATTCAAGCCGGCATTGTGCAGTATGACGCGGGCGCATTCCCGTGGCTGGGCACCGTGGTGGGCGGCTACATCTTCGGGCTGGGTATCGTTTTTGCTGGCGGCTGCGCCACCGGCACCTGGTATCGCGCCGGGGAAGGGCTTATCGGCAGCTGGATTGCGCTGTTTACCTATATGCTGATGAGCGCCATCATGCGCTCCCCGCACGCCGCCGGGCTGAACGAGACGCTGAAGCACTACAGCACAGTACACAACTCGATTCCGGAAACTTTCAACCTGCCGGCCTGGCCGCTGATTGTGCTGCTGGTGGCCGTCACCCTGTGGCTGGTACGCAAAGAGCTGGCGAAGCCAAAGCTGAAGGTAGCCAGCCTGCCGCCGCGTCGCACCGGGCTGGCGCATATTCTGTTTGAA
>Ga0209371_1000786_pt1 | contig 26206 bp, 20 predicted proteins | sample AgamicAtAmrz_FD_187165 | JGI IMG/M metagenome (GOLD analysis project Ga0209371, IMG submission 187165) | Agave microbial communities from Guanajuato, Mexico - At.Am.rz (SPAdes) (version 2) | ecosystem: Host-associated > Plants > Roots > Rhizosphere | place: Guanajato, Mexico | collected 2012-06-07
ATCCTGCATGCAGTCGCTGACGTGCGCATGACCTGCCAGATAGCCAAGCCAGGCGAGAAAAGAGTGGCTGCCGTTGAGCATCCGCAGCTTCATTTGCTCCCAGGGCAGCACGTCGTCGGTCATCTGCACGCCGGCTGTCTCCCAGGCCGGTCGTCCGGCGACGAAGTGGTCTTCGACCACCCACTGAATGAAGGGTTCGCAGCTGATGGCGCAGGGATCGTCGACCCCCAGCACGGCGGCGATTTCCGCCAGCGACTCGGCGGTGGCCGCAGGAACAATGCGATCCACCATGGTGCCCGGGAAGCTGACGTTATTGGCGATCCAGTTCGCCAGCGCCGGGCTGCGTTTTTCCGCAATACCGAGGACGGCATTTTTCACCACGTGGCCGTTGTCGGGAATGTTATCGCAGGAGAGCACGGTAAAGGGCGGCAGGCCCCGGTCCCGGCGGCGGGCCAGCGCTTCCACTAAAATACCGGGAGCCGACTGCGGCAGCGTCGGATTCTCCAGATCGTGAACGATGCGCGGATGCGTCGGATCCAGTTTGCCGGTCGCCGGATCGATGCAATAGCCTTTTTCGGTGATGGTCAGCGAGACAATCGCCACCTGCGGCTCGCAAAATTTTTCGATAATTGCCGCCAGCGAATCGAGCCTGGCGTTCAGGCATTCGTGCACCGCGCCGATCACGATGGGCTGGTTACCGTCGGCGCCTTTTTCCAGCACGGTAAACAGGTGGTCCTGTTCGCGAAGCTGGCTCATCAGCGTATCGCCGCTGAACAGACTGATTTCGCAGATCCCCCAGTCGCCGCCGACGTTATTCAGCACGCGATCGGTCAGCAGCGCCTGGTGCGCGCGATGAAACGCGCCAAAGCCGAAATGGACAATACGCGAGCGGAGCTGGCTGCGATCGTACTGAGGACGTTGCACGTTTTCCGGTAGCGTAGCGGTTGCAATTGTTGTCATTCTTTACACACCTGTTTAACTGCTTATTAACAATGCCAGTCTAAAGTTATATGACAGGAAATTAAATTGGTAAGCCGAAATTATCCGCTGACTGTGAGCTGGATCAATCAATGCGCCGGCACTGTTTGCAGCCTGAGGAGAAACATGTATGGTAGTCGTCATGAGTGTCGCCATTATTGGTATAACAACTTTTGTGAGGGCATAGCGATGGAACAAACCTGGCGGTGGTATGGGCCGAACGATCCGGTATCGCTTGATGATGTACGGCAGGCAGGGGCGACCGGCGTCGTGACTGCGCTGCACCATATTGCAAACGGTCAGGTCTGGCCGGTAGAGGAGATTAAAGCGCGTCAGGCGCTGTTAGCGGCAAAAGGGCTGACCTGGTCGGTCGTCGAAAGCATTCCGGTGCATGAGGATATTAAAACCCACAGCGGGGAGTATGCGACCTGGATTGCCAACTATCAGCAGAGCATCCGCAACCTCGCGGCCTGCGGCATCGATACCGTATGCTACAACTTTATGCCGATCCTCGACTGGACGCGCACCGATCTGGAATATGAGCTGCCGGACGGTTCCCGGGCGCTGCGTTTCGATCAGATCGCCTTCGCCGCCTTTGAACTGCATATCCTCAAACGCCCGGGCGCGGAAGGAGATTACAGCGAAGAAGAGCAGCGTCAGGCTGAGGTTTATTTCAAGGCGATGAGCGAAGCGGACATCGAGAAACTGACCCGCAATATCATCGCCGGCCTGCCGGGAGCGGAAGAGGGTTACACTCTTGACCAGTTCCGCGCGCGCCTGGCGGAATATGACCACATTGATAAAGCGCAGCTGCGCGAGAATATGGCCTACTTCCTGCGGGCTATCGTGCCGGTGTGCGAAGAGGTAGGCATCCGCCTGGCGGTGCATCCGGACGATCCGCCGCGGCCGATCCTTGGCCTGCCGCGTATCGTGTCGACCATCGAAGATATGCAGTGGCTGAAAGAGACAGTGGACAGCATCAATAATGGCTTCACCATGTGTACGGGATCGTATGGCGTCCGCGCCGATAACGATCTGGTGAAGATGGTGGAGACCTTTGGCGATCGCATCCATTTTACCCATCTACGCTCTACCTGCCGTGAAGCGAACCCGAAAACCTTCCACGAGGCGGCGCACCTTAGCGGCGACGTCAATATGGTGGCGGTGGTGGATGCGATCCTGCGTGAAGAGCAGCGGCGTAAACAGGCTGGCGATCTGCGCCCGATCCCATTCCGTCCGGATCATGGTCATCAGATGCTTGACGATCTGCGCAAGAAAACCAACCCAGGCTATTCGGCGATTGGCCGTCTCAAGGGGATGGCGGAAGTGCGTGGCGTCGAGCTGGCGCTGAAAATGACCAAATACCCTGAACTGCTGTAATCGCGGTAACAGGGATAATAAAAGGGACAGCCAGCGGCTGTCCCTTTTTACTGTCGGGGCGTCAGCCTGGTCGGGTAAGTGAAGCGCCACCCGACAAAATAACGGCGCAATGGGGTAGATACGGTGATCGGTTTGCAACAGTGTCGACCCTGGAAAAACCTGTGTTCTCTGTTATTTCCGGGCAGATTGCGCTCCCGATATTTCTTCTGCGTTATGTCACTCATGGTGCAGGGAGCGCACAGGGGGCGGCCAGTCGCCGCCGCCCCCTGTACCCCCTGGCTCCGGCCAGCAAAATCGCCACTTCGTGGTGCCTTCGACTTATCCCTGCAGGCTTCGGGTCGGGCCGAGGCAGCGTCCGTGCAAAACACGGCCCTCAGCCCGCATCCATGCGGGCTGCCCCGGCCTTCCGGGAACGTCTCAGCGATTTTGAGGCCGCCAGCACCGGCAGTTTCAGCAAGAATAGTGAATAACTTAACGACAGGGTGCCCGGATCGTAGGCCGGATAAGGCGTCAGCCGCCATCCGGCACAAATACGGGAACCGTGTTGAATGAATATTACCCGGCACCGGGGCATACCGTCGCCAAATAAAAGGGACAGCCAGCGGCTGTCCCTTTTTACTGTCGGGGCGTCAGCCTGGTCGGGTAAGTGAAGCGCCACCCGACAAAATAACGGCGCAATGGGGTAGATACTATGATCGGTTTGCAACAGTGTCGACCCTGGAAAAACCTGTGTTCTCTGTTATTTCCGGGCAGATTGCGCTCCCGATATTTCTTCTGCGTTATGTTACTCATGGTGCAGGGAGCGCACAGGGGGCGGCCAGTCGCCGCCGCCCCCTGTACCCCCGGGCTCCGGCCAGCAAAATCGCCACTTCGTGGTACCTTCGACTTATCCCTGCAGGCTTCGGGTCGGGCCGAGGCAGCGTCCCTGCAAAACACGGCCCTCAGCCCGCATCCATGCGGGCTGCCCCGGCCTGCCGGGAACGTCTCAGCGATTTTGAGGCCGCCAGCACCGGCAGTTTCAGCAAGAATAGTGAATAAATTAACGACAGGTCGTACGTAGGCCGGATAAGGCGTCAGCCGCCATCCGGCACAAATACGGGAACCGTGTTGAATGAATATTACCCGGCACCGGGGCATATCGTCGCCAAATAAAAAGGACAGCCAGCGGCTGTCCTTTTTTACTGTCGGGGCGTCACAGAGGATTAATCCGCGCGGCCCATATAGCGGCACTCTTCGATATGAATGCGGATTTTCTCACCGGTGGTCAGGTATTCCGGCACCTGAATTACCAGGCCGGTGCTCATGGTGGCTGGCTTGGTGCGGGAGCTGGCGGATGCCCCTTTAATACCCGGCGCGGTTTCGATAATTTCCAGGTCAACGGTCTGCGGCAGCTCCAGGGCCAGCAGCTGGCCGTCCCAGGTCAGCACCTGCATATCCGGCATCCCGCCTTCCGGAATAAACTGCAGCTCTTCTTCGATCTGCTCTTTGGTAAAGGTGTAAGGGGTATAGTCTTCTTTATCCATGAACACGTATTCGTTGCCATCGACATAGGAGAAGTCAACGAAACGGCGGGTCAGGGTCACGGTATCGACGATATCGTCACCTTTGAAGCGCTCTTCCACTTTCAGGCCGGTACGCACATCGGAGAAGCGCATTTTATACAGTGTCGCAGCACCACGGGCGCTGGGTGACTGAATATCGATATTTTTCACAATCAGCAGCTTGCCGTTGTAATTCAGCACCATACCTTTTTTAATTTCATTCGCTCTTGGCATTGCAGTAATCCTGTCACTTAACGAGTCAAAAATATCGCGTAAAACTACTCGCGCCCGCGCCTTCAGGCAAGCGGAATTCGCGAGTTTTGCTATCTTCTGGCAAAACGTTTAGGCTGTGGCACAAAATGAGCGTTTGGGAGCTGGGTTGTGGAATGTCGTACCGATTGTGGCGCATGTTGCATCGCTCCCTCTATATCATCGCCAATACCCGGCATGCCGCAGGGCAAGCCCGCCAATACCCGCTGTATTCAGCTTTCCGAGCACAACTTGTGCCTGATTTTCGGCTCCCCTCTGCGCCCGAAGGTGTGCGCCAGCCTGCAGCCCTCGCCCGAGATGTGCTTCACCCACCGCGATGACGCCATCACCTGGCTGCTGGATCTTGAGCTGGCCACCGCGCCCTGAGCTTAAAGCAGCAGATGAGACAGGTTTTTGATATGGGCGCTGAGGCCGTCGAGTAGCGCCTGTACGCGCAGGGGGAGAATGTCCCGCCGCTGGAAGATAAGCCAGGCCTGCAGGTCGATACAGCGCTCCTTTTTCAGACAGGGAACCAGCTGTCCCGCCGCCAGCTCGGTGGCGAGTGAATAGTAGGGCGCATAGACGATCCCCATCCCCAGCTTCGCCAGCTCCACCGCCGGTAGCGTGTTATCGCAAACGAATCCCCCCTTTACCGTGAGATTAAGCGGTTCGCCGTTTTTGCTTTTGAAGGTCCAGACATTGTCGCTGCCGCCCAGCATGCGCAGGGTAATGCACTCATGATCCACCAGCGCCTCCGGCTCGGCGATAGGATGTTGCGCCAGATAGTCCGGAGAGGCGAAGACGCCGGTGCGAAAGCGGGTAAAGGGGCGGGCGATGAGATTTTCATTCTGCGGCTTAAAGGGGCTTATCAGCAGATCGCAGTCGCTATTGAAGATGGCGCCGTATTTCTGTTCCCGCTCGCTGGCGTTGCGGGTGACCAGATTGATCTGCAGCTCCGGCAGGGTTTTCCTCAGCGCCGGCAGAATATAGCGCCCGAGAAATTGATGGATACCGATGGGCGCCCCAAGGGTGACCACGCCCTGCAGCGTGTTCTTATAACGGTCGGCGAGGTTGATAAGCTGTTCATGTTGTTCGAGAACCGCGCGACTGGCGTGAATAAACTGCTCGCCGAACTCGGTGCGCACCAGCTCTCTGGCGGTGCGCAGGAATATGGCCAAACCGACTTTCCGCTCCACGCTGGTCAGCGTCCGCGAAACGTTAGACTGGGGCATATTCAGGCGCTGGGCCGCCCGGCTCACGCTGGCGGTTTCGGCGATAGCGCAGATGATCCTCAGCTCATCCATTTTAAAGTCTTTCAACATCTTATCGCTGCCTGATATCTGTAATATATCAAAAATGATATACCAGTTTGGCGGAATTGCCATGTGATTTATTGATCCGCTAAACGTATGATGGCCTTTGCGTTGAACAGTCCGTTATTTAAGGAAAATTGTGCGTTTTATCGCTTCTTTTGTGGTCCTCGACGTCATTAAAAATAACGATCTTCCCGCTGGCTTACTGAGTGTATATGCACCATGCTGCTTAATTATTTTGCTTTGTTTGTATTAATACTGGTTTTTCTCATATTATTTTATGGAGTGATTATTATCCACGATATTCCCTATCATATCGCGCAAAAACGGCAGCACCCCCATCAGGACGCGATTCATGTGGCGGGCTGGATAAGCCTGTTTACCCTGCATGCTATCTGGCCTTTTCTGTGGATCTGGGCCACCTTGTACCGCCCTGACCGCGGGTGGGGGATGGCTTCGCAGACCGAGGATAGTCTGCAACGCAAGGAACTGGAGCAACGTATCGCATTACTCGAAGCGGCGTTAAAAAACAGCCAGCAGGCGTCAGCGGGGAATAAAGATAAATAATATGGATCTGTTAATTATCCTTTGCTATGTCGCCATCGCCTGGGGCGTTTTTAAGATATTTCGCATTCCAGTAAATAAATGGACAATACCCACTGCCATATTAGGCGGAATAGTGGTCGTAGGCGCGTTAATATTAACGATGAACTATAACCATCCCTATACGCTGCGGGCGCAAAAAATTGTTGTTTCTATTCCGATGGTGCCTCAGGTCTCAGGCGAGGTGGTTGAGGTCACTAGTAAAACCAATGTGTTAATGAAGAAGGGCGAACTGCTGTTCCGCATCGATGACACCCGCTACCGCGCGCGGCTGAACAAGCTGAAAGCCGATCTGGCGGCCGGGGAGGCGACGCTGCGGGCGAAGCAGGCGACTATCGACGATGCCAGCGCCAGAGTGCAGCAGGCGCTGGCCGAGTACGATCGTGTTACCCGTGACTACCAGCGTTATGCCCAGGGAGCGGCCATGCCGGTCAATCCTTTCTCGGAACAGGATGTGACTCACGCCAGGCAGCAGGTGCAGATCCAGACGGCGGTATTGCAGGCGGCGAAAGCGCAATTACAAAACGCCAGAGAGCAGGTGTCTGGCCGCTATAACGGGCTTGATGCCAACATTGCCAGTCTGAAATCGCAGATCCTCGAGGCGGAGTATAATCTGGCGCAAACTGTGGTTCGTGCGCCGAGCGATGGCTACGTTACCCAGCTATTGGCGCGGCCGGGGATGACCGCGGTACGTCTGCCCTTCAAGCCGGTGCTGGTGTTTATTCCCCAGCAAAAGCGCCTGGTGGTGGCGGTATTCCGCCAGAACTCGGTTCTGCGTCTGACGGCCGGGGATAGCGCGGAGGTGGTGTTTAATGGTCTGCCGGGCAGCGTCTATAGCGGTAAGGTATCGCGGGTGCTGCCGGCGATCCCGGATGGCAGCTATCTGGCCAGCGGTGCGCTGCAGGGGCTGAGCGCCGGGGCAGGAAAAGAGGGCATCTATGTGCTGATCGACCTCGATCCCCACCCGGAAGTGGAACATTTACCGGACGGGGTCAGTGCGCAGGCGGCGGTTTATACCGATTATTTTGCCCATGTGTCGATTATGCGCAAAGTCCTGCTACGAATGACCAGCTGGCTGCATTACCTCTATCTGGATCATTAATCAGGATGGCCCGGTCGAGGCCGGGCCGTCTTGCCTACACGTCCCTGATCCGCCACAGGCAGACCTGAGCGGTGATACCCATGACCAGCGCTATCCAGAACACCGCGTGATAGCTCCAGATCTCCGCTACTACCCCCGCCAGTGAACCGGCGATGATCCAGCCGACGCGGGTGGTATTGGTGTAGAGGGTAGTGGCCGCGCCCGCTTGCCCCGGCATCAGATCCTGGAAATAGAGCATGCCGATCCCGGCGAGGATCCCGATATAGACGGCGTTCAGCACCTGCATCGCCAGCAGCAGCGCCGGCGTATGCACCGTCAACATGCCCACGTAAAACAACACACCGGCCACTGCCGAAAGGCGCATCAGAAAGCGTTTACCAAAGCGCCGGGCATAATAACCGGCAATCAGCATGGTAGGAATTTCCAGTCCGGCCGCGGTGCCCATCATCAGCCCGGCCAGCTTCTCCGGCAGATGCAGCTCATTAATGATAAACAGCGGCATATTAATGATGTACAGGCTGTTGGTGCCCCACATCAGCGTGCAGATGCTAAACAGCAGCAGCGCATCGCGGCGGTGCGTGCGCGGGGCTTCCAGCCGGCCCGTCGCCACCGCCGCCGCTTTATGCATGCTGGGTAAGAACAGCCAGACCATGATCCCGCAGACGATAAACGCCGCCGCAGCGCTGAGATACATTGCGGTAAAACCAAACCCCATCGCCAGGGCGTAGGCCAGCGGGGGACCAATCACCCATGCCAGGGAGACCTGGGCGCGCAAAATGGAGCTGAACATCACCGCTTCGCGACCGGTCTTGTCGGCGTGCTCGCGCGCGAGGGCGAACATCTGCGGGTTGGCGGTCGAGCCAAAGCTACTGAGGAAGAAGCCGATAAACAGCAAAATGAAGTAGTTCCGGTTCCAGGCAAACAGCAGGCAGGCCAGCACCCCCAGCAGGCAGCAGACGACAATCAGCTGTTTGCGATCGCCCCGGCGGTCGGAGCGGCCAGCGAGGAACTGGCTGACCAGAATGCCAATGACGGCGCTACCAGTAAAAAAGAAGCCGACCATCGCCGGGCGGACGTGCACTTCGTTGGTCAAAAAGAGGCTCAGGGTTGGGGTTTGCAACGCCCCGGCAATGCCTGTCAGAAAGGCGACGATCAAGAATGCTGAAGAGGTTACATCGAACCCGCGTCGGGGAAGAGCGGCGCTACGGTTTTGCATGTTCGGTTTTCTGTAGTTTCAGGAGACGGCGCGGAGTTTACGCCTGCTGGCAGAAAATAAACAGTAGTATGGCACGAATAATTAAAAAGGCGTTTCAAAATATAAGGTTCAGCAAAAAGCTGACGTTTGCGGTGGTCGATAGCAAAGGCTTCAGCAAAAGTGTGCAGTACCTCTAAGTTCTGCAATCAAGTCGCTGACGTACCTTGCGCGTTGAGCAAGAAAGGTACAAAATTCTTGAAACGTTTCAGCGTCATTCGACAATCCGTTCCCCGTCAGATGGCGCCTTTTTTCTCAAGTTAGCTGAAACGATTCAATTCAGCAGGAGAGGAGAACCATGTTCCAGTTATCTGTGCAGGATATTCATCCCGGCCAGCAGGCCGGTAATAAAGAAGAGGCCATCCGGCAGGTCGCCGCCGCGCTGGTCAGCGCCGGCAACGTGGCTGATGGCTACGTGAACGGTATGCTGGCTCGCGAGCAGCAGACCTCGACCTTCCTCGGCAACGGGATTGCGATCCCGCACGGCACGACGGACACCCGTGACCAGGTGCTGAAGACCGGCGTCCAGGTATTTCAGTTCCCGCAGGGCGTCACCTGGGGCGAAGGGCAGACCGCCTATGTGGCGATCGGGATTGCCGCCAGCTCAGATGAACACCTTGGCCTGCTGCGTCAGCTGACCCATGTGCTAAGCGATGACGCGGTAGCCGCGCAGCTGCAGTCCGCCACCACCGCGGAAGAGCTGCGTGCGCTGCTGATGGGGGAAAAACAGAGCGAAGCGCTGAAGCTGGACAACGAGACCCTCAGCCTCGACGTGGCGGCCAGCGATCTGCTGACCCTGCAGGCGCTGAACGCGGCGCGACTGAAAGAAGTGGGTGCCGCTGACACGGCATTCGTAAGCCACGCTATCAACGATACGCCGCTGAACCTCGGTCAGGGCGTCTGGCTGAACGACAGTGCGGAAGGCAATCTGCGCAGCGCCGTGGCAGTCAGCCGCGCGGCTAATGCCTTTACCCGCGACGACCAGCCGGTTTCCCTGCTGGTCACGGTGGCGATGGCCGATGAGCAGCCGACTGCGGTGCTGAACCGCCTGAGCAAGCTGCTGCTGGACAAGAAAGCTGACCGTTTGCTGAAAGCCGACGCCGCCACCGTGCTGGCGCTGCTGACCAGCGACGATGCCATTGCGGAAGACGTGCTGAGCGCCGAATTCGTGGTGCGCAATGAGCACGGCTTGCATGCCCGACCGGGCACCATGCTGGTCAATACGATTAAACAATTCTCCAGCGACATCACCGTCACCAACCTCGACGGTTCCGGCAAGCCGGCCAACGGTCGCAGCCTGATGAAGGTCGTGGCGCTGGGTGTGAAAAAAGGTCACCGTCTGCGTTTCACCGCGCAGGGTGAGGATGCGCAACAAGCGCTGGATGCGATTGGCGAAGCGATCGCCGCAGGCCTTGGGGAGGGCGCATAAATGAGCAGACGTGTAGCAACGATTACGTTAAACCCGGCGTACGATCTGGTGGGGTTCACCCCGGAGATTGAACGCGGTGAAGTGAACCTGGTGCGCACCACCGGCCTGCATGCCGCCGGGAAAGGCATCAACGTGGCGAAAGTGCTGAAAGATCTCGGCATTGATGTCACCGTCGGCGGCTTCCTGGGCAAAGACAACCAGGATGGCTTTCAGCAGCTGTTCAGCGAGCTGGGGATCGCCAACCGTTTCCAGGTGGTGCAGGGTCGGACCCGTATCAACGTTAAGCTGACGGAAAAAGATGGCGAAGTGACGGATTTCAACTTCTCCGGCTTTGAAGTCACCCCGGGCGACTGGGAACGCTTCGTCAACGACTCCCTGAGCTGGCTCGGGCAGTTCGATATGGTCTGCGTCAGCGGCAGCCTGCCGTCCGGCGTCAGCCCGGAGGCCTTCACCGACTGGATGACCCGTCTGCGCAGCCAGTGCCCATGCATTATTTTCGACAGCAGCCGCGAAGCGCTGGTTGCCGGACTGAAAGCGGCGCCATGGCTGGTGAAACCGAACCGTCGCGAGCTGGAGATCTGGGCCGGGCGTAAGCTGCCGGAGATGAAAGATGTTATCGAAGCCGCCCATGCGCTGCGCGAGCAGGGTATCGCCCACGTGGTGATTTCCCTGGGTGAAGAGGGCGCGCTGTGGGTGAACGCCTCCGGTGAGTGGATTGCCAAACCGCCTTCAGTGGAAGTGGTCAGCACCGTCGGCGCCGGCGATTCGATGGTTGGCGGCCTGATTTACGGCCTGCTGATGCGTGAATCCAGCGAGCATACCCTGCGCCTGGCGACTGCCGTCGCTGCCCTGGCCGTCAGCCAGAGCAACGTGGGTATTACCGACCGTACCCAGTTGGCCGCGATGATGGCGCGCGTCGACTTACAACCCTTTAATTGACAGCAGGAGAGGCATAATGAAAACGCTGCTGATTATTGATGCCGGACTCGGACAGGCGCGCGCCTATATGGCGAAAACCCTGCTGGGAGCGGCAGCGCCTAAAGCGCACCTTGAACTGATTGATAACCCGAACGACGCCGAACTGGTGATTGTGCTGGGCGCGGCGCTGCCCACCGACAGCGCGCTGAACGGCAAACAGGTCTACCTTGGCGATATTAATCGCGCCGTGGCGCACCCGGAGCTGTTCCTCAGCGAAGCCAAAGGTCACGCAACGCCGTACGCGGCCCCGGCGGCTACCGGCGGACCGAAACGTATTGTCGCGGTCACGGCCTGCCCGACCGGCGTTGCTCATACCTTTATGGCGGCAGAAGCCATCGAAACCGAAGCCAAAAAACGCGGCTGGTGGGTGAAGGTGGAAACCCGCGGCTCCGTCGGGGCTGGCAATGCCATCACCCCGGAAGAGGTGGCCGAGGCGGATCTGGTGATCGTCGCTGCCGATATCGAGGTGGACCTGGCGAAATTCGCCGGTAAGCCAATGTATCGCACCACCACCGGTCTGGCGCTGAAGAAAACCGCCCAGGAGCTGGATAAAGCGGTGGCCGAAGCCAAACCGTACCAGCCGTCCGGTAAACCTCAGGCTGCTGGCGAAGGGAAAAAAGAGTCGGCGGGCGCCTACCGCCACCTGTTGACCGGCGTCTCCTACATGCTGCCGATGGTGGTGGCCGGGGGCCTGTGTATTGCGCTCTCCTTTGCCTTCGGGATCAAAGCGTTTGAAGTGAAAGACACCCTGGCGGCGGCGCTGATGCAGATCGGCGGCGGCTCGGCCTTCGCGCTGATGGTACCGGTGCTGGCAGGCTTTATCGCCTTCTCCATTGCCGACCGTCCGGGCCTGACCCCGGGTCTTATCGGCGGTATGCTGGCGGTCAGCGGCGGCTCCGGCTTTATTGGCGGGATCATTGCTGGTTTCCTTGCCGGTTACGTGGCGAAAGCCATCAGCACGAAGCTGAAACTGCCGCAGAGTATGGAAGCGTTGAAGCCAATCCTGATCATTCCGCTGGTCTCCAGCCTGATCGTGGGTCTGGCGATGATCTACCTGATCGGTAAACCGGTAGCCGGTATTCTCGCCTGGCTGACCCACTGGCTGCAAACCATGGGCACCGCGAACGCGGTTCTGCTGGGCGCAATCCTCGGCGCGATGATGTGTACCGACATGGGCGGGCCAGTGAATAAAGCGGCTTATGCCTTTGGCGTGGGCCTGCTGAGTACCCAGACCTACGCGCCGATGGCGGCGATCATGGCGGCCGGTATGGTGCCTCCGCTGGCGATGGGTATCGCGACGCTGGTTGCCCGCAATAAGTTCGACAAAGGGCAGCGTGAAGGGGGGAAAGCCGCGCTGGTTCTCGGCCTGTGCTTTATCTCTGAAGGGGCGATTCCTTTTGCCGCCCGTGACCCGATGCGCGTGCTGCCTTGCTGCATCGTCGGCGGCGCGGTAACCGGCGCTATCTCGATGGCGATTGGCGCAAAACTGATGGCGCCGCACGGCGGTCTGTTTGTCCTGCTGATCCCGGGAGCGATTACGCCGGTGCTGGGCTACCTGCTGGCGATTGTTGCCGGGACGCTGGTGGCGGGCCTCTCCTACGCGGTGCTGAAACGCCCGGAAGCGCAGGTAGTGGACGTCGAAAAAGCGGCATAATCTTACCGTAATAAAAAAGGGCCGATTGTTCGGCCCTTTTTTTGTCTCTGTTTTACGCCACTTCGGCGATCTGCTGTGCCCGCAGCCAGGCAATCTCTTCCGCCCAGATATCCGGGTTGATGGTTTCCAGAATCAGTGGAATGCCGTCGAAGCGGCTGTCCTGCATGATCCAGCGGAAGCAGTCGTGGCCAATGTTGCCTTCGCCAAGGCTATGGTGACGGTCAACGCGGCTGCCAAACGTACTCTTGGCATCATTCAGGTGCATGCCGCGCAGATACTGGAAGCCGACGATACGCTCGAAGTCGGCAAAGGTCTTCTCGCAGGCTTCGGCGCTGCGCAGGTCATAGCCGGCAGCGAACGCGTGGCAGGTATCGATGCAGACGCCGACGCGGGATTTATCTTCCACGCCGTCGATAATCGCCGCGAGGTGCTCGAACTTAAAGCCGAGGTTGCTGCCCTGGCCGGCGGTGTTTTCGATCACCGCGGTGACGCCTTCGGTCTTCGCCAGCGCGATATTGATCGATTCGGCGATGCGCGCCAGGCACGCCTCCTCCGGGATCTGCTGCAGATGACTGCCGGGGTGGAAGTTGAGCAGCGTCAGCCCCAGCTGCTGGCAGCGGGTCATCTCATCAATGAAGGCATCACGGGATTTTTCCAGCGCCTCTTCCACCGGATGGCCGAGGTTAATCAGGTAGCTGTCGTGCGGCAGGATCTGCCCGGGGCCAAAGTGATACTTTTCGCAGGCGGCTTTGAATTCGGCGATGGTTTCGTCGTTGAGCGGCGCGGCGCGCCACTGGCGCTGGTTTTTGGTGAAGAGGGCGAAGGCGGTTGCTTCGATTTCGGCGGCGCGAATGGCGGCATTGGCCAGTCCACCTGAGGCGCTCACGTGCGCTCCTACGTATTTCATAAAAAAACTCCAGTTAAAGCCGCTGGGGGGTGGGTAATGATAGCGGCTTAACTGGAGAAAGATGTAGTGCTTTATGCCATCAGGCTGTGGATAGCGACGTTAATGACCCCGCCGCCGACAATCAACCAGACGAACAGCATCAGCGCCATCAGCAGCGGTTTCGCCCCGGCTTTTTTCAGCGCGCTGACGTGAGTGGTGACCCCGAGGGCGGCCATTGCCATCGCCAGCAGAACGGTATCCAGCGTCACCAGCATATCCACCACGGCTTTCGGCAGCAGATGGAAGGAGTTAAACACCGCCACCAGGATGAACATAATCGCGAACCACGGAATGGTGATTTTGCTTTTCTCGCCGTTGCCTGCCGGGGTCAGCTGTTTAACACGCGCCGCCAGGAACAGCAGGAACGGAGCCAGCATCATGACGCGCAGCATTTTGGCGATAACCGCCGCGTTCTCGGCGTCCGGGCTGACCGCATGGCCGGCGGCAACCACCTGCGCCACTTCATGCATGGTGGAACCCATATAGATCCCGTAGGTCTCCGGAGTAAACCAGTGCGCCAGCAGCGGGTACATCGCCGGGTAGAGGAAGATGGCGATGGTACCGAAGATAACCACCGTGGCGACGGCGACCGTCACTTTACTGGCTTCGGCTTTGACCACCGGCTCGGTGGCGAGCACAGCCGCCGCGCCGCAGATGCTGCTGCCGGCGCCGATCAGCCAGCTGGTGTGTTTGTCGAGACCAAACACTTTCTGGCCAAGGAAGCAGGCGATGAAAAAGGTACTGGAGAGCGTCAGAACGTCAATCAAAATACCGCTCACGCCGACGTCGGCAATCTGGGCGAACGTCAGGCGGAAGCCGTAGAGGATGATCCCCAGGCGCAGCAGGTGCTGCTTGGCGAAGATCACCCCGCCGTCGCAGGGCTGCCAGATTTTCGGGTAGACCGTGTTGCCGACGACCATTCCGAACAGGATAGCGAGGGTCAGGGCGCTAAAGCCTGCGCCGGCGATGGCCGGGAAACTCCCGGCCCACAGGGCGGCGCCGGTCAGCGCGGCGGTCAGCGCCAGGCCTGGGACAAAATGCCACAGGGAACGATGTTTGGTGGGTAAAGTGAGTGCTGTCATAACCTTCTCCTTTGTCTGCCTAAAGGTTACGCCGCGCGCGGTTAAATATAAAATTGATTATATGTTTATAATCAATCGTAATAAGTGGTTAAGGACCGCATCGTCGCTGACAAGGGGGCAGGGGAGCGATGCGGCGAAAGCGGGGCGGTTTCCCGGCAAGACGATGATTTTGTGACATAAGCGGATTTTCCTTCCTTCAGCCGCCTCGATTTGTGTCACCATAGTAAGGAAGGTTATTCAGGTTGGATTACTAAACGGGTGGGTTATGCATATTACGCTGCGGCAGTTGGAAGTGTTCGCCGAAGTCCATAAGAGTGGGTCAACCACTCAGGCGTCACAGATGCTGGCGCTTTCGCAATCTGCGGTCAGCGCCGCGCTGACCGATCTGGAAGGGCAGCTCGGCGTGCAGCTGTTTGACCGCGTCGGTAAACGACTGGTGGTGAATGAGCACGGACGGCTGCTGTACCCGCGTGCGCTGGCGCTACTGGAGCGGGCGCTGGAGATCGAACAGCTGTTTCGCGGCGATAACGGGGCGATCCGGGTCTACGCCAGCAGCACCATCGGCAACTATATTATGCCGGAGATCATCGCCCGTTATCGCCATGACTTCCCGGAACTGCCGGTGGAATTGAGCGTCGGCAACAGCCTGGATGTGATCAACGCCGTCGCCGACCTGCGGGTGGATTTCGGTCTGATTGAGGGGCCGTGCCATGCCGCCGACATCATTGCCGAGCCGTGGCTGGAAGATGAGCTGGTGGTGTTTGCTGCGCCTGATTCGCCGCTGCTGGCGGGGGAGGTGACCCTGCAGCAACTGGCTGAGGCGCCGTGGATCCTGCGCGAGCATGGGTCCGGTACCCGGGAGATTGTCGATTATGTACTGCTGTCGCATCTGCCGGCGTTTCATATGGGCATGGAGCTGGGCAATTCGGAGGCGATCAAGCACGCCGTCCGGCATGGCCTGGGCATCAGCTGTTTATCGCGCCGGGTGATTGCCGAACAGCTGGCCTCGGGCACGCTGGCGGAGCTGAAAGTGCCATTGCCCCGGCTGACGCGCACGCTGTGGCGGATCCATCATCGGCAGAAGCATATTTCCAAAGCATTACAACGTTTTCTGCAATATTGCCAGGTGTAGCACCCGGTTTTTACGCCTCATAACGGGGGGAATTCGCTGGCAATTCCGCAGGTTAGTGCTTTACTAATAATTTGCGGGCGATCATGAAGCTCTCTTATAACTTTGCATTTGTACCGGATGGAACCCCGATCGTCTGCTACAATCGCGCCTCATTTTTTGGATGGATAGCATTATCACATGGTTTCGGAAACTAAAACCACAGAAGCGCCCACGCTACGTCGTGAACTGAAGGCGCGCCACTTGACCATGATCGCCATTGGCGGTTCCATCGGTACGGGTCTTTTTGTTGCCTCTGGCGCAACCATTTCGCAAGCAGGTCCCGGCGGGGCGCTGCTGTCTTATATTCTGATCGGTTTGATGGTCTATTTCCTGATGACCAGCCTGGGCGAGCTGGCGGCGTTTATGCCGGTGTCCGGTTCCTTCGCCACCTACGGCCAGAATTATGTTGAAGAAGGCTTCGGCTTCGCGCTGGGCTGGAACTACTGGTACAACTGGGCGGTGACGATCGCCGTTGACCTCGTGGCTTCGCAACTGGTGATGAGCTACTGGTTCCCTGATACCCCGGGCTGGATCTGGAGCGCCTTGTTCCTTGGCATTATGTTCCTGCTGAACTGGATCTCGGTGCGCGGCTTTGGCGAGGCGGAATACTGGTTCTCGCTGATCAAAGTCGCCACCGTCATTATCTTTATTATTGTCGGCGTGATGATGATTGTCGGCATCTTCAAAGGGTCGCAGCCCACTGGCTGGAGCAACTGGGGGATCGCGGATGCGCCATTCGCCGGTGGTTTCTCGGCGATGATCGGCGTGGCGATGATTGTCGGCTTCTCCTTTCAGGGCACTGAGCTTATCGGCATCGCGGCCGGTGAGTCTGAGGATCCGGAGAAGAACATCCCGCGCGCGGTGCGCCAGGTCTTCTGGCGTATCCTGCTGTTCTACGTTTTCGCCATTCTGATTATCAGCCTGATCATTCCGTACACCGACCCGAGCCTGCTGCGCAACGACGTGAAGGATATCTCCGTCAGCCCGTTCACGCTGGTCTTCCAGCATGCTGGTCTGCTGTCGGCGGCGGCGATCATGAACGCGGTTATCCTGACTGCCGTTCTGTCGGCCGGTAACTCCGGGATGTACGCTTCCACGCGTATGCTGTACACCCTGGCCTGCGACGGCAAAGCGCCGCGTATTTTCTCGAAGCTGTCGCGTGGCGGCGTGCCGCGCAACGCGCTGTACGCGACCACTGTTATCGCGGCGCTGTGCTTCCTGACGTCCATGTTCGGCAACCAGACGGTGTACCTGTGGCTGCTGAACACCTCCGGGATGACCGGCTTTATCGCCTGGCTGGGTATTGCGATCAGCCACTATCGTTTCCGTCGCGGCTACGTCATGCAGGGTAACGATATTAATAATCTGCCGTATCGTTCTGGGTTCTTCCCGCTGGGGCCGATCTTCGCCTTCGTGCTGTGCCTGATCATCACCCTCGGACAGAACTACGAAGCGTTCCTCAAGGACACCATTGACTGGGGCGGCGTGGCGGCGACCTACATCGGTATTCCGCTGTTCCTCGTCATCTGGTTTGGTTACAAGCTGGCGAAAGGCACCCGCTTTGTTCGCTACAGCGAAATGACCTTCCCGGACCGCTTTAAGCGTTAATCTTCGCAATTGTGCGATAAAAGCCCTCTGAAAAGAGGGCTTTTTTTATGTCCGCACGGTTACAGCTTGACACAATTCTTCATAATTATATTGATAATCGTAATCATTATCTTTATCATTTTCGCCCATTACGGATGAAGCCACTCCCCGTCTCTGCCATTGGGTCAGACTGACATCGGGCGACCAGCCACATCGACGAGAAAACAGCGCGAGCATGTCGCCGACAGAGCGACAGGCCGCCAGCGCGTGTGAGCAGCACCTTTTTGTTTGTTTGGTTGTACACCTCATGGAGATTTGGAATGTTCAGGTTAAACCCTTTTATCCGGGCGGGATTGTCTGCGTCCGTCGTATCATTGGCGTTTCCGGCTCTCGCCGATGTAAATGAAGAAACGCTGGTGGTGACCGCCTCGGCCACTGAACAGAGCGTCAAAGACGCGCCGGCGAGCATCAGCGTCATCACCCAGCAGGATTTACAACGTAAGCCCGTCCAGAACCTGAAAGACGTACTGCGCGATGTCCCTGGGGTCCAGCTCACTAACGAAGGAGATAACCGCAAGGGCGTCAGCATTCGCGGTCTGAGCAGCAGCTATACCCTGATCCTCGTCGACGGGAAACGCGTCAACTCCCGCAACGCCGTCTTCCGCCACAATGACTTCGACCTGAACTGGATCCCTGTGGATGCCATCGAACGTATCGAGGTGGTGCGCGGCCCGATGTCCTCCCTTTACGGTTCCGATGCGCTCGGCGGCGTGGTCAACATTATTACCAAAAAAATCGGCCAGAAATGGACCGGGACGCTGAGCGCCGATACCACCATTCAGGAACACCGCGACCGCGGTGATACCTGGAACGGCCAGTTCTTCACCAGCGGTCCGCTGATCGACGGCGTGCTCGGGATGAAGGCCTACGGCAGCCTGGCAAAACGCGCCAAGGACGATCCGCAGTCTTCCAGCAGCGCCACCGGCGAGACGCCGCGCATCGAGGGCTTCACCAGCCGCGATGGCAATGTTGAATTCGCCTGGACGCCGGGCGAAAACCATGATTTTACGGCGGGCTATGGCTTTGACCGTCAGGATCGTGATTCCGATTCCCTTGACCGCAACCGCCTTGAGCGTGAGAACTACTCCCTGAGCCATAATGGCCGCTGGGATATGGGTAACAGCGAGCTCAAGTTCTACGGCGAAAAGGTGGATAACAAAAATCCGGGGCAGAACGGGACCATCACCTCGGAAAGCAATGCCATCGACGGCAAGTATGTCCTGCCGCTGGACATGATTAACCAGCTGGTGACCTTCGGCGGCGAATGGCGCCACGATAAACTCAAAGATCCGGTCAACCTGAGCAGTGGCGGCCAGTCGACCTCCGCCAGTCAGTACGCCCTGTTTATCGAAGACGAATGGCGCATCATCGAGCCGCTGGCGCTGACCACCGGCATTCGTATGGACGACCATCAGACCTATGGCGATCACTGGAGCCCACGCGCCTATCTGGTGTATAACGCCACCGATACCGTCACCGTCAAAGGCGGCTGGGCGACGGCGTTTAAAGCCCCGTCGCTGCTGCAGCTTAACCCCGACTGGACCACCAACTCCTGCCGCGGGTCGTGCAGCATCATCGGTAACCCGGACCTGAAACCGGAAACCAGTGAAAGTTTCGAGCTCGGTCTCTACTACCGTGGGGAAGAGGGCTGGCTGCAGGATGTTGAAGGCAGCATCACCACCTTCCAGAATAATGTCGACGATATGATCGATGTTCTGCGCACCTCCAGCGCCAGCGAAGCGCCGGGCTACCCGAACTTTGTCGGCTGGAAAACCGTCAACGGCAAGCGCGTGCCGATCTTCCGCTATTTCAACGTCAACAAAGCCCGCATCAAAGGGGTGGAGACGGAGGTGAAGATCCCGTTTGGCGATGAGTGGAAGCTGACGATGAACTACACCTATAACGATGGCCGCGATCTGAGCAATGGCGGCGACAAACCGCTGCAGACGCTGCCGTTCCATACCGCCAACGGCACGCTTGACTGGAAACCGCTGGACGACTGGTCCTTCTACGTGACGGCCAACTATACCGGCCAGCAACGCGCGGTAAGCGCCACCGGCAAAACGCCGGGCGGCTACACCCTGTTTGACGTTGGCGCGGCATGGCAGGTGACCAAAAACGTGAAACTGCGCTCCGGGGTGCAGAACGTGGGTGATAAAGATCTGAGCCGGGACGACTACAGCTACACCGAAGAGGGCCGTCGCTACTTTATGGCGGCGGATTATCGCTTCTGATCGTCGGCACTAAAACGTGGCCTGCGGGCCTGAGCATGCGCCGCGAAGCTGCTTCGCGGCGCAGTGGCGTTTAGGCAAAGAGATGCTGCGCATGGAAGCGCAGATGGTCTTCAATAAACGAGGCAATGAAGTAATAGCTGTGGTCGTAGCCAGGCTGGATACGCAGCGTTAACGGCCAGGCCTTCTGGCGGGCGGTTTCCGCCAGTACGGCCGGCTGTAATTGCCCGGCGAGGAACGGATCGTTATCGCCCTGGTCGATCAGCGTCGGCACGGCGTCAGCCGGCTGGCTGGCCTGCATCAGCGCGCAGCTGTCCCACGACTGCCATGTCGATTCATCCGCGCCCAGATAGGCGGTAAACGCTTTCTTGCCCCACGGCACCTGGCCGGGATTGACGATCGGCGCAAAGGCGGAGACGCTGGCGTAGCGGCCCGGATTTTTGAGCGCCATTACCAGCGCGCCGTGACCGCCCATCGAATGGCCGCTGATGGCGCAGCGTTCGCCGACGCTAAACTCGCTACGGATCAGCGCGGGCAGTTCATCGCGCAGATAATCATACATCCGATAGTGCGCCGCCCACGGCGCCTCGGTGGCATTCAGGTAGAAGCCGGCTCCTTGCCCCAGATCGTATCCATCATCGTTGGCGACCTCATCACCGCGCGGGCTGGTATCCGGCATCACCAGCGCGATGCCCAGCTCAGCGGCAATGCGCTGGGCGCCCGCCTTGGTGGTAAAGTTTTCGTCGTTACAGGTTAGCCCGGACAGCCAGTACAGTACCGGCGGCGGCGTTTCGCGCTCAGGCGGTAAAAAAATGCTGAACGTCATGGCGCAGTTCAGGACAGGGGAGTGATGACGCCAGCGTTGTTGCCGACCGTCAAAACAGCGATGCTCTTCAAGCAGTTCCATGCAAGGCTCCTCGAAAGGGGGGTGCGCGTAAACGTTCATAATACAGATATTTCATTAGCCGGTGAGTAACTTTCACTTTCTCCTTTTGAGAACTTACTGCATCATTAATGCAACTTATAGCCAACATGCCGGTGTAGCGATGGCGCTTATGGATGCGTACAGCGGTTAGATCATTCCGGATTCGGCGATAAGGATTTGGCGCCGCGCCTGAGGCGCGGCTTCAGGCCCTAATAAAAGGCAGCGCCAATTTCAATAATTATCGTTACGGCTACTGGATTCTGTGCGCCACCTCACGCACAATGAATACAAACTTTGCCCCCAGAAAAAGCAAAGAGCGCCACACCTGCAGGAGAAACCCAAATGTCATCACTGAGTAAAGAAGCCGTCCTCGTTCATGAAGCGCTGGTCGCTCGTGGGCTGGAGACGCCGATGCGTGCGCCAGTACAAGAAATTGATAACGAAACACGCAAGCGTTTGATTACCGGTCATATGACCGAGATTATGCAACTGCTGAATCTGGATCTGAGTGATGACAGTCTGATGGAGACCCCGCATCGCATCGCCAAAATGTATGTCGATGAGATCTTCTCCGGGCTGGATTACTCCCGCTTCCCGAAAATCACCGTCATTGAAAACAAAATGAAGGTTGATGAAATGGTTACCGTGCGCGATATCACCCTGACCAGCACCTGCGAACACCATTTCGTCACCATCGATGGTAAAGCGACAGTAGCCTATATCCCGAAAGATGCGGTGATCGGCCTGTCGAAAATCAACCGCATCGTGCAGTTTTTCGCTCAGCGTCCGCAGGTCCAGGAGCGTCTGACCCAGCAGATCCTGATCGCGCTGCAGACGCTGCTCGGCACCAGCAACGTGGCGGTATCCATTGACGCGGTGCATTACTGCGTGAAGGCGCGCGGCATTCGCGATGCGACCAGCGCCACCACCACCACCTCTCTCGGCGGCCTGTTTAAATCCAGCCAGAATACCCGCCAGGAATTCCTGCGCGCAGTACGTCACCACAACTAAAACGGAGCAGGGTACATGGAGAGAAATGTCACGCTGGACTTTGTCCGCGGCGTCGCCATCCTCGGTATCCTGCTTCTCAATATCAGCGCCTTCGGCTTGCCGAAGGCCGCTTACCTCAATCCCGCCTGGTCAGGAAGCGCGACCCTCAGCGATGCCTGGACGTGGGCACTCCTCGACCTGCTGGCGCAGGTGAAGTTTCTCACCCTGTTCGCGTTGCTGTTTGGCGCCGGTCTGCAGCTATTGCTCCCGCGAGGGAAGCGCTGGATCCAGTCGCGGCTGACGCTGCTGGCGCTGCTCGGTTTCATTCACGGTCTTTTTTTCTGGGATGGCGACATTCTGCTGGCCTACGCCCTGGTGGGGCTGGTGAGCTGGCGCATGGTGCGTGAGGCGCACCATGTCAAATCGCTGTTCAATACCGGGGTGGTGCTCTACCTCATCGGCATTGCGGTGCTGGTCCTGCTGGGAGTCATCTCCGGGACGGCGGCGAATCGCTCCTGGGTGCCGGATGCGGCGAACCTGCAGTATGAGCAGTACTGGAAGCTGCACGGCGGCATGGAGGCGGTCAGCAACCGGGCGGATATGCTATCGGACAATCTGCTGGCGCTGGGCGCCCAGTATGGCTGGCAGCTGGCGGGGATGATGCTGATGGGCGCGGCGCTAATGCGCAGCGGCTGGCTCAAAGGGCAGTTCAGTCTGCGTCGCTACCGGCGCACGGGTGCCCTGCTGGTGGTTGCCGGCATGGCGGTAAATCTGCCGGCAATATTCGCCCAGTGGTATCTGGCCTGGGACTATCGCTGGTGCGCGTTTTTGCTGCAGGCGCCGCGCGAACTGAGCGCCCCCTTACAGGCGATCGGCTATGCCTCGCTGGCCTGGGGCTACTGGCCGCAGCTGTGCCGTTTCCGCCTGGTGGGCGCTATCGCCTGCGTCGGACGCATGGCGCTGACCAACTACCTGTTGCAGACCCTGATCTGCACCACCCTGTTTTATCATCTCGGGCTGTTTATGCGCTTCGATCGTCTGCAGCTGCTGGCCTTTGTTCCCCCCATCTGGGCCGTTAACCTCCTTGTCTCATCGCTGTGGCTGCGCCGCTTCCGCCAGGGGCCGGTGGAATGGCTGTGGCGTCAGTTAACCCTGCGTGCGTCAGGCACATCATTGAAAGACACATCCAGATAACGATCTCGATCACAATCATTAACAAAACGGATGTAAACGTTTCCAGCCGTGTGACCTCACTCACGTAGCGGACCGCGGGTCGCTGCCAGAATAGCCTCCTTGCTGAGCACAGGAGGTGAATGTGACGTGCTGTAATTCTCTTAAGGTCGCTGAGTATGATCACCATTCGTGATGTTGCCCGCCAGGCGGGTGTATCCGTGGCCACCGTGTCGCGGGTGCTGAACAACAGCGCGCTGGTGAGTCCGGATACGCGCGACGCCGTGATGAAAGCGGTGACCCAACTGGGCTACCGGCCCAACGCCAACGCCCAGGCGCTGGCCACCCAGGTGAGCGATACCATCGGCGTGGTGGTGATGGACGTCTCCGACGCCTTCTTCGGCGCGCTGGTGAAAGCGGTGGATACCGTCGCCCAGCAGCATCAGAAGTATGTGCTGATCGGCAACAGCTATCACGAGGCGGAAAAAGAGCGCCACGCCATCGAGGTGCTGATCCGCCAGCGCTGCTCGGCGCTGATTGTCCATTCGAAAGCGCTCAGCGATGATGAACTGAGCGACTTTATGCAACATATCCCGGGAATGGTGCTGATCAACCGCATTGTGCCAGGCTTTGCCCATCGCTGCGTCGGGCTCGACAACGTCAGCGGCGCGCTGATGGCCACCCGCATGCTGCTCAATCACGGTCACCAGCGCATCGGCTATCTCTCCTCAAACCACGGCATTGAAGATGACGATATGCGCCGGGAAGGGTGGAGCAAAGCGCTGCAGGAGCAGGGCATCATCGCCCCGGACAGCTGGGTCGGTTCTGGCTCCCCGGATATGCAGGGCGGCGAGGCGGCGATGGTCGAACTGCTGGGGCGTAATCTCGGTCTCACCGCGGTATTCGCCTATAACGACAGCATGGCGGCCGGCGCGCTGACGACCCTGAAGGACAACGGCATTGTCGTGCCGCAGCATCTGTCGCTGATTGGCTTTGATGATATTCCTATTTCCCGTTACACCGATCCTCAACTCACTACCGTGCGCTATCCGGTAATGTCGATGGCAAAGCTGGCCACCGAGCTGGCGCTGCTGGGGGCGGCCGGCAAGCTGGATCGCGAGGCAACGCACTGCTTTATGCCGACGCTGGTGCGCCGTCATTCCGTTGCCCAGCGGCAAACTGTGGGGCCGATCACTAACTGAAGCGGTGATGGGATGTAACCGCTTTCAATTTGTGAGTAAATTCACAGTATATTAACATTCGCCTGATTATGATGGCAGCGTTTACCAGTCTGAACCACGAGGTGATGGGTTATCCTCACTTTTTTAAGTAGGAACAAGGCGTTAAACGAGTTTTAGAGTCGTATTTTTCTGGAGCGTTACCCGACACGGAAGACCGAATTTTCGTCGTGAAATGCGTTGTGCGGTAACACTAATGCAACAAACCCCGCCCGCACTTTTTCACAATAATGACCCTGCATAATAAAACCGGAGATTCCATGAATAAGAAGGTGTTTACCCTGTCTGCTGTAATGGCTGGTCTGTTATTTGGCGCCGCCGCACACGCAGCAGATACCCGTATCGGCGTGACGATTTATAAATATGACGACAACTTTATGTCGGTGGTGCGTAAGGCGATTGAAAAAGATGGCAAATCCGCGCCTGACGTCCAGCTGCTGATGAATGACTCGCAGAACGACCAGTCGAAGCAAAACGATCAGATTGACGTGCTGTTGGCGAAAGGCGTGAAGGCGCTGGCGATTAACCTGGTTGACCCGGCGGCAGCGGGAACAGTGATTGAAAAAGCGCGCGGGCAGAATATTCCGGTGGTGTTCTTCAACAAAGAGCCTTCCCGCAAAGCGCTGGATAGTTATGACAAGGCTTATTACGTCGGTACCGATTCGAAAGAGTCGGGGATTATTCAGGGCGATCTGATCGCCAAGCACTGGAAAGCCAACCCGAACTGGGATCTGAATAAAGACGGCCAGATCCAGTTCGTCCTGCTGAAAGGCGAGCCGGGCCATCCGGATGCGGAAGCGCGTACCACCTACGTTATCAAAGAGCTGAATGATAAAGGTCTGAAGACCCAGCAGCTGCAGCTGGATACCGCCATGTGGGATACCGCGCAGGCGAAAGACAAAATGGACGCCTGGCTCTCCGGCCCGAATGCGAACAAGATTGAAGTAGTGATCGCGAACAACGATGCCATGGCGATGGGTGCGGTTGAAGCGCTGAAAGCGCACAACAAGAGCAGCATTCCGGTGTTTGGCGTCGATGCCCTGCCAGAAGCGCTGGCGCTGGTGAAATCCGGTGCGATGGCCGGTACCGTGCTGAACGATGCCAACAACCAGGCAAAAGCGACCTTCGATCTGGCGAAAAACCTCGCGGAAGGTAAAGAAGCCGCGGCGGGCACCAACTGGAAAATTGACAACAAGATTGTTCGCGTACCGTACGTGGGCGTCGATAAAGACAACCTGAGCCAGTTTACCGGCAAGTAATCGTGATGTGAGTTGCGGGCGTGGTTTAACCACGCCCGATTATTCCTGATACAGAACCAGACTCCTGCTGGCGTTATTGCGCCGGACGGGGCGTGCATGAACGCAGCCAGGTATAACTATGGTCAGCAATAATAGCGAACGGTCAGGCGAATATTTGTTGGAAATGACCAACATCAACAAATCGTTTCCTGGCGTCAAGGCTCTTGATAATGTCAACCTGAAGGTTCGTCCGCACTCCATTCATGCGTTAATGGGTGAGAACGGCGCCGGCAAATCGACATTATTAAAATGCCTTTTTGGGATCTATCAAAAAGATTCCGGTAGCATTCTTTTTCAGGGAAAAGAGATCGATTTCCATTCGGCGAAAGAAGCCCTGGAAAACGGTATATCGATGGTGCATCAGGAATTAAACCTGGTTTTACAGCGTTCAGTCATGGATAACATGTGGCTCGGACGCTATCCCACCAAAGGCATGTTTGTCGATCAGGACAAAATGTACCGGGATACCAAGGCCATTTTTGATGAGCTGGATATTGATATCGACCCGCGCGCCCGCGTCGGTACCTTATCGGTATCCCAGATGCAGATGATTGAGATCGCTAAGGCGTTTTCCTATGACGCCAAAATCGTCATCATGGACGAGCCGACGTCATCGCTGACGGAAAAAGAGGTCAACCATCTGTTTAAGATCATCCGCAAGCTGAAAGATCGCGGCTGCGGTATCGTCTATATCTCGCATAAAATGGAAGAAATTTTCCAGCTGTGCGATGAAATAACCATCCTGCGCGACGGCCAGTGGATCGCCACCCAGCCGCTGGAAGGGCTGGATATGGACAAGATTATCGCCATGATGGTCGGGCGCTCGCTCAACCAGCGTTTTCCGGATCGCGAAAATACCCCGGGAGAAGTGATCCTCCAGGTGCGCAATCTCACCTCGCTGCGTCAACCCTCCATTCGCGATGTCTCCTTTGATCTGCATAAGGGCGAAATTCTCGGTATCGCCGGCCTGGTAGGCGCTAAACGCACCGACATCGTGGAGACCCTGTTCGGGATCCGTGAGAAGGCCAG